>Ga0307515_10001590_pt1 | contig 50621 bp, 56 predicted proteins | sample 17_EM_MG_FD_194513 | JGI IMG/M metagenome (GOLD analysis project Ga0307515, IMG submission 194513) | Populus trichocarpa ectomycorrhiza microbial communities from riparian zone in the Pacific Northwest, United States - 17_EM | ecosystem: Host-associated > Plants > Roots > Unclassified | place...
TTAAGTAGCTGGTGGGAGCCTCTGACGTATCGATTGCGAGTGGCGACATGACGATGCGGATGAGGCTCCTTGGAACCGCCGCAGCCCCTCTCCGATGCCGATGCCCCCTTGGAGAGATGACGCTCCCGCTAATCCACTTGCGTAATTCCCCAAACACCCCTAACCTGCTGACTTGCCACCCTTTATCCCAGAACGGACGGTTGAAAACAGGCGCATGCCCAGCTCCTTCCAGGTAAGAAAATTCTCATCACACTGGCAGGCGGAATCCGCATACCCTGGTCGATCCCCGCCTTCGTTGCGCCACTTATGCCGAGAATGGAGGGGCATCGTGACATCACCCTGATCGGTCCCTTGTCATTCAATAATCGGCGGCGCAACATCGGACCTCCCGCAGTCATCGGTGACGTCCGCTCTTGTCCTTGGATCGAGAGACCATTCGCCGCGCGCGATGGCGTGGTCTGGGAGCGCCAGCCCCCACTGCTTACCTGCGTCATTTCATTGGCCGCATGATCGAACTGGTCCGACCACCGTGGGCACACGCCGCTAATCGTGCCAGAATGACAATCGACCTCCGTTTGTCCTGGTGGCCTTGTGATCAAGTTCGTGGAACGTGCGAGGCGCATATCCTCCCATCGGACCTGCAGGCACGTCAGGTGTCTCCTTTTGTACGTACGCCTCCGATGCAAACACTTCATTTGACTGGCGTTTTGTGTCAGCAAGCCCATCGCTGTCTAACCCAGTCCAGCTGCTGGTATGTATGTACGTGTGTAGGATCCGGAACTTCAGAAAATTTACTCCATGTCTCCGAAGTGGGTTAAGATCTGTCGTGCGGCCCAGCCCAACGAACTGGCGTGAGTGGAGAGCGGAAATCGAAGGGACGAGTTTGTCTGATGTGTATGTTGGTTGGGTGACTCCCAAAAAGCACGATCTGCGCAAAGAACGTAGATTGGAGCGGGCGAGGCCGTCGTTTGTTAGGGAGTATAATCACGACCTGCTGATCCCTCATCTCAGACTAGTGGATTTCCTTGTTTAAACCTGAATACTCTGAGGACGAAGTACAACAATTATCCGAGATAGCATATGTTTCTACGACAAACAGCAAGGCTGGCACTAATGAATGTGATACCATCGTCGGCACAAAGGGCGGACCAAACCAGGAGACGGGAAAAATCTACCCGTGAAAGAGAAAAGGAAAAGGGGACCTCGGCGCCCATATAGATAATGATCAGTGGTCTCTACAAGTGGAATGAATGCAATGTGAATAAAAAAACAAAGGCGAGTCGGCGAGGGCGAGCCCAGTAGTGGTAAGACTGCAGTCGGATCACTTTTTCAAATCCCCAGCATGCCCCTTAAAGGGATCATGTCCTTCACGAATGAGATGCCCGCCCGAATGGCGTGAATAAACATCCAGAAGAACCCGAGAAGGAGAATGGGTATCCAGAATATAATCAGCATGCGGTCATCTGTGGCAAGGTGAGAAAAAGTTCCAGCTCCGTTCACGTAACACTGAAAGCTCACGTTTCTTCTGCATCTTGGTGGCCTTTGTGGCTACTCGCGTATAACCATAGGAATTCACCTCCTCTTCCGGAGGGACAGGGTGGTCTGGATAATGCACCTGCCTCCTCCCGACAAGTGGGGTCCCAACCTGCGACCCAGCCTGATCCTGGTTCTCGGCCTCAGTTCGGGCGTTGGAAGCCGTAGCATCCTGTTCATGGCCGGTGGTTTCTCTCTCCACGTATGGGGGAGGCGGCGTTGTGTTGAGGTTCAGACTGGTCATACCTGACGTCAACACCAACTTCTCCCAAATCGACTTCAGCTGCGGGGCTTGACCCTTCACCCCTCCAGGTCCAGCTGCACCATCCTCGCGTCTGGCACCGTCGCTCCATAACCAAGCCGGAATCGGCACAAAGACAGGGAAAACTGCGGGGACTTGTTGTAGGGCACCCATGCCTGGTAGTTGTAGGTGCTTGAGATCTTGCACCTGTTGGGCGACGTTTGGGATGATCCCTTGAGGATATTGCAGTTGCGTCAGAGTGCGGTAAATAAGATCTATGATCGTGGCAGTGGCTTTATCTGCGGATGGCTCCTTCAAGGACTTCTCATCCTCGTCCTTGGCATCCGCCTTGATCTTCGTATCCTTAGGGGTGGGGGGATCGTCCGCTTCGGACTCTTGGCGTATCATCGGCGACAAAGGCGTGAGCCCGGATGACAGTGTCGAATTCCCGTCCCTGATGAACGACTTTCGATGTAGTTTCTTCGCCAAACAGGTGTTCTTGATCTTCGGTCTATCTTCTTCATCTTCCACATCGCCCCACGCAGCCTCGTCATCGCTGACTCCTTCCGTACTGTGCACAGGGAGGATGTCACCTGGCACCAAACTCTCGAAGAAGCCGTCGGATGCCACCTCGACAGGAGTCTTGCCCAAGACGTTGACGATCTCCATATCAGCACCCGCAATAAGCAGAAGTCTCGCGCACTCCTTTGACCCACTGAGAGCGGTGAAATGAAGGGCTGTACACCCGTTTCGGTCTCGAACGTCCATGTCAATTCCACGAGTGATCAGGAACGAAGCGAGGTCCGGGTAATCGAGGAAACATGCTAGGTGCAGCAACGTCTGACCACTGTTCGTTTGGTGCGAAATGACGGACGTAGTCGAGCGGGCAGCGGTGTCACCAAGTTCGACATCGAGCATCATCAAGAAGTCCGAAATAAGTTTCTGGAACTGTTCTCCATCACCACCACGAGTGAACAAGAGCGGACGAAGCGACGAGACGGCGGTGGAGAGTTGATATTGCATCCCGCCGTCACCCCCCTGAGGTTGCTGTGCCGATGTTGAGGAACTCCCATCACCTCCGGCGGTACCGATGATACGCATGGCTACGCTTCGTGGGTCTTCCAGCTTCCCGTTGAGCTTCATCCCGACGACTTGCAGGGCCAGCTCCATACTAAAGCGAGAAATCAGTGATCTCTCGCATCAACACATATCAGAGTAGAACGTACAGTCCTCGGTCGGACTCGTCTGTATACGTGAACAGACACGGTGGGGTCCCATCGTCCTGGACATCGATTCCGTTGAACCAAACGGCAACAACGCCTGGGCTAGCGCGAGCAGGTAGGACGCAAACAAGAGTGTTGTCACTCCACCTCTGGGTGGAGCTCGCCACCATTTCACCAAATACGCAACTGAGTGGTAGATGCGCATGGAAATTAGCACCAAGGACCGTAACCTCAATGCCCCCATGAGTAGGACCAGCGGATGGAATGAGACGATGGATTTTGGGCATTTGGAAGGGCGGGATAGGCGGAGGGGGGTCAAAATTGAAGAACACAGTAGGTTGAGGTTGGGGCTCTTGCACAACAGCTACAGCATCGGAAACCTCCGGGGAAGTTGCTGGCTCCGGTGGGCTGGGGATAGGGGAAACAGCCTGCGTGAACTCGAGGGTATCCAAGGTTTGGTTCAGTGCTTGACTGAAATCCGGCATGGGAATTTCAGATTGTCCATAAATCCCAGAGATAAAGTCTGTCGGAGAGGCGAGGGAATCGAAAGGAAGCTTTGGTGATGAGAGGGTGCTTGATAATGCCGGTGTTGTGGGTTGAGTGGCAACCGCAGGCGACGATGCTCTCGTAGGCAGAACGGAACTCATGGCGGACGGAGAAGAGGTTTCGATCTTGGTATCTTTCAAAGATTTCTTGCGGGTCGATGGGTCGTACGGCTTTGCACGCTTCTTGGTCGTGATCGACTTCTGTGCTGACTTCCGAGATACATCGAGAGGTGATCCGTTCCAATCGGGAGCGGAAGCGGAGGAGTTGAGGGAGTGAGGTAGCGGCTGCGATTTGTGTACGCTCTTGTGATCGTCGGTGATCATGATTGGAGGCGTCGAACCTGAGCCAACGATTCGCCCGTTGTGGTCGACCATCTTGAAATGGACGTTGAATCCAACTTTTTCACGATGATGCCTGCAATAGCACGTGATGCGCATGGGAAGGACCACAGAGCCGGTGGAGAAGTCGAGTTCCTCTGGGCAGTTGAATTGGAGTAAACTGAGCGAGGCATCAGGCCGTTCAGAAGAGGGTTCTTCCGTATCTGTTTTGGCCTTTGATGTAACTTTACGGGCCGCACGTTTTGCCTAGCATCAATCAGCGCCAAGATCTCGGACGGGGAAAATCGCGCGGTACCTCCCGAGACTGGCAACTAGAACAGACTGCAACCCGCATGTGTGGTTGGGAAGAGCACGTGACTTCTGCTGTCAATTCCAAAGTCTCTTGGGGCGCAGCATCTAGGGAGAAGAACAAATGAATGAACGAGAAGATGTTATGGGGTGGTCGATCATACCTATCTTGCCGTCCTTTCTCGTCCGACGTTTAGTCGACGTATTTGGAGGTAGCTTTAGACATTTCCAACTGCCCACTCGGTCATACTTGAGGAAAGGACCCTGTGACGAACTCGCGTGGGCGAGGTCCACTGTTATTCTGACTTGGGTCTCGACTCGGGACTTTGCGCCGGTTTCTGGGATGGTTGGGAAAACAATCGGCAGGCTAACGCAATGAATGACGTTAATGGTGGGGCCACGGAAGAGCTAAAGTAAACTCACTTGGAGCAGCTATCCTGCGGTGGACAGACTATGTTATGAACTACATTTGCAACGTGCTGGACTGGATGGGGAGGAGGAGCGGGTTTGGTCGGCAGGACGTTAATGGTCTCTGGTGTGATAATCTTAGCGAGTTGCGCCATATGAAGGGGTGAATGGGTCAGGAATGCACCCTCCGTGGCTACGTAGGTGGAGGGATTTTCGATTGGGGCAGAGCTAGATGGTGACTGTCAGTATGGGAGTGCAGTCTAACATATGACGCTGGGTACCTGTCAAAGACTGTTTCTCGGATGAGGTCATGAAAATGAAGGCCTTCCTCGCCATCGTTCTGAGATAGGTTGAGGATGATGAGAGACCAGTTAAGGTTAGGGTTAAGCAGGGACTTACTGCATTCGATGGAACGGTGCTACGCCAGGACTTGAGAGACATCTGGCTGTCGGGGACTTCCGAAGTGTCTGGCGTTGCTGGGGATGGAGAACGCGAGCAGGCGGTGACGGAGGAGGAGGACATGATAGCCCTGGCCAAGGGAAAAGGAGGGTGAGATATGTATTGTGCCCGTCGAGTCCGGTACGACACAATTGCCAATCCAAATCCAGGGTTCCACCAGTCCGGGCCAGAGGACAAGAGTCGGCTGTTTGGGGAATTTTCCGATAGTAAATTGTGCCGTAGGTTATCGAGTGTGTGTCGTGGTCGTCGTCTGGGTTTGCGTTGGGGGTAACGGAGGTAATTGGTCGAGGAAGAAAATACCGTCCGGTTTCCACGTGCATCGGTACCAGTCCCTACCCTACACACCAGCCACCATGAAACGGGTGGCAGATTCACAACTCACCAAAGACACTGAAGATGGTGACGATGGTCGGGAGGTAAATGCTTGGTGGTGTATGCGTGCTATCCAAAATTCACCTCCCCTCGTTCTCGCAGGAGGTCGGTGTTGGCTTCAAGATGGCCTCAGACTCCGAACTCGTGAACAGAAGGTTTGTGCACCCCTCCCCCAAAGGTTCAATTCTTAACTGAGTACTGTCATTTTATTCCAGAGTAAAAGCCCTGCCGAAACGTGCGTCGCTTGGTGGGAGCGCGATTCCCCAGCCCCCCAATTCCGAACAATCGGTGCGTACTCAAGGCAAACGCGACCTTACGTCGTGTTTCTCACTTCCAACAGTCTCTTGGAAAACCCAAGTTTTCTGGGTTCAGTGGCTTCTCACCCGCACCGACAAATTCGGGCGCGTTTACCTTCAGCGCACCCACTCCTACCCTAACGGATGGCCAGACCAAGCCTGCAACGCCTTCTTTTCCGTCAAACTTTTCGCCCGCGCCACTGCCTCCAACGTTTGCCCCAGGCACCTCCACGGCCCAAAAATTCACCTCGTTTGTCAATTCAAACATCGATGGGGTTCCTAAACACCCTCTACCAACTTCGGTTACCCAGACACGTGAGGAAGAGGACTACAACGCTGCGTACTCGTTCTATAAGAGCATCCGTGGTTTGAATCACTCAGTCGTAACCTTCCTCACGAACGCTGTCAAGGATGACCCCTTCGTCGACCTCTCCCAGGTCTTTGATCAATACGCTGCTAAGCGACGTGCCATCCAATCGGTGTGGGATAAACAACTCACTGGTTCTTTGGGCAATTCGCCCAAGAATACTCTCCCACTCGGGCCAGACCCTGGACCATCTATCCTGTTCAGCGCGCCGAGCTTATCAAGTACACCCGCATCTACCACTACATCCACCCCCAAGTTACCCACGTACCCCAGCACTTTAGGGTTGAAGCCCTCAGCAAGTTCGAACGCACCTTCCCTAGGTTCGAAACCCAGCGGTTTCACACCCCCGACAACCACGGATAACTCGAAATCATTCACCGGGTTTACGTTCCCTTCGGTTCCAGCCCCAACCTCTGAATCCCCCGGCGGCCCTCCTGCTCCAACATTCGGTTTTAGTGGTACTCCCGGCTCCGATAACAAACTCTCTTCAACCATACCGAACTTCTTTGCCTCTTCCCTCGTAAAGAAAACTACGGATGAACCCGCAAAGGACATCCCCAAGTCAAATTCACTGTTCGGAAACTTGAGCTCCAGCTCGACGTCTTCTGGATCCCTCTTTGGAGGGTCTTCCACGACGAGCTTGTTTGGTGGGACGTCGACCGTATTCGGGCTAAAGGAAGACAGAGAGAAAGACAAGACCACCACACCTTCTCTCTTAGGATCACCAAGCACCTCCGAAAAGCCTATCACGACCAGCGTATTCGGTGGATCTGGAAGCGCCAGCACAGAAAAACCGACCAGCCCATTCGGCGGGTTTGGAGCCTCCACATCCTCCACAACCAGCCTCTTCGGGGGTACCAGTTCTGACAAAGACAAGTCCACTCCATCTCCGTTCGGGGGGTTCCCATCCACAGGGACGAAGTTCACTTTCGGAGCATCATCGACCACAACCACTTCCGGAACCTCAGGAGGCAGCATCGGGAATCCAGTCGGTTTCACCTTCGGTAGCCCACCCAAGACCCCTCCCGTAATCACATCCTCGGATTCAACGGAAAAGAGAGAATTCACGTTCACCCCGATCGGTACGGGCTCCGCGTTCAGTTCTACCCCAACTCCTACTTCCGGCGACGTAGTGGATGGCGATACCGAGACCGTGGATCATGCGAAAATTCTGGAGAGTGGCTCCGTTCATGATCAAGAGGGGGAGGGGGAGGAGGATGAGGAGACTATCCATAGTGTTAAAACGAAGGTATACTCCCTGAACAAGGAGGAAGGCGCTTGGAAAGAGCTTGGACTCGGTCTGTTGAAGGTCAAGAAGCATAGGGAGGCTGGGACTCGGCGACTGCTGTTGAGAAATAGCAGCACAGGGAAGATTACGATCGTAGGTCACTTCCACCGGCTGCATCTTCACCCACCCATGAAAACTCACATCCGTTTGCAGAACTTTCGGATTCACGCGGCGATGAAACCCTCTGTCACGAAGCAAGTCGTTTCTCTGATGGGTCACGATGATAAGGGAAACGGGGTCCCATATAGGCTGAGAGTCAAGACCGAGCAGGCCGCTCAGGAGTTGAAGGACGTATTGGACAAAGAGACTCCGTCATAGGTCACATCTGGCATAATACTCATGTCCACCTCGTAAAGACTAGTTTTAGCTACGTTACATGCATGACAATGTACTCAGTGTTTCTCATTTCTCATCAATCCATCCGGCCTCATGAGTGACTGGGTGACTATCCGTAAGGCTACACCATGTACACTTGCACCTAGACGAATATCAAGAGCCTTTTAAGGGAACTGTAAGGACCCCGACCATTGCGTCGGGACGTGGATGTTGTCTCCAAACCGCGCATCTGGAATCCGGCGCCTCGGCCGTTTTGCTCGAAACCCGGCCAACCTTATACAAACTACCGTAAGGGGGGGGAGGAAGACCTATTCCAGCCTCACCACACGCTGGCAGTGTCACCTCGACACTTGATTCACAAGCTTCGTTAGTCTATACAACATGAAAGTTCTCAGGTGTCGGAAAATAAACCTTGGCTAGTGGCACCCTTCTGCGACGGAAGTAATATCATCTAATGTTGTGGATGGTTAATCACATCGATGTTCGAAAGAGTTAATCAGTGAATATTGTATGTAGCTCGAAAAGACCGACAAGTTCGAAGTGTTAAATATCGGTATCAATGCCGACGGGCGGTTAACTATTTGGCTGATGATAGGGTAAATGTTAAATATAGGGACACCAGAAACATCAAAAAAACTTCTAACAATGCATCTCCCATGCTGTGAATCCTTTCACCTCGTCAGTTCAAGGACTCTTATAGACCTCCACGATTCCCAAACTCCCAATCAAAGGGACATTGGTGAATGCCTGACCATCGACGTAGTACAGCGCAGTCGTGTTGAGGCTCCAGTACTGGGTTTTACCCCCTGCGGAATCGGGTATCGAGCCGAGGTAAACCCCGGAAGTGGAGTCAAAGGTGAATGGATGGCCCAGGGTATTATCGCATCCGGCGAATGTGACCGTATAGTTGCGGACTTTGGGAGCCAAGGAAGAAGTAATTGTGAGGAGAGACGGGTTGTTGGTAATTTGATATTTGGGGACGATGGTCGAGAGGTCGAGGGATCCGTACACAAACTGAGCGGCAGTTGTAACTAGCAGGCGTACCGGTGAGTCTCCGACGAATTAAGTGATAGCTGTCACATACCTTTCCCGGTCCAAGCCTTAGCAGTGTACCAGTTCAGGCTACTAGCTCCCATGAAGGTTGACACGCGCGTGTAGGTCGACATGCGGCTCTGGATAGATGAAGTTCCAAACGCATGCTTCACTGTTGCGACTTGCCGTGTGACCCAGGACTGTCCAGATGGCAGAGTGACAACGCCGTCGGTATGTCCGCGATAAATCGGATGCGAAACATGATATCCAGACACGAGCACGCCGGTCTTGCCGTCCAGGGCGGGCTCAAACGGAACAGACGGGGTCACTCTGAAAGAATCAGGTTTGTCAGTACTTGAAGCAAGAGGAGCAGATGAGATCACTGACGGGTCGATAATCATATCTAACTTAAGTCCTTCAATATCCACGGTCACATTCCAAAGCCCGAACATGCCAATTGACCCGTCAAACAACAGAGTGTTCTTCCCGATCGACATCGACAAGAGAGACTTTCCGACAGTCTTGGACTCGAACGAACCCTTGACTTCCGCCCTGAAGCCAGTCTTCTGATAGAATGCCGAAAACGTAGCGGCGTTAATGTCGGAGTGGCTGACCGCGGGGTCTCCCCTCGTCCATCGGAAGTGGAACATGGACTGGTTGAGTTGATCGGGGAGAACGAAAGTCCATTCCTCCCACCCCTTAGCCGCACTAACTTGTGGACCGAAGGAACCAAAGTAGGGTTTGTATGTGATCGGCGCAGGGGGTGCTTCTGTGGAACAATTGCTAATGGATTTGATTAGGGAGGGGAGGGACGCAGACGAAACCAAGAGTGGCGAAGCGAGCGCGAGGAGTCCGAAAAGAATGACTTGGTGAACCATGGTCAAAAGAAAGACGGGGTAGCTTAAGGATGTTAGGGAGAGGACGGACAGCGGAACAATTCTCGACCTGGAGGTTTATAACAAGTGTCGGGCACGAGTCTGGATCAGAAACTTCCGTTCCGTGTCCGGGACACTGAATGTGAGGGCATAACGGACAGGAAGGGCGACATGACACGTCGCTCCATAAGTGCCAGTGCGGGCGAGGAAGCAGGGTCAGTCTGATGTCAGACGGAGATCCAAGTCCATCAGTAAATCCCGTCATACGAGTAGCGCTGCCCGAGCTTTTTTGGTCTTAATTTTCCGGCGCTAGCCCCCAACCCGGCCTGGGCGGTGGTAGGGCTACGTAGGAGATGGAGTGTTTTGTTGGTGGTTTGGTGGAGAGGTCACGACCAAAATCGGCTTGTCTCGGTGGCCGGTGCCACAGCTAGAGGGTGGAAAGCACGGTATTTGGTGCAGTCCGTAACGCGGGTCGCGACAATCACGGACGGAATCCGCTACAAACGAAAGACGAGTGGGGCAAGTGTTGACAGGAACGCAGAGGCAAGTGAGCATTTCAGTCTTCTAGTCTCAGGAAGGGAACGCTGGACAATTCCGAACACGAAGCAACACGGCTCGGAGCTATGTCATACGTGGCAGGGGTTCTGGTCTCAGAAAATCTAGAAGGCCCCGTATGACAGTGAGTGCGCCGCCCATAGATTTTCTGTCGCAAGAAGTGATCGGCAGAGTCAGTGGGCGTCTCCATTTCCCGACGTGGGCGGCGCACTCTCGCAGAGAATTGTTGATCACCCGACGATCACCCGGACGTCCATGTTCCGCCCTCCAGAACAGAAAGCACTGGCACCATTGCTCTTCCTACAAAAAAAAGTATTTTTGCTAGGGTGGATTTCCCATAAATTTCAGGTAGGTGAATGCGTACTGGCGTACACAGAGGGTGAATTGTTCTCCGAAGGTGGACAACTTAGGGGCCGACCTTGATCCGGGGAGACAAGCAGGTGACATAGCCAAAATTCGCATGAACCACAAAGGGGTGAACGTTAAACGTCTGTAAGGCTACACTGCGTAGACACGAGTCTAAGCGGATATCAAAGGACTTAGAAGGGGACCACTTTCAGCTCCGCGTTCGTTGCGTCGGGGCGCGGACACTAGTCCATCGTCCGGGATCCACAAAATATAACGTCTATAGCAGAATATACCGTCCAGTGGGGGTCTGGTGGATTTTCTTCCAATCCCACCATGACCGCCAGGGATGCGGGTCACTTCTATTCAATCCACCATCCCCCGGATTCACACCTGGTTCTGCGAAGATTGCATACAAATTCGTAGATCCAGTCATACCTTACCTCAGCCTGACACGAAGAACCCATTTGATGGCCCAGCAGACCTCCGCGCTGAGCGTGGGCGTCCCGTGGGAGTCCATCTTCACCCCCGAAAGACACGTTTTTTCACCAAAACTCCGACGGAGAGCACCTGGATATCTGCCAACAAAACTCAGCTAGTGGCTCCCCCTTCTACGACGCCCGTTGACGAGGAACCGGGGATAAATAGGAATTACATAAAGGAAGATGGTGAAACGTGTGTCAACGTATTATGGATTCCTGTCTAATCGTGGAGCAACGGGCCTCATCGACCAAACTTCTTCTTCTCAACATACCGAGCCACGGGATAAACGATGCCAGAAAACGCAGCAGCCAGCTCAAACCCAATATCTCCTCCAAACACTGGTTCGATCTTCTTGGCCAATACGCCAACATACCACGGTTGAGCCATTCCCAACACAAATCCTGCCACTGGAGTAATCAAAAGGTTAAGATCTCGGCAATAAAGTGGTGCAGTCGTCATCGCAACTCACCCCCAGCGCTCAAGGCGACAAACGCCGCAACACCGACCGGGAGGGACCTCCAATCGGCTATCCTATCAGGCACGTAGTTCTCCCACTTTCCGCGACGGAATATCAGGTGCTCTTCGAGTAGAATTGTGGAATAAATAGCCAGCCAATAGCTGAGCATAACCAATAACGTGTCCAGCCAGCTCTCGAAGTGGTCAACGCCAGCAATTCCGAGCACAACATAGACGACAGTTCCGATTAAGCAGATGAATGGTCGGGGGATGGCTTGGAGCCAGGGGTGGAGAGCCTGTGTGGTGAGAGCGAGGGAGTACATGTTTGGTATGTTATTTGCAACGATCCCGAAAGCGAGGATAACGAGGCAGAATTGACCGAAGCCACCGGCCGGATCGAGGGCTGCGCTAAGGAGTCCGCCAATGGAGTCCTTCTCGTAGCGTTCCGCAAATCGAGGTGCCGAACTGTGGAGGGTTGTCATCATAGCTGCTCCGAATGTCTCCAGGAGGATCAACGGCTACTCCGATCTTAGAGAGGTAACAAGCTCATCCAGATAGAGGACTTACAACGTTCAGTCCGATGTACGTCCAGGTGAAGACTTGAACAGACGAAACACTTTATGGAAATGAGTTACGTGGTCAACACCAACTGTCCTGAGACGAAACTTACTCCTCGGGGAAGTTGACGGTATAATCTGCCGCAAGCGAACTCCATCCCAATCCAAACCCGACGATCGCAGAAGCAAAGCCCAAAACGCTCGCGGCCGTGACGTTACTCGGAGCATCCCCCCAGGAACCGGAATCGAAATACCTGGCGGACAACCCCAAGACGATGAAGAATATGATCGCCATGGGGATCCACGAGTACCTCTCGTATGCATGCACGTATCGGTACCCAATGAAACTCGGCACAAGCGTCAGAAGGGCGATGATTACAATCGCAGCCGCGCTGGGGATTCTTGCCTGATTCCCTTCGCTCACCGCTCTCAGAGTCAAAGCGCCGGTGATGCAATTGATCGTACTCCATCCAACGCACGCGATCGAGTTCAGGATGATTGGGAAGCAGTTCGGGAAGTAGAGGGAGAATGAGAACCGGGAAAGCGTCAGTTGGCGGAGGCCAAGCTTGGGGCCGAATGTAGAGAAGTAGGCGACGGGGATGGTAGAGAGAAGGTTGAAGAAGATGATGGTGAGGACTGCGGGTTTGAATTCGAGGCCGAATACAGCCGCACCGAGGGTCCCAAGTGAGAAGGTTGATGTCGTGGTGTTAGCGGCAAGCCACATCCACATACAGTCCGACAAGTGTTGGGTGTGGTTCCTCTCATTGGGGAGGACCCGTTCGATCCCACGGGATTCAACTCCGTCCAGTCGATCAACGATTTTCCACAACTGGGGAGGGGGGTCAGAAGCCGGGTGAATTCCAAGGTAAAGGGAAACGTACCCTGCCAAAGACACCCTTGTTTCTCGGGACGCCGTCCACGTAATAGTGCGGTCCACGCGTTTCAATCACGTCCTCAGAGGCTTCCCTGCTGTCGGGAGATTTTTCGATATCCATCGTGGAGTCAGTCATCACAGCGCAAACAAGCGACGGAACTGTCCAGGAGGAGGGAAATGGGGGGCTCACACGACACGAAGAGGAATCCAGGTTAAGATATATATCTCTCCTGCGAGGAATGCTTGGCGTCCCGTAGCCGGGTGAAAACGGCCAGAACGTAAGCATGCTCGAAGATAAGGAAGATAAGAAACTTCCTTGATATCGATAGCACACGATCTGGTTGCGATCACCAGTTCGCTATCGTGGCGCTCCCATGCACCAGGGAGAAGAATCGGCGCGTCTCTCGTCGTACCTGGTCGGAAACCCTTCCAATAATAGTCATCCTTATCATTAGCGACCGGGTAAACACATTGCATAGTGAGTTACCTATTATATTTTCTGGATGAAAAGACCCACTCCCGACTGCGTAGGGTTGCTGCATGGTGAGAAAAACCAAGTCTCGACCTTAACCCAGTGGTTCCCAGCGATGCTACTCCCGGAGACCGGCCCAATTGCAACACCGCCGACAAAAGAGCCGTTGGCCAAGGATCTGGAGAACATGGGGGTCGCGATTCAGCAGGCCAGACTTGGTCTTGAGGAGGGCGGAATCCCAATCGGGGGAGCTCTTGTGAGTGAATTTCGAACCCATGCCCGATAGTCATAGAGTTTATCCGAGAGATCCATTGTAATCCCGAGATTACTCACCATCATCGGATTTCGATCACATGCCGTTAGTTTTCTGGTGACGGAAGACTGATAGGAGTCGGAAGGAACAGGAGGATTCAAGAAGGGAGCCCGACCAAGCACGGAGAGATTGACTGTCTAGAAAACATCGGAGTAAGTGCTATGCACATGCATGCATGGACATGCCTATCGTCCACCCACGATGATCTGTGGGCCACTTACCGTGAACGGTTGCAGCGACTATCCGCATCGGTGTACAAGGACTGCACGTAAGCTTACATCCACTGTTAAGAACATTGTGGCACCAAACGGAAGAGTGATACTCCCCACCGCGCACAGGATGTACACTACCCTCTCTCCATGCACGATGTGCTCCGGTGCCAGTACGTCGTGCTACCCTCGTATCTATACCATCTGCTGAGTTCACCCTGGTTCACCTTGACAAGTCATCCTTTTTGGTATCCGGCGTGTCGTAATGGGCGAAAATACGACTTTCGTCGGTAAGTCCCATCCTCAATATGTTCACATAATCCTCCACCATTTAGTTTTGTGGTTTACGTTTGGCTTCCCCTCGTGCGTCAGGTGGGGAAGACATTCTCATCTCGCGTGGCCTTGAGATTGTCAACCTAGATTCAACGGAATGTAAAGATCTCATGACCAAATTCATTCGAGCGAAACCAGAGGTTTGGAGCGAGGATATCGGGGAAGAGTGAATGTCAATTCAAGAAGTGACAAGAAACCGAAAACAACCTGTACAGAACTTCTATCATAACGCTGGGAGCGGGGAAATCATGTAGTGCGAGCCTATTATATCTAATAAATACTGTGTAAACAATGGCGGTCATCATACTGTCTCGATTACCGGTCTCTAAACCCTCTTAGGCAGCCAGATAATAAATCCTCCAGAGGAAGCGCCGCCTGCCTCGAGAGATTCTTTTCTGTCTTAAAGCCTCTTCCTCGTCATCTTCGGCATCATCTTGATATTCGTCGTGTTTCAGATCAATCGTTTGCAGGTCAACGAAATCCAGGACCCTGTTCGCGCCGCCCCCACTAGGTGACGTGCTATCAGGGTGGGTCACCTGCTTGGTCAGGCGACAGAAGACAATCCAGCCGAACCACATCACGATTATAACGGGAATCCTACGGGTCGCGCGTTAGAAGCAAAATGAGTGAGGAGAACGAGGGACCGTACTCAAGGTATAACGACACGAAGTCGACAGCCGAGAATTTGGGGAACACAGAGGACCATCCTTGAACTATTATTGCGACCAGATCCGTGAGTACCTACGATACATATCTGTCATCAGAATACTCACTCAAAATTATGCCGGACACGGAAATTATCTAACCCAAAACCAGCGGTGAATCATCAGCACCAGCGACAGTTCCTTTGGCCACTTACCACAAAATATGGTCCCCATGGCCAGGTCCACCTCGCCCTAAACTTCATTTCCTCGATCGGACGACCCTGGGTAACCCATGCCTTTCTGAACCTCCAGCTCGCTAGGCCGATCGATAACCATGCGATCTGGTTCGAGACTCCGACGAGGTTCTGTAACCACGACCAGAGTTGACCGCTACCGATATAGCTGCTCCCGAAACACAACACACTGACGCTGCTCGTCGCAAGCAGAGCAGGAAGGGGGACACCGCTCTTCGTGGTCCATGCAAAGATCTTGGGAGCGTAAGCAACGGGCTTGGTTACAGCCAGACTGTAGAGGACTCGTGTTCCAGCGAAGAGAGCGTGATTTCCAGCGGAGAGGACGGTCGTCAAGATGACGGTGTTCACAAAGGACCCTGCGACCCTCGATCCTGCCATCTCGAATACGATGGTGAATGCAGAGGTGGTTGTGGATCGCGCAGATAGACCAGGGTAGTTGTACGGAACTGTGGTGTTTCGACATCAATCACGGCATAATATTCGGCACATATTGAGGACCAACCATTCAAGCCAATGAGAAGAATCGAGAGGATATAGAAGATCAGAATTCTGGCAACAATCCGTCAATCCTTGTTGTTCGGGCAGAGCGTAAGACCCTCACCGCCAAAAGACGGCCTTGACGACCCTAGGCATGTTCTTAGACGGGTTCTTGGTCTCGCCGGCGGTGATACCCAGACTCTCGGTTCCGCCGTCTACGTGCGCATACGATCAGAGCGAGGGCCGCGGCCCACATCAAAGTTCCCGGCACTCACAAGCAAAACTCGCGGTTACAAAAACACGAGCGAAACCTCCGAAACCCCCAACGAACGGGGCGTCACCTACCCTCCAGTTCTTACCGCCGATGTACTCGTGAGAAGTGTTTCCACCAGCGTTGACCACTATGCCGATGATTATGAATACTACGATTGTCGCAACCTTCAGAGAAGCAAGCCAGTATTCTGTGGTTGCACAGTCAATTTCGTCTGACGGATGAAGAGTTTGTTAGTCCTACCAAGTTCACCGTAGGCCCCTACGTCTGTGGCGTTCACGCCGACAAGGAATACCCAGAAGGCCAAGCTGACAACCCAAGGGTGCCAGGGCGTCCAGAATTGCAGGAGGATCTGAGCCGCGACAAGGTCGGAAGCGACGGAAACAGCATCGTTGAACCAATAATTGTACGATAAGGCGAAGGAGTACGATGGGGAGAAGAACCTATGGGCATATACGTTGAACGAACCTAGATCGGCAATGTTGATCGTCTGTATACCAGATGAGGGACGTGGCAATCATACATACCGGCGACGGGGTACTGAGTGGTCATCTCGCCAAGTAACAGGAGGGTGATGTATACAATGAAGCCGACGACAGAATAGGCGATCAGGATGCTCGCGGGGCCGCCTTGGGCCAACGACTTCGAGACTCCCAAAAATAAGCCAGTCCCGATGGTTCCTGTCGATCCGCAAGAGATCGGTCCGTTCAGAAACCCTCTTCCGTGGAAGAAGTTTACTCACCGGCAATTGCGATCATCTGTACCTGCCTTGCGGACAAGCCTCGGCGGAGGCGCCCGTGCTCCGCCAATGGGTTCAGGTCCAGAGATGCACGCTCAGAGTTCGAAGATGCTACGTCGGTATCCGACCCACGTTGACCACCAATCTTAGAGATGGAGGATGAATCGTTGACGTTGGGGTGCTCGACTACGGTGATGTCGTCCTGGGATGGGAGGGAAACGAACTGACGCCTCTTTCCCTTCTTCAAGTCGCTCATGGTCGTCGTAATGCTATCGTGCCGTCTGCGTCTGAATTGCGTTCTCTGGTAGACCCGTAAATAGGTATAAAGGACACTCCAGGACGGACCTCACCTCGCTGAGAGTGTATCACGAGACTAGTCGACAGGAAGAAGGGTGTTCACGACTGGGGAGACTGGGTTATGTCGGTTTGTTGGTGACTTGCGGCGACCAACAACGCCTCGTGGTAGTGGCAGATGACGGGAAAGACTAAAGGGCTACCCGCCCGGAGCTTGCCCCAGCTGGCCGTTTGCGTGCGTATGGCTCTTTACCGCCGAGCGATGGCAACACAATCGGCCCGACGAGTCCGATACACCACCTCAACTCCCACGACGAATAACGACGAAAAACATGCCTCTCCGGGGGTTGATTAAGACATGGGTGTAAGAAGTAAGGAGGATGGATGGGGCGGGAATGGGTTCTGGCGGTGGCTTCGATCATCTTTCGCCCGACCCGGATCTAAGATCCCTGGCAACTCTAAGTGTACGTGTAAGTCCCAGTGCCGACGACAACGCGGACGGGATCTTCCAGCGACTGCTATCACGCGCATTTCTGGCGCATAGGGGTTCGGTTGCGTACGATTTGGGGCAATTCCACCCTGTCGAGTTGTTGTGCGGTCTACTTCTCAACCGAAGTATGTATACTATCGGGTGCTCTACAGTGCAACGGTACGATGGTTTGCTGGGCTTATGGCGCCTCGATGTCCACCCCGGGAGCGCAGTATTATCCTCCCGGAAAGGAGGAGTGCCCCTCCCCAGCGCCATTGGGACCGGGAATGCTTCAGGAAAATATCCAGTTATCCACTGTACGTTATGGCCGACAGTACCTTGTGCATTGATAATTGACATACGTCATCATAGGACGTACGCTCTTATAGTATCTGTGCCGTTCTTGAGCCTTGTATCTGCGGTCGGTATCAGTAACATCTTTTGGTTCTCCGACCCCATCTTTGCATTGGTGTCGCCGCTCTGTGATCATCATGTTTCCGGTATTTGCTCTAGTGACTCCCTCCTGCCACGCCCGCATTTCCGGTCGGACTCGGGGGTCAAGATTGGGTTTGAAAGATTTCAGGTCTGGACCTTATAAGCTCAACCATGCACCATCTGCACGTTATCATTCAGCTCTGCATTAACGCAAATCACGGATGGGACGTCATATTTCGTCGCGGTCCGAGGCCCGTATAACCTTCAGACTAAACCAAGGGAGATAATAGAGGGATTCATTATTTCAAGTACAGAATACATTCTGGATCGGTAACGTCGGCCAAAATACACGCACACCTCAATTGTCACGTCTAGACGGCATCATCGTTTTGCTTAATGAGAGCCTGAGGATAGCGGTCAGTAATCAAGTATTGTGTGCGTGTCTAGGGGAGGGCAACGGACCTCCAACTTTTGGGGTGCAGCGCCAACGGACTCGCCCAACTTTGTTCCATTCCTGAAGACAATGAAGGTGGGCATCTGTTTCATTCCATGTCAGAAACGCGACAGGGAGATTTGTCAGGAAGACACTCACAGCCCGGATGCCAACTTCTTGAGAGACCTCGTCGTTAGCGTCAACATCGACCTTGTAAAAGTCGATGGATGGGTAGTGTTCGGAGAGTTTTTCGAATATGGGACTGATGACTCGGCATGGACCACACCAGGTTGCCCAAAAGTCAAAGATGGAGACCCTGTCCTGGCTGATCTGATGACCGATTGGCCGGAGGGGTGGCGATCCGATATAAGTTCTCCTCAGGATCTCAAGCGTGATAACGACGAGACGAACTCACGATCTGGCGGAATTGCGCAAGAGAGGTGACTGTGTTGACTCTGGCCATGACGATTCGGATGGGCGGTGAGAAGAAGGGTTGTGATGGTTGATTGTGGAGAAGATTTGTGTCCGAGTCGGCGTATATATAGGCTCCCCGCCACGATTACAAAACCATCTACTCGACTACAACAGTTAGTAAGAACCTGGATGATGCGATCCCGTCGTCACCCCGAGATCCCGTGACCACCAAAGCTAACCGGTATCGCCGCAAAGTTCCGATGAATCAGCATGCGCGCTCATGTTTCCCCTATGATCTGAACCAAAATCTCCTTGACAGTCCTTCGATGGGATTCCACCTTGTCCGATCCAGTCACGACAGCCGGGAACACGACGCTTGAAAGGATCTCGTGGTCTGGTCCATCCCTAACCCGAAGCCGATGGGTTAAAACACGGGGGATGATCCTCGCGATATCAACTTCCGACACATCCATCCTCTGCGATCCCAGCTGGAACGTACTGTCAGTATTCCCTGTGGAATTTGACCCGCTGTCGGAGAGGATTGCCCCCTGAACTCGCCCCCTCGCAAGCGAGCTATCGTGTTTGAGAGGTTGCGTTGGGTCAAATATATCGTTCCCTGGATCGATAAGCCCGTCCGAGGATTCTTCTCCAACCTTATCCTCCATCGCGTACGACCGGATTAGTTCCGTCGAAGTGCTGTCTCCGGAAAGCAGCCGCTGAACCCGAATCAGCGACCCCGCATCCTTGTGAGCCCGAGAAGTCAACAGGGTCCCATCGAGCTCGTGGTTATGCCGTGCAGCCGTAAACAGCTCGTAGATATGTAAGGATAGAGGGGGACTGACGTATACGGAGAGGGAACGCAAATACGAGATATCAGAAGGGGAAATTATGGGTGATGGGTTGATGGGCAGTGCTTGCATTTCTGAGCGCACATGGGAAAAAGACTGGCGAGTTGACGCGTTGGGAAGAATGCTGACGCTCATAGCAAAACTATCCAGCTGATGGTTATCTGAGTCAGTTGCGCAGGAATTCGAGTGATAGATGAGAAAGGATTCACAAGCGACGGGTGTATCTTTGGACGCTCCCAAGGGTCATTAGCACACACATAGACGACCATGAAATCCGGTGGAAGTCTCCAGACGGTGTCTGGGTCATCTTCCAAGACGAACGATTGATCAGAGAGTGCCTGAAGCAACGCACGCTGGGCAGGGTTTCCCGCATATTCTAACCCAGTGATCACCACCGCCTTCGGAAGTGATAGAGTATCAGATGACATGGCGGAATTGGCGTCGAAATCCTTGGTGGGGGTTTGAGGGCCCGTATGCGACTCAGGCAATCTGATTTGTGCGCGCCGCTCTGGGACGTTTTGTCTGCTCGTCGCCCCATCAAAACTGCTGTCCTTGCTGTGAAGGGGCGAGTGGGGGAGTTCATTTGGTTCAGACGCAGTTCGGGGAGCGTTTCGGCCGGGTCTGCGCCCAGCAGGTCTACGAGACAGGGGCTTTTCGCTCAAAAATAGAGAGTGTAGGAGGTCCGAGGGAGAGTGCCTAGATCTGATTCTGACTTTCTGTGTCGGAAACCCAAACACTCTAGATAGTGTCTAAATTGATGATTATCAGCGGATGAATCCCCGATCGGCCCATGAGATTGATAGGTGGCGTTCGCATGCACTTTCGCGCGTGGAAGTCAAACAACAGGAACTAGGACTGACCAAGGCTGTAATGTTCTGGACAAGGGGAATGTCCTCGTCAGAGGATCGAAGGAGGAGGTTGTTGTCCCCGGAAGCCAGGATGGACAGCAACAAAGCACGGAGTACCACCGGATCCAGTGGGAGGTCTGGGGCTGCGGAGCGGACATTTGAAAGGAGCACGGCATAGAAGCCGTCGGTGATTTGGTTCCTGCCCGAGGCATACACTATTTTCCGGGCACTACTAGAGTTCATTGGAGAGGAGGGGAAAGCCACAGCAGCCGTGGGAAGAATGATTTGGAATGCACGAGTTGGACAAGGGGAATGTCCTGTTTGACTCCTCGCTTGGAAATTGCTCCCAACACTGAATAGGCCGAAATCGGTCAAGAAGCCAACGTGGTTTGAAACCCATTTTCCGGCGAAATCTGAATGAAGAACATCGCATCAGGCGTGGCTTGATGGCCATAACTTCTTATGTACAAACGCTTCATGGTGGTCGGTATGGTGATATCAGCTCATGCTTCCAATGACCTTCCGGTCATTCGGCAAGGCCCTTGCTTCAATATATACAGACCAGCATATGAAGTAAATGGCCGAAGCCTCTCCCCCCTCCTCCAGGCTTTTTTCTCGACCGACGCATGTATGGCCGTCGCCTTTCAGCTTGGGATCGATAACACTTCCCCTACCATAACGTACTTCCCCTTCTTCCCTAATACTGTCGCCCTCAACGTGACTGCGGGCTGGACTCCCTACTACACAAATTCCGGTTTTCCTTCGACCTCTGGACTGGTGGGAAACGGCACGAGTTTGCAGATATCCTCTAAGAACGGCAGTTTTCTTTCTATAACCTGGTTTGGTGCGCCTCCATTCTCGCTCCCTGAAAATCCCCCGCATCTCTGACTTTCGATCGGTTTCGATTGCACAGGCACTGGGATTGATCTCTACGGAAATGCAACGCGTGCCACGTTCGATGTCAGTTTGGACCGCGAAACCACTCGTGGTGGGAGTTCTGGTGACGCTCTGTTCAACTCGGACTCGAATCTCCTCGCCTCGTTCTCGAACCTACGGCTTGACACGTATACAGTCACCCTAACAGCGCACACCTCGTCATCACCGCCTTCATTCATAGCGTTCGATAGAGCGGTTATCACCAACACCGTGGAGGTGGTAAACCTTGATAAGTGGGTCAACGCGTCAAAAATTTATAGCCATTATTCATTTGTTGCTAGTGTGACCGTCCACTCGGAGATCGTTGACGACGCCAGCATCGCGTATCGAGGCTGGTGGTCATCCCAGGAAAGTACTCCTCCGGGCGGACATATCCATGTGACGAATCAGTCAGGAGATTCAGCCCAGTTGACTTTCAACGGTAAAGATGTCTACCTATCGTCTCTTCACATGCCCCAACTCACGTTGCTCGGGTAGGAACCGCCGTCTCTGTCTTCGGTCTTCGAGATCCCACGGCTGGCTATTACAATGTCACCCTGGACGGAGAGACGACGCAATACAACGCCCAGTCAGCATGGAAAGAAGGCGCCGTGTTGTTTTATATGGCTGGACTCGATCCTCAACGTACCCACTCTTTGACAATCACAAACGCTGCCAATAATCTCCTTGCCGTTGGATACATCAACACTACCCTTGTTTCAGGGGTGCCGATGCAAGTACTCTTCCGCTTCTGTGATCTGTTTCAGGATTACCTACCATTCCGTTAACAGTTCAGCTTCTGGCAGCAGTATTCCGAAGGGAGCCATCGCAGGGATCGTCGTGGGTATAGTTCTGGGAGTGATCGTCTTTCCTATCCTTGGTTTCGTCCTTTGGTGTCGTCGTCGGCGGCGGCGGCGGCGAAAAGGGGATAAAAAGGAGATCACTTTCATCGAACCCAGGATTCACAAACATTTCGACATCACTGAGGTTCTTGACATTAAATCCGATGGTGCGGGTCAAAGAGAAAAATCCTCCACTCAATCACCAGACAGCGGGATTTCGCTTGATCTCTTTCCCGTTACCATCCCACAAATCACAAATCCACAGCCCGAGCGCACTCCCCCGACTTTTCCGAGATCCCCTACAAGATCTTCACCGTCTCCAATTCAACACCTATATGGGAGTAGCGGTGGTGACGTCGTTCGCTCACCAGCGGTCGCAGACAAGTACTTGAGCGTACAGATCAGGAATCCCCTACAGGTCAACTTAGAGGGCACCCATTCTCCGGGTCTCAACCGACGGAGTACAGTTCCCAAACCTTCCGGACCCCGCCCCCCATCTTACCGCTATAGTACCGATGACCCACGAACCTCAGCCTTCATGCCCCTAGCACGAACATCGACGAACCCCACTCCCACAGAAAGGAAAGAACGACCAGAATCTGAGATACAACAAGTAAACGAAGGAGAGAGGACGACAATCTATTCATTTTTGGACATGAATAACTCATATTCCGGACCACCATCCACAATCGACGGTGTGGGACAGTCACACAACCCAAACCAACCCGCTTCCCATGAAAGCCCAGACTCCCCTCGCTATTCCCTCGTCGCCGGGACTAACTCCACACAATCGCATCGCGATCCGGACAGAAAACGAGAAAGCAGAATGTCGAAACCGTTGTCCCTTTCCATCGTCATCCAGCAACCCCCGACTTTGAAATCCCCACCACCAACGGAGCTTCATCCCTACTCTCATTATTCGGCAGGATATCGACTGACTCCGCACTCCTACCGCCCCCGGACTGGAGAAAGAGCTTCGCCAACGGAGAGCATACCGTTTACAACATCGGAGATCTCTGAGATTCGTTTCAGTCATCCTGGCGAACCGAGCGTTTCCCGGCCAGGGAGCGAGTCAAATCCACAACCGTCCCCTCCTAAGACCAACACCGCAACCTTCCCAATCTACCGGAAGCTCTTCGGCACCCTGCAAGGGGATGTTCCACCGGACAAGCTGTTGGCAAAGAAACGCCTGCTACATCGGAAAGCGCTCTCGGCTTCATGAAAATTCAATACACCACCCCGGACATGATGCATGATGCAGGATTCCTCATGTGACTGTATTCATTCTTTGCTCTCGATACCTGCGATCTCCTCTCTGTCACGCGCTCTTGTCTCGAACTGTTATAATACACTTTCTTTTTCCTCAGTTTCTTGGGTGTCCTAGTATGTGCGTATGTGCCTGTTTTTTGTACAATAACGATACCCTGCCTAGTATCACCTACCTACTTCCTTCATCATCGCATGTGCACAGACACTCTTTAGGGGACCCATCTCTACTGTATCGTATAGACGTCTGTTGTAGTTACATAACGGGCACTAAGTGTTGGCATGATACCATTCGAGCCTATTCCCAACCAAGGTCACATCCGTGTTTTTCATACCGACTCGGACGTCTGCGCAGCCGTTTCATCCTGCGGGGCGTCTTCCGTCTTAACCACCATCTTGTTTCCGCGGAACAGGATGTGTTCTGGGTGTTCGAAGAACGGTTGTTTGTAAACCTTCCTGGGTCCCTTGCGCTTTCGTCCTCCGGCTCTCGTGCCATCGACCTGCATGGCCGACTCTGGGCCCTGCGGAGAGTCAGAATCACCCTGCAATAGCGGTGGTGCTGGTATCCGTCGCGCAGTCTTGCAGCTCAGACACAAGATTTTGATCATTTTATGGTGGGACGGTGAAGCTGTGTATGGGGGTTGTACTGAGTGTTGTTCTTTGATGAGGTTGTCTGAGACAAACATTTCGACCGTATAGTCGCTGTCACCCCAGGTATCAGGAGGGAACTACAGCCTTTGCATATCGTGCGTTTCACGGAAGGGTCCCTGCGGGGTGCAGCATGTCATGACTTACAGCGTGCAGAAGTGAACAAACTGACAACTTCACCACGGTCTTTTTGCCGATAGCCTTCATAGAGCTGGCATATACTCTGGATAGATATGCAGGAGTAGCAAGAGGCCTTTCATCTACCCGTTTCGCTTCCCCTCTCGGATCGGATGGCGTGACCTGTTCAGGTCCGAGTTCCGTTGTCGAATTCACCCCACCCTCGGTGGCAGCGAGAGACGTTAAGTAGGTGCTCGCCTGATACAAGAAGTTCAACCTCTGCATGATGTCCCTATTCGGGATACTATGGGGGTTCGGCGGCGCCGCACTGTGTTGTTTCTTCGTCATCGGACGTCGTGGTTTGAAGTAGGAAGGAAAATCTGATGATCGGGTCGACACATCAATCACTGCTACTGAGTCCAAACCTCGCCAGCAGCATTCTAGCGGAATATCGGTTTCTGTTGGATAGAATGGAGGTGTATTGTGTGTGGCGTGGACCTACAGTCCCGCTAAATATATGCTAGATCGAAGGAAGGATCTGTGTATATTTCTCGCAGTCGCAGCGCAAGCGGATCAATGAGTGTGCGAAGGGTGGAAAGGAGGGCGCTGGCGGTCATCTGCAAGCTCCAGATTCCGACCGTTCGAACGCGATGTGGAGTGTTTGCTTGATTCGAGACATGGAATGCCATAGCTTCGTATACCTTGCGTTAAGGTTAGCCAGGTGAACAACAGCTGAAACACTGAACGAACGCTTACCTTGATGGCAATAGAGTCCATCAATCCAGCTAGAAGGAAGATTTAGTATCTCAAGGCAGGTTCGGGCGTCTTTGTGCTCTTACTTTCCCACATCTGCGAAGGCAGTGACATTCAACACAGAGCATGAGCATGGATCAACGGAGATACGTACAGTCCAAGAACCATCAAAGTTGTCTATACTTGTTATCACTCTACAATGGATAGGAATCAGGGTCTTGTTTGCGCTAATGGAGTGTCAGTCCCCTTCAGATCAGAGATTATTGGGGATAACAATGAACTAACTTCATAAATGCGACAATGGGCCGAACGGCAGCATTGTTTACGTATGACAGGTCGTTGGTGAAGATCGGGACGGCCGCCTTCAGGTCCCTGAATCGCAAGTCGATATCAATAATCAAGTTCCTACCCTTCTGTGAATGCTCATCGTCCTCTGCATCAGAGGGAGCCGTCAATGGAGGTTTTGCCAGCTGCCTCTGACCCGGAATACGATCGCTTAGGGAGAGTGAGGTTGTTGCGGTTGTTATTGCGTCTGCGATTTCACCGAGGATAGTATCGAAGACATCTTCCTCAGCATCATGCGGGAACCTGATATCAAGGACTGCATCAACTTTCCCCGACTTGATCCAGGACATTGGGCCACCCTCAGTGGTAACCGCTTGAATGTGGTCGACGTTCACACCATCGATGCGGAAACGAGACTGTCACCAGGTCAGCATCAATCAATATCCTGAATAGGAAGAGCCTACCATGCGGGCCCATTTTCCGTCCAATAGATCTTGTTCATTGGTACGTCCGATGCTTTGTGGCTTGTGTAAACTGAACAAACAGTTATCAAACTGTCCCACGATATTCTCCGCAGAAAGGAAATCATAGAACATCCATTGTTTCCTGAATGTGCGGATATCAGCCCGGAAGATGGACGCGGTATACGGTCGGAATCCTCCTGGTTGGTAGACAGTGATAAGAACGTCCTCCAGCTGGAGCGATTCCAGTTCGTAGTCCCCATGCTGTGCGCGATTCCTGAACAGGGCTGGGTCAAGCGGATGATCAGGGTCCCAGGTGACCTCCCTGCGGTCTGCATCTGTGGGTAAATAGAAACGCCTTGAGTGGAAAGAAACCAACTCACCAAGGACCCCGCGGACACCCTTGATCACCGCGTCTTCAACGAGCCCCCTACCATCCAACCATCTCCACAACGAAAGGGTCACATCGATAGAATCAATCGTAAGGTCGAATTGTGTATAATTTGCGTCTTCCTCGGAGAGGACTGGGGGGTGCGATTCTTCCTCCTCTTCCCCGCTTCCGTGAACCAGCGGATGATTACTAATATCATAGCCGATTGCAGTAGCCTGGACCCCGCTTCGCGCCTCGTCTTTAGTCACTGTTGGGCGACGAACAACGTAAACGTTTTTGAACGATATCCGCGAGTCTTTCCACTTCGGCACGATAGCAGATTCGAAAATGATTTTTGCACCAGTTTCTGCAGTCAGATAATCGCTCAGTCCGCGGGCGATGTACTCTGGATCAATAGCGGTGAGCCTCGAGCCGATCACATCAGCAAGCGAGGCAGCAGACCTTGCAGACGCAGGCTGTTTGCGATTGCAAACACGACGGAAAAAAATGTTGTTCTGTGTGGAATTTAATTAACTGTACTTCTTAGCAGAGGGACCAGAACTCACGTCCCCACCAGAATCCATATCGTTTGGCTCATCAAGAACCATGTTACGAACGCCGAGATATCATCAGCGTTGAACTTGCGGAAAGACTTGATCGTGAACCATCGAAACCGGATGCGAACACGCTGCCAAAACCCGTCTGCGACTGTCAGTAGGTCGTCTCTGGTTGGTCTGTGGATATTCGGCACGGACATGGCGAGGCGGCGAAGGAATGCGGGGTAGTTGTCCAGATGGTTAGGCACACGACCGTTGTCCTCAATTTCTTCTGCTTCGTGTTTGGCATCGCGATGAGGCTCTTCTGAGACATCCCAATTAGTTGGTACGTTACTGGGCGGTGGGGGCCGTGGCGGTCGTGACGGTTGTCCTTGCTTCAGTGGGGCATTGGTCGTGTGCAAGGTACGAGCAGATGTCCTCGTCACGTAGAACGTCGAACGAGCGAGGAACGAATCTCCGTAGGAAGCTCGGTATCCGGGAGACACAGGGCCCGGGAGGTCCGCCAGTGAAGGAACGCATGGATGTTGTTGCTTGAAAAAGCGACGGATTGCACTGTAACGCTCGAACGTGGCATGTCGTGTTCGTTGGCGAGCAGCACGACACAATGATGGTCCGATATCTTCACGTAGCGGGCGGGTGAGAAGATGGGACCGAGGGAGTGACATGGGGGAGGCAAGGGACGTCGCTCCGACGGCGTTTCCGGAGGTACTTATTGCACTTTTACTGGTGCTGTTTGACCTAGGTTCATGTCCGCACTAGCGGGATCTCTATCGCATTGCCCCGTGGCTCAGTTGGTTAGAGCGTGTGACTGTTAATCTACCGGGTTACACTATCACAAGGTCGAGAGTTCAAGCCTCTCCGGGGCAGTTTTTTTTGTCTTTCCTCTTGGCAACTTATGATATATGAGTGACTGTCCTTACTTAAGGCCGCAAATATCCGTGGATCTATAAAGGAACCAAGGATCCAGGATCCCAGTGTCGGGTCACGGATATTGTCTCCAGACTACGGTTGTCGGAAAGGACTGCGCGTGCAATCCCACCTACTCCAGCTCTACCGGTGTTGGTGCCCCTGCCATGCCTGAACTTTAGGTTTCGTCGACCTACGCTATGCGGGGAACTTCAAATGCCAACAACTAATAAACCTCAGCTGCTGACACCCCTCTAGGATGTTTGGAGATACTTCCACCCTTCACCCAGTTGTCGTCTTCAAAACACTGCTTTGAAAGACACAATGCAAACTAACCTATTCTACTGTACAGAACGATCTATGTCCTATGTATGCGATGTGACCGAACGAGATAAATAGTGATGAGCAGTGCATAAACCTAGTCCGAGGAGGAAGACCTTCCCATCCTCTGGGGTTCCAGCTTCCCTCGTCCTCCTGCCTTCTTGTATGCATCTTCAATGTTCTCCAGCTCCCGTTGATACATCTTGAGCTCATTTGCCAGTTTTGTAACTTCGTCCTCATCCATCAGATCCATATCGGAGCTGACGGAACCACTTAATGCCTCCTCGAGTTTTGCCTTCTGCGCCACAACCTTTCCGTAGGTTGTAATATAGGGTACGTATCGTTCGCGATACACAGCACGAATCCCAGCAGGATCGGAGGGCAAGGGGGGCCGCGGCAGTGGATCACGTTTCTTCTTGTGCTGATGGGGAACATTCGCCAAGGTCTTGGGCTGAGGAGCTTGCGTCTGCTTCCTAAGGGGTGTCTCGTCATCGGAAGACGTATATATCGGAGACCCGCGTTTAAATTTCCCATTGTGGGACTTGGGTGTGGTCCTCACAGTGGGCCTGTCTGGAGGGGAATCTCGGCTCTGTTGCGTTGGGGGGGTGGAGCTTTGCTGAGACTTTCGAGGAGGAGGGGAGGGCTCGCGGGCCCGGACAGGTTTAGGGGGAAGAGTCTTCTGTCCCTTCTCGCGGTCACGGTCACGGTCCCGTTCACGTTCACGGTGGCCGTCGCGGGGAATAGGACGTGGGTCGTCGCTGAGTTTCGGTTTCTTCCTCGCGACTGGGGACTCTGGGAGCTCACCATCTTCGTACGTCGTGGACTGATCCCTTGTCGCCCTCGATAGCACCCGAGGTTCATCATCCGGTTTCCGCTTCTTGGGTATGCGAGTAGTATGGAGTGTTTCCGTCCGCGAATCCTCCTCCAACCGCTTACGTTTCAGTGTAGGGTCACCCCCGCGAGACTTTTGTTGTTCTACTATCTGTTTCGTGATAGAGGGAGCGGGGCTTGGTCGAGGAGGTAATTGTGCTGCCGAAGGAGATGGAACAGATGAAGAGGCGAGACGAGAGGGCTCGCGTCGTTCCGCCGTCTCGGTGGGGTGGGGGCGTTTCTGGGGTATTGTTGCAGTAGGTGGTGAGGGGAGATTGGGGGAAGGTGCCTTGGCCTTGAAACCGGAACCAGGAGGTAGTCGCCTTATCGGAGGAGGGAGAGGAGAGGGAGTAGCCTTGGTTGACCCGCCTACAGCTTCTCTTGACGGGATATTGCTGCCAGCTGACGAACTCGCACTCTCGTTTTTGGCGAGTATTGGAGTATCCGCCTTCTTCTTGGTCTTGGGCTCTTTTCGTGGCATAGCTGGTTTCTTGGCCTCAGGCACAGGCATGGGAGAAGCACGGCTTTCTGTATGGGTAGGAGTGGTGTTGCGCGTCACACTGACCCGTTCCGTCTCACCAGCAGTGGGCCGTGGGGGGAGTTCAACCCGGTATTGTGGTTTCAAAGTCCATACTTGAGACGCCGGGGATTCGGTGGTTTTCTTGGATGATGGAGGTGGGTCTGCGATCTATGGGACACCAAAGTCAGTAAACACGAGACCGAAGGGATCGTATAACAAACCTCGGCTAGTAGCTTTATGAACTCTTTTCGTGTATCTGGGTTCGGATTGCGCCCAAGGAGCAATTTTATACTTTCCCCGGTTGTCCGAGGGCTGGTTGTGAGACATTGAATCAACCTGCTTCGAAAATCACTTCCAAGGGATGAAGTGGATGTGCTTGAGCTTGAGCTTGGAGTGTTTGATGATGGAGTAAGGGTGGGCCGTTGAGGAGCGGGAGGGGGTTTCTTGGGTTTGACATCCTTGCGTTTCCCAGCAATTAGGACATCGGCAGGAGGCTTGTCAATCATCTGGACCCTCCGTTGTTGCCGTAGCTCCTCGGCATCCTTTCTACTGCGACCAATCTTATCACGTACTCCCTCGACGCGGTCGCGCTGCACCACGAACTTTCCAACCACCCTCGCGTAGTACTTGAGTGGTGGATTCTTCTGTCTTGCGGAAGTGGCACGGATGTATATATCATGAACTGAGTTTTCAGGAGCCGGTTGTGTCGGAAAGAAAGCATCTCCCACTTGAATGCCCTACAAGGTGGAAGGTCTAGCTGTGGCGATCGTGTGGTGGAAATCGAACTCACTGATCGCTTGCCGAAGGCAAACTGAACCTGTGGGAGGGGTGATGCCTGCAACGCCTCCAGCGTTTCTGTCGACATTCTTAGAAAGATGGCCTGCTTGGGTTTCGAGTGCAAAGCATCTTCTGGGCGGGAGTGGCCGTGCAAAGGGATTGTGGTGTTCTCGGGAAGGGGCATGTCGAGACAGCAATGTGGGTGGTGGTGGGTATCAGGGAGGGTGGATGCACGTTGAAGGTCGTCACAAAATAAAGTAGGGCGTGATGGGGCCGTGCGAGTCGGGCGGACGTCGAGGGGCGAGAGGAGGCCGCTGTGGCCGCTGTGGGGACAATAGGGAGCCGGTCCAAAGGCACGACTCCGATCTCCAGCCCACACGCACAACCGGTCTCATGAAAGGCGCTGCAACCCACGGCACCGGGGACGTTTCCACAAACTAACAAAATACACTCTCTTTGAACGCCCAGGGTATTTCCTGCTACTTATCTAAGTTCTATCGCAAGGGGTCCAGTGAGGGACCACAGCACCGGGGACCACGACGAGGTCCAAATGCGTAAGGATGGTTCCCACCGATAAATATAAGGTGTAGGGCCGGCAAACGGCAAAGCCCCGGACCGTGCACAGGGTTACAGAGCGCACATGAACAACGAAATGTACAGCAGTTAAACGTGTAGAACACTATACACAGATTAAGGATGGCAAGTCCATCAGGCTAGTGCGGTAAAGCCTCAATCGGGTGTGGTGTGAGTGGATAAGTACACACAAATGTTGGACGTCTGGACCCTCGGAACGATCGGGGGCGGAACCAGCGTCCTCGATGGGCTCTACAGCATATTCTGATCGCTTGTGGACCATGCGGCACAAAACTTGAACAAAAGAGGCGATTCACTCAGGGAAAATGAACCCAGAAGAGATAAATCTTGCTTATGCCTCCCGAAGCCAGAGGGGATCCCGGTGTCAATATACAAGATAAGAGCAAAGGGGCCGCTCTTGATCTGAGGACTGGCGACCACGGGGTTCTGACTCTTCTCAAAGCGATAGTTCGTCTGTCCTTACCGTCACAGGAGTGTGGCCGCGAGGAAGATTTTTCCCTAGATCGCAACTTGTGCGGCGAGCCCGACGTTAGCTCAATTCTTATCAACCTTCGCGCAACAATTGGGCATGTGCGCTTCGACTACCGTCTGTCAATTCGCTCATAGTCAGATGGGTTTATGATCACATCCCAACCATTGTGCTCACCGGCCCACCACGACATCCAACCTTTCATATTTCAAGGACTAGTGAATGAGGGGGATCTGACGCCCCCGCACCATTACAGGGGGCACGTGTCGTGGGGATGTGGGCAGTACTTGTGAAGAGGTCGGCTATGTTGGCTCCGTAAGATAACGAGGGACGTTACAATCTTTTGGCGGGGAGCCGTTCAAAAAATTCGATAAGACCCAAGACTAAAGGTCCCGGGAAAAGATCTGGCAAAGCAGTCAAAAACGACGCAGAGGGTCCGAAGGCCTCCACAGCGCATAGGTTGACGGAATCCAAAGTCCAAGTAAAGCGGTCACTCCGACATCTGGTGTTTAGGTTGTAGCCCTCCCGTTACTCTGGCGCCCGAAAGCCGGCCCAATTTCAGATGTGGGGTTTAGAGGAATTTCCGCGGCCCAACGCGACGGGCGGGCTCCGGGTTCCTCAAAATTCAGTCAGGCGCATTAAGAGGGGGCGAGAGAAGAATGGTTCATCCAGCAGTACCAAAACATGCCGGGTATCGATATCTCCGACGTTGGTTACGGGCACGTACCAGTCGATCAGATCATCAGAAGGAAAAAAACCGAGGGACAAGGTTTTAGAAAACGGCTGCGATGTTATCTATAATTCGTCTGCCCCGGAAAATGGGCGACGTCAGTGTAAATTACCTCCCACCAGGCACCAAACCGACGCCGCCGTAAGAGCGGGTATGTAACATGTAACATCATGTAAACAAAGTATCAAACTCCACAGGGGGGATGTTCGGGGTCCCTGCGAAGTGACCAGCGGCGCCGGCAATCACTCGCGCCATCTGGACGCAAGGCCACGGATGCAGTGAATTTGCGAGTAAACACATAAGATCTTTGCGCGTTGATCTTACACAATCTAAGGCGAATATCAAGTAGGGTGCAGCGGAAATAAAGAGGCACAATGTCCGGTGCTTACCACTCCGATGGCCCTCCTTTGGGGCGTGGGGTTTTTGAAGGGTCGCCCCTATGCATTTAGTCGGTGCCTCCCACCGTATCCAAATACAGTCCAACTGGAGTGGGATGATCCCAGCGGACTGGACCTGAAACAATCGCGAGGTTTCGTTTCCACCGAGACAAACGACTCAAACTCCCTAAGGCTCAGTGTGGACGGGTGTTCCAGATTTCCCGAAAGAAGCGGCAGAACCATGTACGGAAGGAGATTGGGCAGGACAAGAGATGGGGCGGGCATTCCATTCTCTTCTGACGGATCACATGTCACAACTTGAATCATTGGCGTCTACCCAAGTGGGTGCCGGGCCGGCATCCGGTCCGGCATCTGGCCGAAATCTTCAACAACTTGAAACAGCGGGTGCATTTGCATATTGAGAGTGGTCGCTAAGGTCAACCGGCACGAAATCCACATGCAATTGAAACAGGGGTGAGCACCCGGCCAAGATTACATCGTCCCTGTAAACCAGTCTGGTGGCGAATGGTGAGAAAATCATAAGTATCATTAATCAACGACGATGGCCTCGTTCGCGGACTCGAGTTTACACTATAGATTACACATAAGTTATGGGCAAAGGAATGGATGGACCCTCCAGAAGTATGACTGGAGCGGGATCTATTTGTCAGGGCCAGGAGAACGGTGCTCCTCTCGTACTTCGTTGGAACTGATTTGTGGAATAGAGGGTACTTTCTGCAACTCGTACTCCGACTCATTAACCGATGATTCCCCATGTTCACCAAGCTGCTCGGTGGTTACCTTGATCTGTAAAGGGGGGAGCTCAGTGCGTTTGAACTCTGGCAGAAGGTTCCTGGCGAAAGCTACCTGCATGCTCGTAATTGGAGAAGCTTTTTTCGAATGACCCAACTTGAACATGAACTTAGAGGCCCTGGTTGATGGCCCTGCCCCGCTAGCTCCGGGGTCATCTGATTTCGACCGTGAAATGAAGTCTGGGTCCGTCTGTGCCCTGCCGAGGTGGCTTGAAGAGTTCGACGTAACCCAGTATATCACCAGAGCATTTACGATAACCTAAACGGCGTGAGTAAGCCGAGTACGTATTTCAAATCCAATGAATACGTGAGCTTACATCGGCCCCACAGCTCCCGAGGCAGACCCAACCGAGTTGGCGACCATGCATTAACGTCAATACAAGAATGTTCACACAGGATGTGGTGAGTGCGATGAGAGCCGACCACAGTGTACGCATTGCAAGCCGGTACACGCGAGTGTTCCGGAATGAACTACGCATCACCGGCCACAGGAACAGCCCGGTGAGGCAGGCGTTGACGAGGCTGTATCTACCAGTGAGCAATTGAATAGACAATGTGCGGAAGTGACTCACAAGTCGTAGCTTAGTAGTGCGATGCTAGATGCTTTCTTCAGGCCGATGTGGCACGCGGGCCCGTCTCCACCAAAGTACGAAATTCGGCCTAGATTTCTGTGAGCAACAGCACACTCCGCCTCCAAGTCGTGAAAACCTACCGCAGAATAGCACTACAACGACTCCCAAATATCCGAAGAGGATTATAAGACACCCAACGTAGGCTTTGCATTGCAATCGCCGCGAGTTGGGAGCAGGCCGCCAAACGACGTGAACTCGCTCCGCTGCGCGTGGTTTAGCAATGAGACTTGATCAGATGGATGGGAGGACGAACATAAGAAAACGTAGACGAAGAATTTGGACGACCCATAAAAGATAATACACAGGAGGATCCCCGTAGAACAGCTGAGGTCGTTTTTCTCCAACCCAATCCCAAGGATTAGAATACCAGAGGAGAAAATAAATAACCAAGAGTCGACCAAAATCAAAAGAACGCATATCCAGGGCCAGGAAACATCCCTCAGCGTGAAGTTGCCGCGGAGTATCGTCCGTCTAGAGACAAGATGCGCGAGGACGGTGACGCCTAGGAGATGGATGATCGCACTTAGGACGTGCATCCCCACGGTTGGGAATCTCATTGTGGTGGGTCGATCCATCGCGGTTTCAGTGTCTCGAAACGGCACAGGTACGGGGTGGGTGAGGCTGGAGAGATTCACATATCTTGAGACCCAGGTTTTATAAATCACTAGTCAACCGCCGGCTCTCATAAGATGCGAGAGTGTGTTACGTTTCGGGCCAGGGTCTAGCTGGTTATCCGGTCGGGAGTCCCCTCACGTCAGGCAATCAACGCCCAACTACGAAAAGCCAATAATGCTGCGGTCAAGGTTCCACCATTCGAGTGATGGTGGGAAAAAGGTCTCATGACCAGCCCGCTCTCGCCTCAACAGAAACTGTCCACTTCCGACCTCGCGTGATGGGGTTTCCATGAGAAGTGGGTGGGAGGATTGATATACCCGTTTTGTTTCAATCTCGATCACCGGAGGGCAAACAAGCCGGGTGCCACGAATTGAGAAATGCTGAATTGGCGATCTATCTACACTTGTTCGAAATACATGCTATTTTGGGTCCAGGGTATGGGCTTGACCTTGGTGTTCTTTGCTTGAGCTTGAGCCCGGGAAGCTTCATGAAGAGAGGAGACGTCGACATTTGTTTCAGTGTGGACCGCGATCTGAGATTCTCGACCTTGGTAACTGTGCAGGCGACCGATCAAACTGGAAACTCACCTCAACATCTATTGTACCGGTCTCCCGAGGTACCGGTTCCCGAACAAACAACATTCTGAAGCCCCGGTCAATGGCAATCAATGGCGACCATGATTGGCTCGACTGCCGGTGGTTAGTGGAGACCGCTTCGCCGATCGACGCGCCAGGGTCTTTATGACGGGTGACTCTGTCCGATGACATTTCATAAACGGGATGATCCATGACTGCGTTTGCCCCAGAAGGAGGCGCTGCCGCGGATCGTTCTGATATGGAATCAGTCACCCAGAATAACGCCAATGCATTCACCACGACCTGCGGATAATCAGTTTCTTGCCAAGTCGGTTCGGATGACCTAAACTTACGTCTGCACTACAACTTCCCAGACAGATCCATCCTGGCTGTTGCCCATGCATCATGGTCAAGACGAGAATATTGATACAAGATGTGACCAGGGCAATGAATGATGAACTGGCAGGAGCCGTGTTAGCGTGGCCAACACGGAACGAAGCGCACGTACACGAGCGTTCTGATCGCGAGACGCTTGATGGTATTGTTACGGAATTTCTTGCGTAGTAGCGGCCACAAGAATAGTGTTGTTAAAAACAATGTAATGAAACTGTGGGGGGTAAGAATTGTGATTAAGGTGTTGAGAAAAAGTCCTTACAGATCGTATGCCAAGAGAGGAGCGGAAGCGAGAAACTTGAGACCAATGTAACATACACCTTCCCTGATCGCGGATATGTTACCTGGAGTGGCCAGTCAGCTGGTTTCCTGCGGAGTCGTGTTTGGAACTGCTACCGTAAAACATAACACCAGCGACACCCAGGAATGGGACGAGGAGAACTATGCACACCACGTATACTCTGGAACGTAATCGAGGAGCCGTGGGAGTTGGACGCCAAACAACGTGCACACGTTCGACTAGAAGAAATGGATAGCACCACAATCATCACCTCCAGGGAGAGAAAAAACTTACTCAGAAAGAGATATATAAAGAACTTTGAGGTCCCATAGAATATGATGCAGAGATATATACCGAGGGAACACGCCCCTGCGCCGGTGGTCATACCAACACCAAGAATCAAGACGCCTGCGGTGAAAAGGAAGAGGTACGAGTCGATAAAAACGATCAAGACACAGAGCCGTGGCCATGACGCTCGCTTCAGAGAACATTGGATCCCGCCGACGAGGATCCGGCGGGAGATCAGATGGCTGACGACAGAGACGCCCAACAGGTGGAGAACGGCACTGAAGATTGTGCTGTGGTTGGGGGTCATAGTGGTTTATCGAGCATGCGCCTTGAAACGGACGGAAAGGATTGGTGGGGTGCGCAGACGGAAGGGAGTGCTCTCCCTCCCGAGTTGACCAACAGGGCACTTATAACAAATGGGGGATGAAGAGTGAACTTACAACAGTTTTCGCCATTTGGTCCATGGTGCGTGGGACCAATAACGAGATGGCATATTTGACCAACAAGATTGCCCTGAAGGCACCGACGGTAAGAGATGGCCGGAGTAACTTTTGGGGTTCCAGCCGAAGGAGCCCGGCGCAACCGCAACACCCCGGACATCCTGCAGAATGCAAACGCCAAAATTGAACGCTCGCAAATTCAATGTCCCAGGTCGACAACATCATCAGCATTATTACGAATCTTGCGTCACGCGCCAATAAAACCGACCGGAACACACCCGTGGACAAGGTCCGACGCATTTACCCCGCTGATGGGGGAACCGTGGTCATCGCCTTCGAGGAGCCCTTGGGTAGCCTACGGATCCACCGGAAGATGCACAACAGCGAGATAACGGAAGGTAAAATTATGGGAAACCGAATTGTTTGGAACGATATGGAAGATTGTGGTTCGTAGCCTGGCAGGATTTTGGCTCGTTCTCACCATCAAAAAAGGCTGATCCCAGCCACTCGAGGCCGTCGATCGGGAGGCCTTGCGTGGCGCGGGATCTAGAACCTCCCACCCCCAGCCCAGCATCAAACCCCGGTAGTAGGCACGGCTGGACGAATACATTACGGGTGCCTTTCAGGGTGACATTTGACACCAAGTCTCTGGTGGAAGAGGGATTCGTGGGATCCCGGTGAAGATTGCTATCAGTATTCTTCTACAGATGCAGCCGAAAAGGGTTGGGGTGGTGTGAGTATAAGACGTCAGATGCAGCTGTTTCATTAGGCAGATGAAGGGGAAGATCGGTTGGGTCCTTATCGCGGGGCAGCAGGGCCCGTGCGGGAGTTTCGTTTCCCCAACGCCTGAGAGTAAACAGTGCCGGAAATTTCGTGTGGAGAAGTCAGAATTGTCTGGAAGGTGGTCTGAGGGAGGTGGCGGGGGCACATCTTCTCCAGCGCTCCCGAAGCTTTTGAATGATTAAAAAGAAAATTCGATCCCCAGTTCCCAGAAGGACCAACGAAGTGCCACTGTCTGAACGATTACCCGGGGGAGGTCGCACCGGTGTCCCACAAAACTTTCGGCCCGCCAGCGGAGACTTCGGAACGAGGAACAGCTCTGGGCGCATTCTGGATCAGCTGATTGATGCCTCCGTTCCCCAAGTGTGCGAGAACGTGGGATGAATAACATCGAAAAACTTCTTTCTGACACTGTCTAGTGACCGGTGAAGAACCGTCACTTGCTATCCTACCCAGCGTCATTCCTATCGATAGCGACTGGGATCTCCGCTGTCTTCAGTTCTGGAGCTCGTTGACCGCGGGGGGAACGCCTCTTCATCATTAATGTAGGGAGTCTCGAGTTTGTCCGGGCTTTTCTGGGTTTCAAGTACTCGGAATGCGCCTCCATCGAGCGTCCTTCCGAGGTCACCGGGGCTGCCCGGATGCAGAGGAAAAACGACCACCGGGTGCCATCATCGCCAGTTGTTCGGGAGCACGGGGCAAAAGTTCTTGCATGACTGCCTCTCTCCCCTAAGGATACGGTACCGGTGTTATCGGTTTTGCAAATTGATCGAAGCTTACTGCATCAGCCTTCCAGTGCAGGGCCGTTACTTTTCGGGACGAGCGACCATTTTTGTACCATGGGCAGGGAAAAATTAACGGCGACATATATGCATGCGATTGCCGCCATGTTTGGCGTTCGAGATCCAAACCTTCCGAAACTATGGGTCCCGGGAGGATGGCAGGGAACAGGTGGGCACTTTGCTCAATAGGTCGAAGAAATTTGAACAGTTCGTCGATCGCAGCGTTGGAGTGACTGGGATTGTGTGAGGCGTGGCAACCAAATCCGTCCGCACACGAGGACTCGGTAGCAAGTGGACCCTGTTGCTGCGGATCGATGGTCCAGGCACACACTCCTCACTCAACCGGGCCTCAGGTATGTGGACTTGTCGGGAAAGTGCCGACCGAGGTAGCGGCTTCAGGAGAGGGTTTGGTGTGTTCGTTCCGGTTTTCATCACCATGCCCGAAGGCTGACGGGATCGTCGGAAGCGTAATGCGTCATGGACGGATGTGGGGGAGGACCACGGTGAATTCTGCTTTCGTTCGAGTTAGACCTGGTTATCGAAGATTTGTTGATTCCATTTTCGAGGCTCTTCCTCCGACTCGGAGGAACCCAGACCCAGGTCGAACGATCCGTTCCCTCAGTAGGGTTTGGAGCAGTAGACGCCTTATCATGTGCCCCCGCAGTGGGTGATATTTGGTTGCACATTACTGATGACCAGTGCGTTGCTCACGGTTCCGTCTGGCGATCAGATATTAAGCTATCAGTACCCTGCGGTGGGACTCCCGCCACTCTTGACTGTTCCGAGTCGGAGATCTGCGCGGCAACTTAACATACGGAGTACGTCCGTCTTTATCTTCACACCTCAGTCTTCTTGTATAAGTATAAGTATATCGGTGATCTGTCCGGACGCTCCACCCTGCTCCCACGCACCAACCATGGAGCCAACCAAGGCTTACATCGACTCCAGCGACGGCAAACGAATCTACGCCGAGATACACCCAGCCGCCGGCGGGGCTGACGCAGATCCCACCCCGATTGTGTTCATCCACGGTTTCCTCTACTCTTCCTCCTCATTCACCCCGGTCTTATCGCACCTCTCCGCACAAACGCGCGTCATCTTCGACTTGGAGGGCCGAGGACGGTCAACGCTGGAGTCAACAGCCTCCTGGTCGCTCGACTCCGCCGTATCTACAATCGTCCTCGTCCTCTCCCACTTCGGTTACCCACCAGGAACCCAAGTGGATGTTGTCGCCCACTCGCAAGGTGGCAACTCACTGGCCGTGGTGTTCAGTCAATCGGCCAATCCATCCACATTCTACAAAGTTCGTCGCCTGGTGCTCATGGGCCCAGCCGACCCCGCAGAGCCTCCAGAGATGGCGCCCGCCTTTGCCCTCCAGGTTCGATCACAAGAGACCGAAGACCTCGTCCTTTTCTTGCTCAGCTGGCTCGGCGCCGATGCCAAGTCCAACCAGGGGTTGATGACCTCCATTTCTGAAAAAATACGCGCCAGCGTATCCCACAACCGCCCGTTTGTCTCTCGGATGCTCAAGGCTGCTGTGTCCGTGCCGGTAATTTGGACTACAAGGGGTTCGGTCGATGAGCTGTGGATAGTGTTCGGGCGACAAGATGGTTATTTTGGTTGGAGTGTCCGTAATATGGCGGAGTACATTAAGGAGGTGGATACTGGGCATTTCTTTGCGTGGGAGAACGCAGAGGCCACGGGTAAAGCTTTGCGAGAGATTCTTCAACCTGGAGCTTAACATGCTACTGTATCCTGATAATGAACGTTTCACAGTTGCGACCAACCCACGTATCATGTATTTCGAGTGTATTTACGTTCTTGCTCGTTTCTTGGTTGTATAATCGTTCTTCCGTTGGTTGTACTACATGGCTTTTCTATGTGGCGTAGCATCTTTCACCCTGTATAGTAGCCGCAGGTAGTTCTAACGTCCGGCGATATGTAAATACTTGAAAGTTTGCTAAAGTCTGTGCGTGAAACGTTTGGGATTCAGGGAAAGATCTTGCCGGTGATACAAGGGGGTTGAGCGACCGAGGCTAAGACGTATGTGGAACCGAATCGAGAGAGCGTTTGCGTTCTGGGTCTCCTTGGAAAGCAGATAAGTTGACATAGTTGGACAGACCCCTCCAGAACGTCCCTGGCGACTTCCCGGGTAAAGGTAGTCTGTTCGAGAGTCCGAGATCGGAATCGGTCAAAGTCCATGTATATGTATATCCAATCAGTTTACACGGTGTTCTCGAGGCCAGACCGCGGTGCCCTCAAAGGTCAGGTGTGGCCCAAAAGGTCCTAAGGTGATTCCAGGTGACAGGGAATCCCGCTTTCTGTGATCCTATCACGGAAAACATGCCGGGTACAGGTGGGTTCTGGGAGGCTGTCGGCGTGGGTCGTTCAAAGTCGTCCAAGGGGTTCACAACGGAGTCCCTCTGTATGGAGAAAATTGTTTGGGGTAGGGCTCCAGTCACTCCCCGGTGGAGTGGGCAGGTGTGCCACCCGCACCGATACCGCACCGAGTGCAACACCGGGGGGCAAAAAACCCCGACTCGGGGGAGGGGGAGGAGCAGCTATCGAGCCGGATAGCTACGCTCCACTCTATCCATCAAACGAACCGAGACGTGCCGCCTCGAACTGGGTTGGTTTGTGCGGACCGGCCGATCTACCTTGGGGTAAAACCACAGCTGTGGAAGAATGGCGACTCCGGGGAGGGCAGGTAAGCACCCGTAGCTTGTTTCCAGTAAACTGTTGGCTGAAGCAACCACTGGATTCGGTCACACTTCGCTCCGTTAATAAACGACGATTTCGGGGCCCCTATAAAGTGGGTTTGCGAAATGTTTGTATCTAGGGAGGCGTATCGGTATTCAAGCCACCAACCATTGGATTTGAGAATACAAACGAGGGATGGTCGGCCAAATAATGGACCCGGAAAAGGAAGACCCAGCGTCGGTGATCGCGATCTGATAAGAATTTTGGAGCGCTGCATGTCGTCACTTCGAACTGTTGATCGGAGTCATCGATGACGGGAGTCGAATAGCTGATTCTCGATTCCGTTCGTGGCCTGGGTCCGACCGTCCAAGTTTGTCACCACTCAGTAGATCCACGAGTGCCAACCTTATTGAGATAGCACGGTAGAACACATCTAATGGGTTGGGTACGTAGCATCGATTGTCGCCCGTAGGGAAAATCAAATGAGGGGTGGTGCCGAGAGCGGAGAGTAATTCTACAGTAAGCGACTGCAAGATGGAAGATTGTTTTACGCCTGCAGTGTTGCAAAATAGGCGAGTACAAAGAAAGTTTAACAACTGGTATCAGAAGCAGGAAAGAAACACGAGGACTGTCATCGAAACCTAGAGGGTGTCGTTCAATGCTCAGGCACCCATGGGAGTAGAGATCGACTGACCCACCCTAAACTCTATCAGGCCGCCACTCGATCCCCGTAGGATCAATCCTCAAACAAATCCTCCCGCATTAGTCGCCTCCTTTGATTCCACCTTCGTAGATACTGCCGACATCTCTCTGCGAACACATCGCAACCGTCCAAGAATCCAGGAGGGATGATATCCTTCCTCTGTTCCCATGGCTTCATGTCTACAGATTCACATCTGTCTAGGCAGACCAGGATGACACCAAAGCCATACGCGTCCGCCAGGCGAGGGTCTCTGCACTCGCCACGAAGAATTTCCGGCGCAGAGAATGGGCGTGTTCCTGGGTGAATCTGTTCAACGGTAATGTGGAACTTGTGCCCAGACGAAGAGTGGGAGAGGAATTTGAACGGGTCGACGGGGTCGTCGTCGGGAGAAGTGTAGACGGAATTGGCTGAGACGGAACGACCAAAGTCAAGAAGCTTGATGGTATCAGAGACGTGGGTCACCTGGATATTGAGGAGAGATAGGTCTCCATGACTGAGGCCGAAAGAGTGAAGGTGGGTTAGGCCGTCCAGCAGCTGATTATGATAATCGATCTTTTGAGATCGGGTCAACGGGGGCCGAACTCTGACGACATCGTAGAGTGTCCTGCCATCGATGTATTCCAACACCATCCCCACGTTCTCGAGACTCCCAAGAAAGGTGGCGATATTTCGATGTCGTGTTACAGTAGTGTATACACGTAATTCTGCGAGGAACTGGGTGGTGACGTCGTACGCGTTTGATTGCATTTCGCCATTGATCTCGATCTGCACCACGTTGGGTTTCTTGACCACGCACTTGAACAGCTCTGAGGCAGATCCGTAGGCTACCGGGGCGAGGTTTGCAACAGGATTTGAGGGCGCACAGTACGATGTCGGGGTTGGAAAGGAAAAGATGGAGTTTGGGTGCCTTGGAGGATTGTATACAGGCGGTGATGGGGGCGGGGACTCGGCGCGCGAGGTTGTGGGGGTAGCGAGATGAGTATATCGGCCGTGTGTCGTGGAGTGGGCATGAGTGTGAACGGTAGCACTGTCTGCTACGGCTGTTTGATCTGAGCCAAACGAGTGGGTGGTACCAGCAGAGTCTTCTTCTGGATCGACTTCGACTGTGCGATGGTGTTATCTCGCGGATGATGGAATGGATGAGGGTGAGACGGACCTAGCCACCAGTTCTTCTTGGACGTGAGGGTAAAGGACTTGATGTGTCTCGATGTCATCGACGTTTGGCCGAGATGTAGATGGTTCTGGGGAACCTGGTGTCACCCGGCTTGTCACCATGCGGCGCGTGGCGAGTGATTCGGCGATCACACGTTTGCAAACTTGGCGTCGGAGATAAAGGACGCTCAGAGCGTACCGTGCGGGAGAAAGGAGCCGAAGACCGGGTGAGAGAGAGACTGAGAGAGAAAGGAGGCGAACAGGCTCGGAACCGAATTCACGTCCAAGCACGGATCGCCGTCGTCTATAGCGTGCGGACCCGGCTGAGCACGAAGAGTCAGAGCTGGGCGTAGGCAGTGCGGGCGTGTCAGCCCACTCACCAGCTTGGATGTGGTTGCTAGCCCGGAAGGCTGATCTTCTGACCAACGACGCCGACGACAACGGTACACGCAACTGCACTCGCGTGTGTTGCTAACCACCCTCGAACATCGTACCCACCGTCCCTCCCCATCAACCCCCTTCGGGCTCGACCACCACCACCTTACATACTCCTTACACCCCTACCTCCACCACCCCTCCGCTCTCTGCAATAAAGGCACTCTTTCGTCCTGCGGCGATCCGACCTTCTGTCTCGGCCCGGGACTCGTCAACCGGCCCTTCCCAACCTCAACCTCACCAATACCTGGCGCACCCCTGAACACCGTCCTCCACTCTTTCCCAAATGGCCGAGTTCAGCAAGCGGGCGAGCACAATCATGCCAGACCCTTCTCTCATATCGGAGAATAGAACCTGTCCCGGTTGTGGTCTGTCGGTTGTCAACGAGACAGGTGGCGTGGTCGTTGCCTTTGGGTATGTGTCACCAGTTAATTATTCTCAATTCTCTAAAGGTCACCCATTCTTCCATTCCATAGACAATCTTTCTTCCACGTTGACTGTTTCAAGTGCGCTAAATGCGGCGACAAAGTCACGGCAGACACCAACCTGCTCTTGTTGTCCGACGGTTCTCCCATCTGCGCCAATTGTTCATATTGCTGCAATGTCTGCAAACTCCCCATTCTTGACGAAGCTATCATGACCGGTGACGACTCTTACCACGCCCACTGTTTCAAGTGCAAAGTTTGCGGAAATCGGATCGACGAACTCGTATTTGCCAAAACAAGCCAAGGCATCTACTGCATGAATTGTCACAACCAGCGAGTGGCGCGAAGCAGGAAAAGGCACCAAGAGAAAAAGGCTGCTCAAGCTCAGGCACAGGCTCAAGCCGCCGCCAACGGCACGACAAGTTCCAACGGGAGTGGGCGGTCACGCGAAGCTCAAAACATTAACGCTTTAGTCAGTATTGAATCATCTTTTTGCTCGCGCGAACTAACGCCCCAAATCCCATAGCATCCTCCCAACAGTTCAGACACACACAGTTCGTTGCGATCGAAATCGAGCACCCTGAATCCAAGCGCCGATCTCCCGACCCCTCCTTCCAAGCAACCTTTAGATTCCAGTAGTTCCGTTAATACTCCGCAGCCCAGCGGGGCTTTCTACAGTCCACATAACATTCCGCGAAACCTAGCTTTCCCTGCGGACCGCTCTCAGTCGTCCGACATTACCAACTCTCATCAGCCGACCCCAAAACCCTCCGGTTCCCGCCCAATGGGATCCCCGCCGCGACATCGGTCGCAGTCATCAGGAGGAGGGTTTCCGGCTCGAGACTCGATTATTCCTCCATTACCCCAATCTATGTCCCTTCAAGCCCGCTCGCTACCTGATTCGGCGCCTCCATCCGCTAGTATACCGTCCTCTTTCCGGCCTCCAGGGGAGACAGTTCCCCTCCCTGAGGATTCTAGTCGGCGAACGAGTCATGACGATGGTGTACGCCCCCTACAAGTATTGATGAAAGACTCTGCCAACCCCCCCGCTAACGGTTTGAACGGCTCATTACAACCCCCAACGTCACGCGCTGCAAAACGACAGTCGATAAATCCGGCAATGGCTTTCGATCCTTCGGTTTTTATAGAATCTTCGCAAAGAAGATCATCCGTTACTTCGATCAACTCCAACCGTTCGGGCTCCCCGAGATACGTTTCGGATAGTCTCGGTCGTGATTCTCCTCGCCTCCAATCTCCATTGCGGGACGCATTCCAGCATGATGCACCACCTTCCCCGACTGGACCGTCAGAGAGGTCTGGAACTCTTCCCCCGTTGTCTCCTCCTTCCACCGGTCCGGTGGACTCGTTCCAGCAGAGAGGACGTGCTCCCTCTAGTCCGCATCTAGATGGTCCGTCGCATTCACGTTCGACGCTGCATCCGGGCGGCACTGGTGACAATCTGCCCCAAAACGGTACCGATACCACGATTGGGCCAGTCCCATCCCCTCTGGACCAAAACTTCCCCGGGCGCTCGGACCCCAATGGACGACTGTCACCCCTTGCACACTCAAGCCGGAACTCTTCTACTTCGATTAACTCCGACCGAGCCCCTTTCAGCCCTGCATACAGCGCCAACGGCCGCCTGTCACCAAACGCAGGAAACGTATCTCCAGTTTCGCCTACATCTCCCAGTCATCGTGTAGATGTTCCGACGGGTATCGAGAGTGAGAGCGATCGGGAGAGTGATGAGAAAGTGGGAACTATCGATTCACCGGATATACGCCCCACCCCGCTCGGGGACGGCGACATCCTTCCTGCGTTACCGCCTAAGAGTTCGAAGGAATACAAGCGTCCCCCGAATCTTAACATTCAGAGCCCTGCATCTTCAACGATGATCGCAGAGAACGAGCCTGATGGTCCCGAAGTTGCAGAAATCGAAGAACCCTCAGGTTCCGAGATCTCTCACGAGTCTTCCCCCGTTGAACAGACCTCTCATTCGACCTTCATTGCCCCCGCGTTACCACCGATCCGGTTCTCCATGAGCGGTTCTGACTTCGAGGATTTCATGAAATTTGGCGGTCAAGATCCCCACCGGTCAGCACACCTCAAGGGAATGGCTCCAAATGTTCCGGAAGTTGCGGAAGAAAGCACCGAAGAGCTCGTCACGCCTGTTGATGGAAGTGGTCGGGACGTGCCTCTCGTCACCACCCCCAAGAGTGATATAACCATAATCAAGACGGACGCAACCCCGAAGAAGAATGGTATCTTGGTTAATTCTTCATCCTCTTCGTCCTCAAAGCACAGCCTATTGGTGCAACAGTCAGGGCCCGCGCTCACACGGTCGACATCAACCAGATGGAATTCGAAGGAGCTGAAGGCTTCTCCTCCCCGGCGGAGGCGCGCCTCAGAAGCAAACGAGACCCCCCGACCTGCTGCCCCCACAAAATTCGACGCATCTCGTTCGGAGAGCACAATGCAATCCTCTGTCTCTGGGAGAACCTCCTGCGACTCGGAACAGAAATCTGCAGAGAAGCCTGGGCCGAGGGAGCGATTTGACTCGAGTGTGTCAGTCAGGTTCGCACAATCCGCTCTCGAAGCACAGGAACAGGATACCGCGAGGAAGCTGAGAACGGACACTTCTGACCTGGTCGCGAGAAGACTACAGGAGGCGCTGGAGAACGCAGCTGATAGGGGGGCTCCCCACATGAAGTTCGATAGGGAGTTTGTTGAGGCGATCGCCGCGATGGTGGGACAACGAAAGGAAGAGTATTTGGATATGAAGAAGAAACTTGATGGGCTCAAGGTATGCGACCGAATGATCGACTGTTTCTCATCCATGAGCTCACCTTGCGACGTTTATAGCGGGCGAGCCAACAATATATGGACGGTCTCAATGTTGCCCAGTCGGAGTACGATCGTGAAGTTCGTACTCGAAGGGACGCTGAGGCAGAGGTCACGCGGCTGCGCGTTCTGCTCTCTGGACAGGCAATGAAGCTGACTGCGCTCTCCGGAGAGGCCAAGCGGCAAGATGCCCATGTCCAACTCACAAGGGAGCTCAGTGATAAGATGACAGGCCTGGAGCGCGACCTTTCTACCTTGAAGGTTGAGCGAGATATGACGTTAGCCGAGATGGAGGAGCTGACCGCATCTAGGGAGTAAGACATACCGCGAAACATTTCTTGCACAGTATTCACTTTCTACCACAGCGTCAGCGATCCGGGCCCGGATGAAACTGGCTCCAAGCTCAGCCGTAACCTTACCACCCGTCTGGACAAGCTCAGGAAACAGTACAAACGAGAGCTGTTGCCTCTCACCCAGCAGCGCGAGCGGCTGGAAAGGGAGATTAATGACCTCAAGGCCCATCGTGAACTGCTCCTGGAGGAGACCACCATGCTCAACCTCCGCAACGAGGAGCTTGCTCAGCTTACTCAACAGTACCTCCGTCGCATGGAAGCCGCAGATATTCCCCCCACCACCGTCAAACGGGAGAAGTCCAGCCAATCCCTCGACAAACCTAGGCTACCGCAATACAGCGGGTCGGCTTCCAGCTCCACATTGAATGATGAGGCAGAACCCAAGGTTATCCGTATTGCGAAGCCAGATACTTTGGAGGTCCCGGCAAGCTCGTTCCGCCCACCAAAGTTCCTAAAGTGGTCTGGGAAAGCGAGCAGAGAGCACCTCGCGAAGGAACCGGCGATCAATATCGTCCCCCCGGAAGCGATGCCTTCGAAACCCCGTTCCACGAAAGAACACACATTCCAACAGTTCAGTGCTCTTCGAATTGCGAGGTGCGATCATTGCGGGGACAAAATGTGGGGATCCCACCTCCGTTGTACTGGTAGGCGTCCGGGGTTTATCTCGGTTTCACCAATTACTGACCGGACTCAGGTTGCAACATGTCCGTCCATCCGAAGTGCCTCTCTCATATTCACACATCCTGTTCTCCGGCTGGTGGCAGAAACGAACCAGCGCCTAACGCTGGTCCGCTTCGTACGCTCGTTTTTGTTTTACCTTGCGCTATAATTCGTTCTGATACGTGATTTTCATGCAGCTCCGTCTATGTTTGGTCGTGACCTGATTGAACAAGTTCGTGCGGACGCCAAACGAGAGGAGCGTTACGTTCCCGTTATCGTTGAGAAGTGTATCAATGCAGTTGACGCCCTTGGTGAGCTCGTGTCTCCTTTCAATACGTTTCTTGGGTTGTAATTTCACTTCCCGTAGCCCTCGACTACGAGGGTATCTACCGGAAAACTGGTGGCTCTGGCCTGTCCAAGACGATCACTCATCTATTCGAACGAGGGGATTACAACTCCTTTGATCTTCGCGACTCGGACAAGTTCAACGATATCAGCAGTGTGACATCCGTCCTCAAAACATACTTCCGCTCGTTACCCGACCCACTCTTCACATACGCTTTGCATGAGGACTTCGTTCAAGCGTCCCAGATCCGAGATCCGGCAGCCAAGAGCAGTGTGCTGTCCGAGTTGGTCTTCAGGCTCCCCCCTGAACACTTGCACACCGCGAAACTGTTGATGATGCACCTCCATAGAGTATCGCAACAAAGTGAAGTGAACCTCATGACTGCAAGGAATCTCGGGGTTGTTTTCGGACGTGAGTTCTCTGATTACCTAAACGACGCGATGAATCGTTTGTTGAGCCTCTGGTAGCCACTTTAATGCGTTCCCGAGACTCGGGTGCCGAGTTCAACGACATGGCTGGAAAATCCCTGACCGTCGAGTGGCTCGTAGAAAATGCGCCGACGATATTTAAACCTACTTCGGATTCGTAGAACCAATGAATTCTTTATGGGGTATCTTATTGCGACTTTCTTTTCGACCTTCTTTCTCTCCAATTCGAGCCGGTCCGAATGGCCTGTGGTATACCGTTTGAATTTCATGTGGATAACAGGATATCTCTTCGTCACTTTCTACTTTTTCACTGTCTCATTCCTGTTCACCTCGGCATGTATTCCCACCCAGTTATAGTTTTAAGGTTGTCTCAATACTTCGTTTTGGTTTATCACTGTTCACCGCTGTATATGCGTAGCTCATACCCGCCAACCCCCCATCACGCCCCCTGTTTTGGTTCACCCACTTCATTACATCTCTACCCAGCCATCTTCATTCATCGTTACCGTATGGCGTGATCCCTATGCCATACAAGTGGCACCGGGCGATTGTATCATCTCGCCGCCCCATTGCGGTACGAAATACGCGCGACCGAAAGACCCGAGTTCCTGCTCGGTGACCGTCGAGGATGCAGACGGGAGAGGGGTTTGGTGAGGTTGATGAGGGCTCCCCCACCTCATGGGACTGGTCTTGATTAAGAAACGACCGTTGATATCTCTCTTGATCGCTTTATGTGAGGGGCCGTTTCCGGTTTCAGAGTACAGTATAGGAAGTGGCGCCTCGGACCGGTCTGGGCGGCGGTACCACTCTGGGCTCCTAGCGGGGTCGTGTTGAGCCCGCTGCCACGTAGCCCCAGCGAGAACATTCGGTCGAAAACTGTTGGAAAGGCTCGGTGTGAGTGTGGAAAAGGGGGGCGGGAATGGAGGCGCACGTACGTGTTGCTACAAAAGCCTTGGCCGTGATCTGACAACTCAGGTGGGTTAGACTGAGGGGCGGAGTGACACCTTCAAGAGTTCTGAGATAGCGGTACACCATGGATGGTTGACACGGCCCTGTGAGGTAGGTAAGTAGAAGTGTGACGATAGGGCCGAAAAGATGAGATGCAACCTACCGAAGCGAAAAATTGCGTGATAAGCCTGTCGCCACTTCTCCTCGAGGAGACGAGCGCACATGGGAGGGTCGGGGCAGGTCGGACACTACGCATCTTAGACAGTGGAACCGGTAGAATCTGCGCTCGACGTACGCATTGGTACTCCTTTGCGATATGAGTAAGTCCGAGCTTCAGCACCCTCTCCAGGAACCAATTTCTCCTAGTAAATGAATAAGAATTTGCCTTTCAATGGAGACTCTGCAATGACGAACCGCTTCTCTAGTTTTAGAAGGGTCTCTTGACTTAGAGAACTCATTTCTTGTTCTGTCCACCCGTTCAGGTTCTCCAAAACAAATCGGCTAGCTTCACGATAGAGGTCCTCCTCCTCGAACAGTTCGGCGATTCGCATTGCCTTGATGGGTTTACCAGCAGCGTGCGTCAAGAGAAACGTCATGCAACGTTGTTGGAGGGCAGGTACAGAAAGTTTGTGGGAGATGTTCATCAAACCCTCAACGTTGTTCCAAGTGATCGTGCATTCGGTGCTACGCAATCGATCGTGAATTTCTGAGGCTAAAAACACGGCCACCTGTCAACTTACTGAGGATAAACGAACTTGAGGAAGTCATGGAATGTAGCAGCCTGAAGGTTTGAAAATTTCAGTCGTTAACCCTGGAACATTGCAAAGGTGCAGAACGTACCCTCTCCTCTTTGAGAACGATTACCGCTTCGGGCATCACGTTCCCTACCCTTGTCCAAGGATTTTGTATCCTCAGCCCGTCTGATTTCGCCAGAGACGATTTATCAGAATCGTCGGAACGAGGCTGCGAATCCCCCTGAAGCTTTTTGAGGCTGTCGAGTCTCGCATCCGCAATTGCGTCTGGACAGATCGGGCTAGATTCCACGTCGCTTGCAGCGGCAATGTCCGTATCCGTTTTTCGCGAGTCTAACGCTTGGTGATCTTCGTCGTTACTGAAATCCACTGGTGCAAATGTCATCACAGGGGTAGAGGTTTCCCCGGTCCTATTTCCCGGGTCGGAAGGAGGCTGAGAAATCGTGATGATCGAGGACATGGACGCTGGACGGCCTGTCTCTGCCCAGTCACCACTGAGTGCGGCTTGGAAAAACGGAGATGCCCAATACAAGACTTCCTTGTGCGCCCTGGGAAGCCCAATCGGTGACTGCGCAAGGAGACGACGATGTGCGACGGCTTACCAGAACGTTGTGGACTCGACAATGATCTTTACAGTTCCTGGCAATTGACTGTGTCTGGTGAAAGTATCATCGATCTTGATAGAAGCATCGTCCTCAGACTCGCTGACATCCGCAGCGATGTCGACTTCGTGCTCCTGTAAGGTCCAAGGGGGGGAACCAGCAGACCTAAAAACGCCGGCGGCCGCAGCGTGAGTCTCGGTAGCGATGCTGAGGGAAGCAGAAGGGTTGTGGTTGTTCCTGGAGTTCCGAGCAATGAGGATGTGAGACGGGTTGGTGGCCATGGTCACGACCGAGTGGCCGGCAAAGCGCAAGTTGAGCGCAACTAGTTGCACAGTTTTAGCGCCCGTGGTCACGACCCCGAATTCGGATCAGTCCGCCGGCGCTCCGTCAGACTCTGGGCACAGTATGTTCAGACTCCAGCTGACGACGTTCTTAGAGTTTAGCTAGATGCACTTGTGCTTGACGAGCAGCTAGAGCTTGTAATATAACCTGAGTGTGCGCGTGCACCCAAAAGAACAAAATGACAGCCCCTCGGACACCAGGGCTTGTTCACGTGACTGATCATCCGAGCATTTC
>Ga0307515_10001591_pt1 | contig 50621 bp, 46 predicted proteins | sample 17_EM_MG_FD_194513 | JGI IMG/M metagenome (GOLD analysis project Ga0307515, IMG submission 194513) | Populus trichocarpa ectomycorrhiza microbial communities from riparian zone in the Pacific Northwest, United States - 17_EM | ecosystem: Host-associated > Plants > Roots > Unclassified | place...
ATCGACCCAGCGGATCTCGGGGCGCCGGAGTTCTGTCAGATCGGATGCGCGTGCCGGCATCGGCTTGCCTTCGAGGCGATCCAGTTCGGTCTTGAGAATCTGGTAGCGCTGATTGGCTGCAATGACGACGCAGACGTCCGTACCTTCTCGGGCCATGGACCAGAGCGACTGCAGCGTGTACAAGGCCGAGCCATCCGACTGCAGCGCCACGACCTTGCGGTCCGGGCACGCGATCGCGGCGCCCAGGGCACACGGCAGGCAGGCCCTGGCCGATCGCACCACCGGTCAGGTACATCCCGGTGTAGGAACCATGGGCCGTTGCATGCCGGGCGAAAGGTGCTGCAAGTGTTCCGCCCTCCATCATGACGATGGCGCTATCGGGAAGCATCTCCGCGACGGTCGCTCCGACCGAATCGGCGTCGAGTCGATTGTCGCCGGTCCAGACCGGACGTATCGCGGGAACAAAGGGCGAGACCGCTACGCGTTCTGTCAGGATTGCCGCGGCCAGCGTCTCGAGGGCGACTGCCGAGTTCTCCGAGGGCGTGGCGAGCATGACGGTCGAGCCGGCGGGGGCCAGCTCGCTTGGCACGCCTTCATAGCCAAAGAATGCGACCGGTACCAGCGCGCCAACGAGGACAACGTGCTGGAAGGCTTCCAGCGCCTTGATCGCGGGCTCAGGGAAATAGGGGAGGCGGGAGACCACCGGCAGGCCTCCGCCGTACTCCATCCGGGCCGGAAAGGTCTCGGCAATCACCGTCGCACCCAGAATCGCCGCGACGCGCGCCGCCTGCATCTGCGCTTCCCGCGTCAGCCCATGGCTTCCCAGGAAGAGCGCAATGCGCCCGCCACCGCGCAGCCTGCGTGCGAGATCATCGATGCGGCGCGGCGGGACCATCGGACGGTGACGGGGCGCTGCCACTGGGGAGTGAGACATCAGGGGTGCCGTGGCCGGTGCCATCTGGAAATCCACCGGCACAGTCAATGTGGCGATGGAGCCAGGACATTCCTTGGCAGCGGCGCAAGCCTCGGTCGCCTTCTCGACGAGTTCATCCGCAGACCTCACTGCATCCAGGTGCGCGGATACCGGTCTGGCCAGCGACGCGATGTCGGATGTCAGCGGGGCGTCGTACGCGAGATGCCAGCTTGCGTGATCGCCAATGATGTTGACGATCGGCGTGCGCGCTCGTCGAGCATTGTGGAGATTGGCGATGCTGTTCGCGAATCCCGGGCCCAGATGCGTCAGAGTCATTGCCGGCATGCCGGTCATGCGGCCATATCCATCAGCTGCACCTGAGCACACGCCTTCAAAGAGATTGAGGATGGGCCGCAGACCCGGCACATCGTCGAAGGCCTGTACCAGCGGCATCTCGGTCGTGCCAGGATTGGCGAAGCAGACCTCGATTCCGCTGGCGACTGCGGTTTCCAACAGCGCAACTGCACCGTTGCGCGCGCCGGCTTCAATTTCCTGGTGGCTCATGGCTTCCTTTGACATGAATTGATACTTGCAGGGGATGGACCTGAGGCGCCATGAGCCCTGCGCTTACGCTGCCCCGCTCGTCACACTCGGATGGAGTGGTCTGGGTACGAACGTGATTCCGGCCCGGACGTACGCGGTCTGGCGTGCACGTCGCTGGCGATGCAGCGCAGCACGCGCCATTGAATCGCCGTGTCAGTCTTTCGCGCCAAGAGCGTTAAGTACTGCTGAGGTCATCGCTCTTACACCTGTTGTGATCGACGGCTCGGGTACCGGCGCAAAGAAGGGCGAATGATTGGGCGGCAGGGGCTTGCCCCCCTTGACGGCCTCTGCAACATCCTTTGGGTCGTAGACGCCCACATAGAAGAACATGATCGGAACACCCTCGGCGGCGAACTCAGAAAAATCCTCGCTGGCAAAGACGCGAGGAATCTCGAATACCTTGTCATCGCCCAGCTGTGCCTTCAATGCCGGAACGATCCGGGCGACGAGCTTGGCATCGTTGACCACGGCAGGGGTACCTCTTGCCGGATCCAGGGAAATGGTTGGCTCGGGCGCCGCGGCCATTTCCGCGCTCGCGCGCGCGGTACGGCGTACGCCGTCGATCAGAATGTCGCGTGTCTTGGGGTCGTAACTGCGAATGGTTCCGCGCAGTAGTGCGCTATCGGGGATGATGTTGCCGGCCGTACCTGCCTGCACGGCGCCAATCGAGACCACACCGAAACTACTCGGATCCTTCTCGCGACTGACTACCGTCTGCACATCGTTGATGAAATGCGCGGCCATCGTGATGGGATCAAGGGTGAGGTGAGGAGCGGATCCATGTCCACCTCGCCCTTTGAAGGTGATCTCGAAACCATCGGCTGCCGAATTGGAGGCACCCGCGCGGTAGCCGACGGACCCGAACGCTCTGGGGGATGTGTGCAGCGCGAAGGCAAAGTCGGGTTTCGGGAAGCGCTTGTAGAGCCCATCTGCCAGCATTGCCTTGGCGCCGCCACCAGCTTCCTCAGCGGGTTGCGCGACAAACATCAGGGTGCCGCGCCATTGATCTTTCAGACTGAGCAGGGTTCGCGCCGTTCCTACCCAACTCGCCATGTGAATGTCATGTCCACAACTGTGCGCGACGAACGTCTCCTTGCCCTGCCATGTAGCTGTCGCTCGGCTCGCGTAGGGCAAACCGGTTTTCTCCTCCATGGGAAGCGCATCAAGATCAGTTCGCACCAGAACCGTGGGACCACTTCCGTTGCGGAAGATCGCCACCAGGCCTGTGCGGCCGACTTTTTCGGTGACTTCGAACCCGAGCGCTCGCATCTCCGCTGCGAGTCTTGATGCTGTCCGCACTTCCTGGAATGCAAGTTCGGGGTGCGTATGAATATCTTTGTAGAGCGCATCAAGCTGGGGATAGAAGCTTTGCACCAATGCCGGAATACTCTGCATCGTCGCTGGCGCTGTCTGTGCAAAAGACATTGGTGCGAGTACACATAGTAGGTATGAGGCGACAGTGAGTTGGCGAGTAGAGGGCATGGTAATGTTTGCTATGTAGATGATGAAGGCACGTAGGATGACTGTGGTGCCACAGATGTCGGGCTTCCAGACGAGCGGCCATCAGCCGCTAGGCGTTACGGAAAGGATGCCGGCTTTGACCTATGGATGCGGACATTCGCGCTCCAAGGAAAATGCTCCTTGACAAGGCCTGAGAAACTCTTGAATGCCACTCGATGTCCCCGCTGCATGGTCGTCATGGAAGGGCAATGATGCTCGCTTTCAGCAGCGCCGGAGTCATTCCGCGCGGCTGCTCAACTGCTCCGGAACCCCGCCCATGAACGGCCACCGTCCACGAGACTTCTTACGATTGCCGAGAGCGGCCGACACGGTCACTTGACAACAGATGGAAGGCCACGGGCTGCTACCACTTCGATTTCCACATACCAGGCCGGGTTCACCAATCCAGCCACCTGGAATGCGGAACGAACTGGAAGGTTGGGCTGCTCAGCAGTTCCAAAGAATCGGGAATATCCCTTCATGAAGCCGGCAAAGTCCATCTTGCCGCCCTTGGGCGGTTCCGCAACCAGATATACCTGCATCTTCACGACGTCAGAAAGACCCAGGCCCATCGATTTCAACTGAGTGTCGATGGACTTCAGGACTTCGACCGTTTGTCCTTCGGTGTCGCCACCATATGCGGCTGGATCATTTGGTGGCTTGCTCTTGTCCACCACCGGAGGAACCTTTCCCGAAAGATAGACGGTCGTCGCCCCCGGAGGCAACTCAATCGCGTTGGCGATAGGGAAACTGGAACCCGGAATCTTGTAGCGAACGATGGTCTGATCGGTGCTGCCTATGGCGGCACATCCTGCAAGGGACATGGCACATGCAGCAGCGACCGACGCGATAAGTGGGCGAAATCCAAACATGAGTACCTCGATGATTTATCTAAAGACCTTGACATCAGCAGCGGAGACTGAGTCCGAATATGAGTTACTGAAGCTTGAACGGACATAGTTCACTACTTCGGCAACCTGCTCATCCGTCAGGCGTTGGCGAAATCCGGGCATTCCGTGCAGCCCGTTCATGACGACCGCGATGGGATAGGCAGAAGCCGCGAGCTTCGGGTTGGACGAGAGAGCCGGATAGAACCCGGCCCCCTTTGCGCCTTGGCCCTGAGGCATATGACAACCCTGACACACCGCCTGGTACAGGTTCTCCCCGCCCTTTTGCGTGAAGACAGGGCGCCTTTCGGAGAAGGACTGGACAAGCGCGGGCAACGCTGCCGAGCCCTCGTTCGGCGAGGAGGCGTTGGGCGGCACCTTCTGCGCCGGCGCCGGGAAGCAGGTCGACAGGGCTAGAGCGCCGAGGACGAAATGACGGAACAGATTTTTCATTTGCGTAGATCCTCTGGTAGTTTCAAATGGACACGGCCTTCGAATGCAGGCGCTGGATGGCATCAAGCGAGGAGAGTACGGCGCCTTCCTGCCATGCGGGCAGGTACGAGAGATGCTCGCCAGCCAGCACGATGCGACCGTCGATCGCCGCGAGATTCTTGTAATGCTGTGCGCGCGTCGAGTCGTTCCATAGCCCAAAGCAACCTTGCGTCCACGGCACTCTGTGCCAGGCAACCGACACACCGCTGAGAAACTCGCGCTTGTACTGAGGATGGATCTTGCTGCCGAACTCGACGGCGAGCTTGACCCGGTCCTCCGGGGACAGTGAGGTGAACCGATAGGAATTTGAATTGTCGAAACAATAGGCGCCCAGCAAGACTGCGGGGCCCTTGCTGAGATATCCAGTCGATGGGTATGAGATCTGTTGAACAGGCAGATCCGTGTACGTTACGCCACCGTAGATCCGTTCATCCTCCTCCCAGAAGCGCCGAGAGAACTCGAGGCCGATCTTCACGGAGCTCCCATAAGGAACACTGTCGATGGCCGCTCGCATGGTGCTGCCAACCTGTACATCGATCTGACTCAGGATCGACAGCGGGATCGTGCACACGCACCAGTCGGCGGTCACGCTATTGACCGCGCCCGGGCGGGAAGCGTCGACATAGCGCACCGTCACCGAATCGGCATTCTGTTCGATCTTCGTGATCTTTGAGTTGTATCGAATGACATTGCCCAAGTCCTTCGCCATTGCCTTCGGAAGCATGTCCATGCCTCCCACTGGCTGGAAGATCGCGCTCTGAAACTCGTAAAGATCGCCGAAGCCAATCGGGCCCCACACGTTCGCCTGCAGGATCTCGCTCAAACCGATCGGACTCGACGGCGCCGCGGACGGCATCAGGCCGCCGGCGGGGTCGACTTCGTAGCCCCGATAATCGCTGACGGAAGTGCCGGCCGCGTATCGGAAGTCCTTGTCGAGCACGCCCCAGCTCTTCAGGCCATTCAGCAGACGCTCCTTGTCTTCGGAGGTGATCTGCTGATCGAGGGCGCCTTGATTGGTCGCCTTCGCGAGGAGTTCAGACACGTGGCCCCGAGTGTCGGCCTGAATGGCGCGGTAGCGCTGAGGCTTTCCGCCAAACGCCTTGCTGTTGTGGATATAGGCGTTGTAGTTGATCTGTTGAAACGATTCGAGCTTGATGCCGTATCGATTGTAGTAGTCCAGCATGGCATGGTGGTGGTACGGAACGCGCCACGGCCCAGGGTTGAAGTAGTTTCCCTTGGACAAGCGCGCGACCTGACGACTCCCATCCAGCTCAGAAAACTCGTCACCTCCGCGAATGGACCAGACGCGGCCACCAGCGCGGTTCTGATACTCCAGAACCTTCACCCGATAACCGGCCCGGCGCAACTCGGTTGCGGCGACGAGGCCCGCGAGCCCGGCTCCCAGGACAACAACCGAAGAGCCTCGCTTTGCTCCCTCAAGGTTGATGGGGCCACTATGCGAAGACTCGGCTGCGAAGCCTAGCGTGGACATGGCCTGGTACATCGCCGCGCCCCCGGCGACCTTTCCGATCATTGACAAGAGCTCGCGCCTGCTTGTCGGGTTCTCTTCGTTCATATTGCTTCTCCGATCTGAGTTCATCATGTGTTCTACTTGTTGCGTTTGGATCAGACGAACCTTCCGACTTGAAGCCACGCTCTCTGATCGGGCACGCATTCATTCCGAAGATTCTTCAAAGCCACCCGGCCAGCCGCGAGATCCCAGGCGGCTGTTCCTACACTTTTGAAGACCGCGCTATTGCCTCGGTGAGGCTTGTGCTGGAGAAGCCAGCCAAGTGACCGCACGTCATGCCAATCGATGCCAGCGCGGATCAGATCTCCAGCCTCGCTTCTTGCCCCGGCCGGATCATCCGCATAGATTTCCCCACAGGCCAGCGTCTTTCTCCCAATCTCGGCCATCTCCCGCTTAAACGCACCAACGCCTATCACTATCCGGCCGGGAATGGGCGGCTCGTCATATACAGGTTCTGCACTCGTCGTGACCGTCAGTACAACTTCAACGTCCTCGGGTATTGCAGTTGGCGCAGGTGAAAGCCGATCGTGCCGGTGGCGCATCGCGTCTACGAACGCATGAGAACGCGCTGAACTGGAGCCTTTGACCCATGTGTGGGATCTGGGATAGAGCGCTTGGAGCGCTTCAACGTGATGTCTGGCCTGGACACCGGTGCCGATCAGCATCACGGATGCTGGATCTCTTCCCAGGAGCGCTTTCACCGCGAGCATTGACACCGCGGCCGTTCTTCGACCGGTGACGACCGAGCCGTCCAGCAAGAGAAGAGGCTTGCCTGTCATGGCAGCGCAGACAGTCAAGGTTCCGTGAATGGTAGGGAGTCGCAGATTGAAATTCGCCGGCTGCACGGTCACGAGTTTGTGCGTGACGATGTCGTTGGCGGTCGCAGGCATGCAGAGGAGCGTTCCCCCCGTGCCTATCGGCAACACCATCCGCTCGGGGCTTTGAATCAGTCCTGCTTCAAGTTCGATCGCAGCGACTGACACCGCATCGACGAGCGCGTCAAATGGCAGGAGCTGCGCGGTGAGTTCCGCATCAGCAACTCTCAGCCCAGCGGTGTCATTGTCGGCGGTGCTCAAATCTGCTCCATATGTCACGATGAATCCTCGGGCGCACTTGGCTCTGGGTCAGATTGGCAGATAGCGCTCTACCAGCAGGCTCCAGTAAGCGGACCCGTACAGAAGGTTGCTGTCATTAAAGTCATACAAGGGGTGGTGTACCGGATGGCAGGTATCGCTGAACGGCCCGTTCCCAAGACGCAGATAGCATCCCGGTCGGCGTTGCAGCATGAAAGCGAAATCCTCGCCCGGCGTGACGAGGCCGAACTCCGGATTCACGCGATCCGGCCCCACGAGTTCCTGCGCGACTTCCACGGCGAAGTCGACTTCCCGGTCGGTGTTGACGAGTACGGGATAGCCAGGGCGAATCTCGACCTCGGCCGTGGCCCCATAACTCTGCGCCTGGCCATGGACAAGGGCTTCGATTCGCTGCCGAAGCTGAGTGCGCACTTGCGGGTCGAAACAACGGACGCTCAATTCGATCTGCGCTTCCCCGGGAATGATCCCGTAGGTTCCACCACAAAGCAGGGAGCACACGGAGACGACTGCGGTCTGTGTCGGATCGACATTGCGCGAGATGACGGTCTGCAACGCCACGACGATGCTGGAGGCCACGACAGACGGGTCGACCGTCAGATGGGGGCGCGCCACATGTCCGCCCTTGCCGATGACCCGTATGTTGAATTTGTCTGTTGCTGGCTGAAAGGCACCCTTGCGCATCATGAAGGTCCCGACTTCCGCACCCGGATGGTTGTGCAGGGCGAAGACCGCGTCGCAGGGGAACCGTTCAAACAATCCGTCGGCGATCATCCGCTCGGCGCCACTGTCGTAGCCGCGTTCTTCCGCGGGTTGGAAGTACAAGTGCACGGTGCCCGCGAAGTTGCGCGTGCGTGCCAGGTACTTGGCAGCACCGAGCAGCATCGATGTATGGCCGTCATGGCCGCAGGCGTGCATCTTTCCAGGAATGACGCTGGCGTACGGGAGACCGGTCTTCTCCTGGATTGCAAGGGCATCCATGTCGGCGCGAATGCCGATGCTCTTGTCGCCGCCACCGACCTTCAACGTGCCTACGACGCCGGTGAGCCCCACGCCGGTCGTCACTTCGAATCCCCACTGGTTCAGCTTGTGCGCCACCAGATCGGCGGTGGCCTGTTCCTCGAATGCGAGTTCTGGCTGGCTATGGATCTGGTGCCGTATCTTCCGGATTTCAGGGATGTCTTCGGCGAGTTGTTCGAATCTTTGATGCATGGCCGTTCCGACTTCAGTCGAGCTTGATGTTCAACTGCTTGACCGCAGTGGTCCATTTGCTTCGCTCGGCGTTCAGGAAGTTCTGGAAGTCGGCTGGGGTGCCTGACATCACCTCGTTGCCAGTGGATTCAAGGGTCTGTTGCGTCTTGGGATTGGCCAGTACCTTCTGCAATGCGGTATTGAGCTTCTGGACAACTGCGGGAGGAGTGCGTTGCGGCGCCGCCAGGCCGTACCAGGCGATGGCGTCGAATCCGGGATAGCCCGACTCGGCGATGGTCGGAATCTGGGGGAACGTCTTCAGACGCTTCGAACCCGAAATTCCAAGGCCCCGGAGCCTTCCGGCCTGAATCATGGGCGCAGAAGAAGAAACAACATCAAAAGCCACTTCAATGTCTCCTGACAGCATGGCTGTCAACATCGGTGCCGTTCCCTTGTATGGAATGTGGGTCATGGAAATGCCCGCTCTTGCATCAAGCATCTCGACGGCAATCTGGGTGATGATTCCGGATCCGGTGGAACCATAGTTCAGTTGCCCGGGCTTGCTCTTCGCTGCCGCGACCAGTTGTTGGACGTTCTGAAACGGCGAATCCGACCTGGTCACCAGGATGAGCGGGGTGGTAACGACGCCCCCAATCGGCGCGAAGTCCTGCGCGAGGTTTGACTTCATCGTCGGGTACAGCAGTCCGGGGCCGTAAACCAGGGTGTTGCCGCCGAGTAGCAATGTGTAGCCATCTGCCGGCGCCTTGGCGACGAACTCGGCTGCGATGCTGGTGCCCGCTCCTGGTTTGTTGACAACGATCACGGGCTGGCCAAACTCCTTGCCCAGGCCTTCTCCGATGAGCCGCGCGGTGGAGTCGGCAGATCCCCCGGGCGGAAAGCCCACCACGATCTGAATGGGTTGATTCGGATAGTTCTGCTCCTGTGCATTCGCAATCGGAGCGCTCAGCGTGCAGGCCAGGCTGAACAGGGCGGCGAGACAGATCTTCACGAGTAGTCCTTGGCGGAAAACGGGTTTGCGGGGCACTCTGCACAGGCGTTTGCCAGATTGAAAGTGACTGATTAAGTCGCTTTCACGAGAGTGAAATTCAGTGTATGTTTGCGATACCGATCCATCAAATCGATATGGACAATGCCGAGAATCGACCATTTCAATTTAAGGTCCTTCGACCTCAATCTGCTTCTCTCCTTTGACGCGCTCATGCAGGAGAGAAGCGTCACCCGCGCGGCCGCATGCCTTCGCATCAAGCAACCCGCGATGAGCCATGCCCTGTCGACTCTGCGGGTGCTGCTCGATGACGAGTTGTTCGTTCGGGTCGGATATCTGATGGAGCCGACGTTGAAGGCGCGCGAACTGTACGAGCCGATACGATCCCTTCTGGATGCGTCGCAGAAGTTGCTGCTGTCCAGCCGCAACTTTGATCCGGCGGTGGACGAAAGGGTCTTCAGGATCGGGTCGTCGATTCAATCCGAAGCGCTGCTCGTGGCCGAACTCTTCGCCGGTCTGGCACTGTCGGCGCCGGGCGTGAAAATTCTGCTCAGCCCGACAAGCAGGCAGCGGGTGTATGACGCCTTGGATGCGGAGCAGATCGACCTTGCGATTGGTTATCTCCCTGGCGGCAGCGGCTGGCATCGGCGGCTTGAACTTTACGATCTGGGTGTTGTTTGCTGCTTCCATCCACAACTGCTTCCCTTCGAGGTTCCCATCGGGTTGGAGCAGTACCAGGATGGCCGTCATGCGCTCATATCAGCGAAGAACAGCCTGTTCGGATATCTGGAGGACGCCCTCAACGGGGCCGGAGTCGAGATGAATCCGGTTCTGGCGGCGCCCAGCTTCCTGACGATCTTTGCAGCCGTGGCAAGGGCGCCATTGATTGCCACGGTGCCAGCGATCATCGCGCGACATTACGCCTCGCAGTTCGGGCTGGCCATCAGTCCGCTGCCGTATGAATTTCCGTCATTCCCGGTGGAGTTGATCTGGCATGCGAGAAGCCATGAGGACAGTGCTCATCAGTGGCTCCGTCACCGGATTTGCCGTAGCGCACAGGCCATCGTTCTACAGGACACGCTGTAGGCGAGTGGCCGGCAGGACCCTGCTGAGGCGGTTGTAGTTCAATCTCGGTGCTTTCTGCTCGATTGCCTTTGGCGATGCGAAAGCAATGCGTCGACATCGCGCGGTGTCTGCCTCGGCGGTCGCGCGAGCAAATTCTTGATGACCAGACAGGGATCGTTTGTTGACCATGCGTTCCTCTTCACGCCGATCCTTCATTCGATCCGCGATGCTTGCCTTCAACCTTCTCCGATACATCGTCGGAATGGAAGTTTGAATTGGCGTACACGCCGAGAAATCGCTCGCAGTTCGTAATCAGAAGTTCAGGCGCAACAGTATCGACGGGGTGCACGTTGCCACCTGGTATGAAGTCGTATCCGAAGCTTCGCGCCCACTGCTGAAATGCCTGAGCGCGGCCCGATCCACGGTCAATGAATTCCGATCTCCAGATAGAGGCAACGGAGCGATCGCACTCTATGCCTTGGCCAAGATGTGATCGCTTGCCCAAGCGCGGATGTGAGATGAAATTCAATTGAACTTGAACTGATTGAATCCTAGACTGCCGCCATCACGAATTCGACATCTGGCATGCGTCGCATGCACGGTGTCGCACTGCACCTTCTATTGGCTGGGCGATGGAAAACACTACACCGATGGCTCTGGCAGGGATCAGGGTTCTGGACCTATCCCGTATTTTGGCGGGCCCCAGCGCGACGCAGCTTCTTGGCGATCTCGGCGCGGACGTCGTCAAGGTCGAGAAGCCTGGCGAGGGTGACGATACGCGCAAATGGGGACCACCCTACATCTCCGATGGCGCCGGGACTGTCACTGGCGAGAGCGCTTATTACCTTTCCGCGAACCGCAACAAGAGATCCATCGCGGTTGACATCAGTTCCCCGGAAGGCCAGCAACTCGTGCACCAGCTTCTTGCGCGCGCCGATGTGGTGGTCGAGAACCACAAGGTCGGCGGGCTCGCCAAGTTCGGACTCGCCTATGAGCAGGTACGGGAGCAGTACCCGAGCCTGATCTACTGTTCGATCACGGGATTCGGCCAGACGGGACCCTATTCCGGCCGTCCCGGTTATGACTTTCTGATTCAGGGCATGGGGGGCATCATGAGTCTCACGGGTGCGCCCGACGGCGAACCGATGAAGGTGGGTGTCGGAATCAGTGATGTGATGACCGGCATGTACGCCACGGTGGGCATTCTGGCGGCCCTGCGCCATCGCGAACAGACCGGGAAGGGCCAGCACATTGACATATCTTTGCTGGACACGCAGATTGCATGGTTGGTCAACGCGGGCACCAACTACCTGGCAGACCGCAAGAACCCCGCGCGCCTGGGAAACGGGCATCCCAATATCGTGCCATACCAGGTCTTCGGTACGGCAGATGCACCCATGATTCTCGCCGTCGGCAATGATGGGCAGTTCGGGCGCTTCTGTGAAGTGGCCGGTCTTTCCTCTCTCGCCTCTGACCTTCGATATGCCACCAATCCATCACGCGTAGAGCATCGTCGCGAGCTATGCGACTCGATCAGTGACGCCCTGCGGATGCGTCCTCGCCGCCTGTGGCTGGAAGAGCTGGAACGGGTCGGTGTGCCCTGCGGTCCCGTCAATGATCTCCAGGACGTGTTTGCGGACCCACACGTGCAGGCGCGCTGCAACGAACTGCGGATGCCATGTGATTGGGCCCAAGGTGGCGAACTCCGACTTTTGGCAAATCCACTGAGGATGACCGGCACACCGCCGACCTATCGGAGGCCCCCACCGAGGCTGGACGAGCACTCCTCCGAGGTCTTGGCGGACTGGCTTGGCAGCGACGAAACGAACAGGAACTCAAATGCACATGTACGAACTCACAACTGAACAACGCGTCCTACAGGCCCGCGCGCGGGAACTGGCGCAGGCCGCGTTCGCTCCCACGGCGGCCAACACGGATCAGACCGAGGAGTATCCCTGGGACAACGTCGCATTGCTGCGCGACTCCGGTTTCATGGGCATGACGCTGCCGCCTCGCGTGGGCGGACGCGGCTTGTCCTATCTCGACACCGTTGTCGTGATCGAGGAAATGGCCAAGGCCTGTGCGACGATGGGGCGCATCACGGTGGAGGCAAACATGGGTGCGATCGGCGCCATCGCCAAGTACGGGACCGAGGAGCAACTCCAATTAGCCGCTGCATTGGTCCTCGCAGGCGACAAGCCCGCGATCTGCATTTCCGAACCGAACGCTGGCAGCGCGGCGAGCGAGATGACGACCCGTGCCGACAAGAGGGGTGACCACTACATCCTGAATGGCGAGAAGTACTGGATCACGGGTGGTGGCGTCTCCAGACTCCACCTCATCTTTGCCAGAGTATTTGACGACGGAGTGGATCAAGGCATCGGGGCGTTCATCTGCGTGCGGGATGGCGATGTTCCGAAGGAACTGGTGATTGGCCGCCGCCTGTACGCCATGGGTGTGCGCGGCATCCCGGAAACCCACATCGAGTTCCATGATCTGCAGATCCACAAGTCGATGCTGGTCATGCCGCCGGGCGGCCTGAAGCGTGGTTTCGCCTCGCTGATGACGGCCTACAACGCCCAGCGTGTGGGTGCCGGCACTGTGGCCTTGGGCATTGCCCAGGGGGCTTTCGAGGAGGGGACGCGCTATCTAAGGGACCGCAAGCAGTTTGGTCGCCCGATAGCCGAATTCCAGGGGCTGCAGTGGATGCTCGCCGACATGTCCACACAATTGGAGGCAGCGCGTCTGATGTTGCGCCACGCTGCCGCGAGCGGCGAGGACTTCCCCGACATGGCCAAGGCGGCCCGCGCCAAGATCCTGGCGGCGGAGACAGCCAACAGGGTGACCAACGATGCCCTGCAGTTCTATGGGTCCTCCGGGTATGGGCGCCATCACGCGATGGAACGACATGTCCGCGACGCACGCATGTTCACGATCGCGGGTGGCACCGCGCAGATACTGCGGACCCAGGTAGCGGCGTCGCTGCTGGAGATGAAGTTGCCACAGACACGGGACGGGTACCTGAAGGCGGCGAACAACGTGAACTGAACATGGCCAGCGGATCCATGGCGAGAGAGTCCATGGCGTGGATGAGCCCGGGCGCGCCCGGGCCAGATTTGTCGTTTAAATGTCGGTTACGAATCGCACCACAGGATTCAGGATTTGTTGGCGATATGAAACAGATGATGATGGGTCGTCCCTTGAACATCGCGTCCATCATCGAATGCATCTTCGTGTCTCAGAAGAAAGGTAGACCATGAACATCGCCTCCGAACGCTTCCAGGAGTTCGTGCGTGAATTCACGCTTCTTGTTGACAAGTCGCTCGACGACGAGTCGGAAGTCTTGTCGAAAGGAAGGCAGCTTCTTGGTGCGCTGGTGAGCACCGACGACTGGCTGCCGGATCGGTACGCGACGCCGCACCCAACGTACTACCAGCAGTACCTGCTGCACGCCGATCCGAGGAACAGGTTCTCGGTTGTCAGCTTTGTGTGGGGGCCTGGTCAGAAGACACCCATCCACAACCATACCGTCTGGGCCTTGATCGGCATGTTGCGTGGGGGGGAGATGGCGGAAAACTTTCGCATCGGCGCGGAGGGGCAGCCGATGCAGCCTTGTGGAACTGAGCGACTGGTCCCCGGCGTTGTCGAAAGCATCTCACCGATCACGGGCGACATCCATCGCGTGTCCAATCTGTATGAGGATCATGTCTCGATCAGTGTCCACGTGTACGGCGGAAACATCGGGAGGATTCCGCGCCATGTCTTCGACGCGCAGAGCAGCGCTCGCAAAGACTTTATTTCCGGATACTCGAACGAGTCCGAGGTTGTCGAGGCATCGCTTAAATGATTCCAGGAAGATTCTGCGCCACGCAACAGGCCTAGATCCCTCTCACCCCTGTCTGTCCTCGCGCAGTACACGACGAGGCGACTTCGCGAACGCTCAGCACACGGACGGCATCTCCGCTGGCGATGCGGATCGGCAATCCTTGTGCAACGCAATGCCCGACGAGTCCGAGTTCCTGCATGACCATTCAAAAGAGCGTGAGAGCGGCCACGGCGGCTACGGGGCGCCAGTACACCTCCCCTGGGCCAGCCAGCGGCCGCTCCGACGCGTGTGGCGCGTCAATCAATCCTTACATGCGCGCGCGCGTCTTCGCGCCGGGACTGGCGCTCACGGGTCTGATTGCTCTGGTCGCCATGTGGATCGAGCAGCTGTCTTGGCCAAGGGCGCACGGCATCAGTGCCTTGACTCTGGCGATTGGCGCCGGGATGCTGATCGGCAATACCGTGTATGGACACGTCGCCACCGTGGCCGAGACTGGTGTTGCGCTGTCAAAGGGCCAGCTCCTCAGGCTGGGCATCGTCCTGTATGGATTTCGTCTCACGATCAGCGACATGGCCAGTGTCGGCTGGCTTGGCGTGGTCATCGATGCCGTGGTCATCTCAAGTACCTTCGCGCTGGCGTGCATCCTGGGAACGCGCGTGCTTGGAATGGACCGCGGCACCGCCATGCTGATTGGCGCAGGTAGTTCCATCTGTGGGGCGGCTGCCGTGATCGCGACCGGACCGGTCGTGCGCGCACGCGCCGAGCAGGTAGCCGTCGCCGTGGCGACGGTGGTCGTATTCGGTACGCTGGCTATGATCCTGTATCCGACGATCTACCGGCTCGGCGGCGAATACGGCATCTCCAACCTGTCTGCCACCGGCTACGGGGTGTTCGTGGGTTCGACAGTTCACGAAGTGGCGCAGGTCGTGGTCGCGGGACGTGCGGGCGGTCCGCATGCATCCGACGTCGCCGTGATCGTGAAAATGGTCCGCGTCATGATGCTGGCGCCATTTCTGATGCTTCTCTCGGCATGGATGATGCGCGCGGCTCCGCGAGGCTCTGTGCGAGGTGCAGGCTTCATCATTCCCTGGTTCGCCATTGGCTTTCTCTCCGTGGCGGGAGTGAATTCGCTTGCCGTTCTGCCGGACACCGTCGTTCGGCACATGATGCTTCTCGATCAGTGGCTGCTCGCCGCTGCGATGGCCGGCCTTGGGCTGACCACTCACGCTGCCTCCCTTCACAAGGCCGGACTGAAGCCCCTGCTTCTCGGTGCAGTGCTGTTTGCGTGGTTGCTAGGGGGAGGGTACGCGATCAATGTGTGCGCTACGAACCTGGTCGGCTGATCTGCAGCGCGAACGGGCGATCAGGGTGTCATCCGGAAGCAGGGATGGCCATGCAACAGGCGGCGAGATTAGCGGCGGTGCACCTTCGAGGCGTGATAGCGCCGGGTCTCTGTCCAGAATGCGCGGGCTACAGGCGACAGCCGCCGCTCATTCAGGCATGCCAGGCCGATGCGTCTGGATGCGCTTGGCGAGAGCGGGCGAAAGACCGTGCCAGCGTAATGATCCGGCAATGCCAGTTTTGCGAGCACCGACACCCCCTTGCCGCTCGCAACCAGCTCGAGGATCGACATCAGCTGCAGCAGCTCGTACTGAATGCGTGGAACCAGTCCATGTCGATCGAACAGCCTGGACACCAGGAGCTGGGATCCGGCACGCGTCATGATGAAAGGGTCATGCGTGAGCTCCTCGAGGGGCACGACTTCCCGGTGCGCAAGCGGGTGGTCCGCGGGCAGTACCGCCACGAGTTCATCGGTGGCCAACATCTGTGTGTCGAAATCTGCCTTTGGCAGAGTGACGGCTGCCAGTTCCAGCCGGCGCTCGATCAGATCGCGAGAAGTCTGTTCATCCGGCTTTTCGGTGACCCTGACGTCAATGCCTGGGTAGCGCGACCTGAATCGCTCCAGCAGCGGTGGCAGCACGCGGATCGTCGCGCTCGCGCCGAAGGATCCCAGACGCAGCAATCCGGTTTTCAGCTCGGCACCGGCCAGCGCGGTGGCCTGCACCAGTTGCAACGATGCGAAGACATCCCTGACGTGCGGCAGCACCTGCTCCCCCGTATAGGTCAGCGCGACGGCCTGCGCGTTCCGATCGATGAGCTCGGTTCCCAGGGCTGTCTCCAGCGCCCGCAGTGCGTGACTGGTGGCCGACGGGGACATGCCAAGAGAAGCGCCGGCGCTGGCGATGCCATCGGACGAAACCAGCGCGAGCAGGAGTTCGAGCTGGCGCAGGCTGGGGGGTGTGGCGTTGCGAGGCATTTCCGTGGCCCTACTTAGACCTAAGTGTTCGTATCGAAAGTCTACGTGAATCCGGCCTCACGGCGTTGCAGCCTGTCGCCTTGATCGCATCAGGCAAGACATGTGGATAGGGTCGTTTATGCGCCCGCCCCGATGTGGCAACAGGGCGGTGGGACCTAAGAATTACCCGCGGCGATTGGCGCGGTCGAGAAGTCATTCATGGAAGTCATCAGGTGACAAATTTATATCGCTTTACGCCTCGCCCGGGTGCCAAAAGAATGCGTGCGGATTTGACAACTGCATGAGACGTCAGATCGGGAGTGGTCCCGCGTGAAGGTCCGGAGCTGTGTTCATGTGGTTGCCATTCATCGCCAACGGATTGATATGCAAGTCGCACAAACAAGGAGTGCCCAGAGAATGAAAAATCGTCGAAGCTTCGTGGCCACCGCGCTCGCGGCGGGAGTCTCTTCGCTGGCAGTGCCATTCGGCGTCAGCGCGCAGACCAAGCCCCTGACCATCGTCGTTCCCTATGCGGCGGGGGGCAGCGTGGACGCGATCGCCCGCATCGTGGCAGACCGCCTCAAGACCGTGCTTGGCCGGACTGTTCTGGTCGACAACAAGGGTGGGGCTGGCGGCCGCATCGGGTTGTCCGTGCTGAAAGGCCTGCCGCGCGATGGTTCCGCTGTGCTCCTGGGCGCGGGCGGGCTGGTGATCAACGCCATCGTCTTCGAGGACTCCAGCGCCTTCAACTTCAAGAAGGACTTCGTCGCCATTTCCCAGTTGGGCCGCGCCCCGATGGCACTGGCGGTCCCTTTCGGTAGTCCCTCCAACACCGTGCAGGATCTCGTCAAGAAATTCTCCCAGGACAACCAATTCACCTACGGTACGAACGGGCCAGCATCGTTTTCCCATCTGGTAGGGCTCAGGTTCGCCAAGGCGGTTCATCTTCAGGCCAACCCCGTGGCCTATCAGGGCGGAGCTCCGATGGCCAATGACCTCATGGCGGGCCAGATCGAGTCCGCCATCGACACACAGGCCGATTTCGTCGAACGTCACAAGGCCAAGAAGATCAAGGTGCTCGCATCCTTTGGCCGTGAGCGCTCCGATCTGCTTCCGGATGTACCGACGATGGCGGAGCAGGGAGTGCCGGGAGTCGAGGGCGAGTTGTGGTTTGGCTTCCTGGCGGGCAGCGGTGAGACGCCGGCGTTTCTGCGCGACGTTCAAGAAGGCGTGCGCAAGTCGCTCGAGGACGAAGTCGTGAAGGAGAAGCTGCGGAAACTCCTGACGATCGACTTCAAGGATGCAAGGGAGTTCTCCGAAGTGATCGCCAAGGACTTCGTGACGTGGACGCCTGTCATTGATGACGTCGGACTCAAGAACAAGAAGTGATGCGATAAGAGCCGAGCACTGCAAACCTTCATCGTGACGGGGTCGCTCGGTGAGGTAATGCACCTCGGCACATAGACGGGCCTTCGGAGAGCTGAGGCGATGGAGCCTGGATGACGATAGCTCGGGCCGTCGGTCAGCAGAGAAAAAATTGGACGAGGACGTGATGCAGATGGTGTATCTGAATGGTGAATTCATCCCGGGGACCGAGGCGAAAGTCTCCGTCTTCGATCGTGGATTCCTGATGGGGGACGCGATCTATGAAGTGACCAGCGTGATGGAAGGCAGGCTCCTCGAGTTTGAAGGTCATATGGACCGGCTTGAACGGTCTCTGGCCATTTTGGACATGCCCAACCCGCTGACCAGGGATGAGTGGTTGCACATTCACCGGGAACTGGTGAGGCTCAACTGTGTCGTCGATGGATTGGTCTACCTGCAGGTCACGCGTGGCAGTTCGGGTGAGCGCAGCTTCGAATATCCTCCGAATGGCACGTCGCAGACCGTGGTGCTGTTCACACAGAGCCGACCCGGCGCGGCTGCGAATGCGCAGGCCAGGACGGGCATCCGTGTGATCTCGATGCCCGATCTGCGCTGGGGTCGCCGCGACGTCAAGACCGTGCAACTCCTCTACCCATCGATGGCAAAGATGGAAGCCCGGCGGAAAGGTGCCGATGACGCCTGGTTCACGGAAGGCTTTTTCGTGACGGAGGGAACGGCCAACAATGCGTTCATCGTGCAGGACGGGGTAGTCATCACGCGCCCTCGCTCCAACGCCATCCTTCACGGCACCACGCGAGGGTCATTGCTGCGGTATGCCGTCAAAGCGCAGATTGAGGTCGAGGAGCGCCCATTCACACTGGACGAGGCGAAAGCCGCCGATGAGGCTTTCATGACGGCCTCAGTTGCCTATGTCGTGCCCGTGGTTGAGATTGACGGGGTCAGGATCGGGGACGGTGCGCCGGGGCCTCTGACGAAGCGCCTGAGAGAGGTTTATCTTGAGCTGGCGCTCAAGGAGGGCTTGTGAGAATGCCGACCTGCGCTCGCCGGGGGCTGGCGACAACGGCGAGGCGTAGGAGGCGCGTTGCGAAGGGAATCGACCTACCTGGGATAGAGAATCATCTGCGTGCAGCGGAAGAGCGCGATGGTGCGCCCGGTATCCCGATGGCTCACGACGGAGTCCCAGACCTGGGTCGTGCGCCCGAGGTGAACGACGCGCGCAATGCAATCCACGACGCCTTCGCGGGCCGTGCCGAGATGGTTGGACTTGAGTTCCACGGTCGTGAAGCCGGTGGCTCCCTCCGGCAGATTAGACACGCATCCGTAGCCGGCGGAAGTGTCGGCCAATGTGACCACGCTGCCGGCATGCAGGAAACCATTGGATGCCATCAGCGTCTTGCGGATGACCAGTTCGGATCGCAACTCGCCTTGGCTTACGTGGAGAACGTGGATGCCGAGGAGGCCGGGCAGGTTTCCGGAACTGCGTTGGTTGAATTCTTGCGGGGTCAGCATGAGGAGGGTGAATGGATGTTTGAAGTGACGGCGCGGATGCTAGCAGTGCAAGTGCCGGAGACGAGACATCGGGCTTCAAACATTCCGATGCTGAGCACGCAGATTGTTTGCCCCGTGCGGAGACGGGCATCAATGGCATCCAATGAAAGGTGCGCGTCTGCCTTGTCGCGGGACATGCTGGTCCGAGATGTCGCGCCGGCTGGTGGCCACCATGATCTGGCAATTCCGGAGGCAGGATGCTGAACACGATCTCGCTCATGAATGTCGACGACATCGCGAGTCACATCGACGATGGGTGCCGTCTGGCATTCCCGGTGGATTACGCCGGCGTGCCCATGGCCCTGATGCGCCCGCTGTTGCGCCGCGCGCCCCGCAACCTTTCGCTGGTCGGTGTCCCGACGGCAGGGTTGCCGTTCGATCTGCTGATCGGCGCCGGCCTGGTACATGGTGTGGAGACCAGCGCGGTGTCGTTGGGCGAGGCGGGCGCCGCACCCTGTTTCGTCAGGGCGATCTCCCAGGGTCAGTTGGTGATGAGGGACAGTACCTGCCCGGCGATTCACGCGGGGCTCATGGCAGCGCAGAAGGGAGCGCCCTTCGCAACTCTTCGCGGGCTGATCGGTACGGATGTGTTGCGCCATCGGAGTGACTGGCATGTACTGCAGAACCCTTTCAGCGAAATTCCGGATCCGGTCGTGGCCGTGCCCGCCTTGCAACTCGACGTCGCCGTATTCCACGCGCCCATGGCCGATCGCGAAGGCAACGTCTGGATCGGCCGTCGTCGTGAGCTTGCCGCCATGGCCTATGCCAGCAGGCGCACCTTTGTGACTGTCGAGCGAATCGTCGACCGCCCCTTGCTCGACGATGAACAGACGGCGGCAGGTGTTCTGCCCGCGCTGTACGTGCACGGCATCGCCAAGGCCGAGCGCGGCGCCTGGCCTTACGGACTGTGGGGCGAGTACGCGGCGGACACGGAGGCGCTCCAGCGCTATGCGCGCATGGCGCGCACCGAGGACGGCTTTCAACAGTGGCTTGCGGAGGCAATGGCATGAGGGTCGCGACGTCACGCGAGCGGCTGATCGTCACGATCGCCGCACTACTTGAAGGGATCCGGCATGTCGCCGTCGGTGCGTCCTCGCCGATCCCCGCTGCCGCCGCGATGCTGCTGCGCGCGAGAAGCCAATCGTCCGGAGCGGCGCCGATCCGGATCTCGATCCTGGGCTCCGTGCGGCACAACTTCTTCACCAACGGCTCCGCGGAATTGTTCGACTGCGCGGGCCAGGGGCGCATCGACGCATTCTTTCTTGGCGGAGGCCAGATCGACGGTCAAGGCAACATCAATCTGGTGGGCACGCAGGGGTACCCGCGAAGCGCTGTCCGCTGGCCGGGTTCTTTCGGCTCGGCCTACCTGTACTTCGTGGTCCCGCGCGTCATTCTTTTCCGTGAGGAGCATTCGCCGCGCGTGCTCGTCGACAAGGTGGATTTCATCAGCGCCCCCGGCACCAGCGCGCCTGGCGTCTTCCGCACCGGGGGGCCGCACGCATTGCTGACGGGCATGGCGCTGTTCATGTTCGAGCGCGAACGCGGATGTTTCCGATTGGTGCACGTTCACCCGGGGTTCACGCTCCAGGACGTTCGCGAAGCGACGGGATTTGCCTTCGAGGTCGATCGCGATCTGACGGAAACACCGGAGCCGAGTGCCGGGACGCTGGCGCTGTTGCGCGGTCGCGTGCTGGACGAACTCAGGGAAACGTATCCCGGATTCGCCGCCTCACTTTCTCAGGAGATTGCAGAAGATGTGGAATGACACCTCCAAGGTCAGCGCCGGTTCATTGACCGGCCTGCGCGTGATCGATGCCAGCAGGGTGCTCGGCGGACCGTTCTGTGGCCAGGTGCTGGCGGACCATGGCGCCGATGTCATCAAGGTGGAACCTCCGATGGGCGACGAGACGCGCGCCTGGGGGCCGCCGTTCGTCGGTGATGCCGCAAGCTATTTCATCGGGGTGAATCGCAACAAGCGTGACATCTCCATCGACATGACCGAGCCGGCTGGCCAGGAGCTTGTCGCCCGGTTGCTGACACATGCCGATGTCTTCATCGAGAACTTCAAGATCGGAACGTTGGAGCGATGGGGCCTAGGCGCGGAAACCCTGCGCGAGCGGTTTCCGCGACTCGTGCATTGCCGCGTCTCGGGATTCGGGGCTGATGGTCCCTATGGTGGGCAACCTGGATATGACGCCGCCGTTCAGGCGATGAGCGGGCTCATGAGCGTCAACGGGGAGGTCGGCGGGCAGCCGCTGCGGATGGGCGTTCCGGTGATTGATCTTGTGACGGGGCTGAACGCCGTGATCGGCATCCTGATGGCGCTGCAGGAGCGCGCGCGCAGCGGCAAGGGCCAGTTCGTCGAATCCACCCTCTACGACAGCGGCGTGTCGCTGCTGCATCCGCAACTGCCCAACTTCTACCTGGACGGCAAGATTCCACAGCGCGTGGGCAACCGCCATCCGAACATATGTCCGTATGACGCGTTCGAGACCCGTGACACGCCGTTGTTCCTGGCGGTCGGCAACAACCGGCAGTTCGCGTCGTTGTGCAAGGTGCTCGGGCAGCCGGAACTGGCGACGGACGACCGCTACGCGAGCAATGCGCAACGCAACCTGCATCGCGATGCACTGCGCGAGTCCCTTGCCGCCTTGTTGAAGGTGCGCGATTGCGTCGATATTGCTGATGAACTGATTCGCGCCGGAGTGCCATGCGGTCCGGTGCGCAGCATCGACCAGGTGGTGGCTGACCCGCACACGCACCACCGCGGCATGATCGTGGACATGGAGGGTTATCGCGGTACTGGAAGTCCGGTGAAACTGTCGCGCACTCCTGCGACCTACCGCAGTCCTCCCCCGTCCTTTGCCCAGCATACCGATGAAATCTTGCGCGAATGCGGCATCGACCCGGCCGAGTACACAGCAGTCCTGCCTCGTCGGCCGGTGATGTGAGTGGCGGGCTCCAGCCACGAGCGTCCATGGCCAGGCGCTCGCGGGCCATGGCCCGGCGATCGATCCCTCCATTCGCTGGATGTTTGGCCGGCGCACGGTCGGCGCCCGTCGGGCAAGCTCGGGTGGGCGGTTCTCGCGCTCCCTCGCTAGGCCCTTCTGCGCCGGTCTTGCGACCCTTCATGCGCGTGAGTATCGAAGTCTGCGTCGGAAGCCCTGCGGAGGATGCCTTGTACGGGTGGCCGCCTGCGGGCGATCGTGCGCGCGAAGCTGTCCGACCACTTGGAAACCGGTGGGTACACCTTGCCGGTAGGCGGAGGTGGTCATGCTGATTCGCGCCCTGCGGGCCTTTCTCGCCGTGCATCGCTATGGAACCGTCGTTGCCGCAGCGAACAAGGTCCATCTGTCGCAGGCTGCGGTCAGCGTGCAACTGAAGAACATGGAGGATGAACTCGGCGTCGCACTGTTTGTCCGCACACGACGTTCCCTGGAGTTCACCGCCGCCGGACACCGACTGGTGCCTCTGGCGGAGCAGATGGTGTCGATCTATGAGGAGATGAAGGCGCTGAAGAAGGGACGCCCCCTTGGTGGCGTGTTGTCCCTGGGAGTGATCACCAGCGCACTAGGCGGGGTGCTGCCGGAAATCCTTCGGCAGATGACACGGGAGAATCCGGGACTGGAGTTGAAGATCGTCGCTGGCATCTCTGGCGACCTGGTCGCGCAGGTGGATCGCGGCACGCTCGACATGGCCATCGTGACCCAGCCGCCCGATCAGTTTCCAACCAACCTGCTCGTGCACCATCTCTACAGCGAACCATTTGCGCTGATCACTCCTGCCAACGCACCCTGCGACGACGTGACCAAGGCGCTCCGCGACACCGTACCGTACATCGCGTTCGACCGAGGTACGTGGGCAGGCCAACTGATCGAGGAGTTTCGGCTGAAACGCGGCGTCATGAACCGCCCATCGATGGAATTGAATTCGCTGGACGCCATCGCCGGGCTGGTGCGCCGTGGATTGGGCATATCGATCGTGCCGCTGATCCGGGGTGCCATATGGCATCAGAGTCCGGAATTGCACATCGTGCGGTTGGACGACTTCGTTCGGCCGGTGTCCCTGGTGGCGCGGCGATCGGACCAGCACGATTCGCTGCGCGTCGCACTGCTTGCGTCGATCCATGCGGCCCTCTCGGCCGAGGAGGTGCGTCCTTTCGACAAACGCCATTCTCCGCACGCCGAGGGATTGGGTGGTGTTGGGGCAACCTAGGCCTCACGATGACGGCGCGCGGGCTCGCGCATGAGCACGAACTCTTCCGCTGCCGTGGGATGCAGGGCCATGGTCCGATCAAAGTCGTGCTTGGACGCCCCCGCACTGATGGCCACGGCAAGTGCCTGCACGATTTCCGGAGCGTCCGGGCCTAGCATGTGCGCGCCCAGTACCCGTTCGTCGCGCCCATCCACCAGCAACTTCATGAATGTTCGTTGTTCTCCGTGGATGAATGCAGTCTTCATCGGACGGAAATGGCTGGTGTAGACGTCCACCGGCCCCTGCGTCCGTGCCTGTTCCTCCGTGAGTCCGACGCTGGCCAACGGCGGGTCGCAGAACACGGCGCTTGCGACCCTGCGACGGTCGGCGCGAACTGGCCGGCCACCGAAGTGGGAGTCCGCGAAGGCGCGACCTTCCGCGATCGCCACTGGCGTCAGATTGATCCGGTTGGTCACGTCGCCGATCGCCCAGATTCCTGGCGCGCTGGTACGGCCGTCTTCGTCCACAACGATTGCCCCTGCGGCATCGGTGCGTACGTTTGACGATTCCAGCCCAAGATCCGCGGTCTGTGGCCGGCGTCCCGTCGCGTTGAGAACGGAACCGGCGCGCAGAGGATCACCGTCGGCGCGCGTCAGCACGTATCCGTCGGGGTTCTTCTCGAGAGCGATCAGGCGTGCCTGGGGCACAATATGGATCCCGCGCCGGGCCATGGCGTCCGCGGCGAGGGAGCGCAGTTCCTGATCGAACCCCCGCAGAGGTAGTTCGCTTCGGTATGCCAGAGTCACCTGAACGCCAAGGCCGCGGAGGATGCTCGCGAATTCCACACCGACATAGCCTGCGCCGATCACCAGCAGCGACGCCGGGAGCTGTTGAAGATCCAGCACGTCGTCCGAAGTCATGGCATGGCGCAGACCCGGCAAGGCGGTCTGATCGGGCGCGCCGCCTGTGGCGATCAGTATGCGGGGCGCGCGCCACGTGTCGCCGCCCACTCGCACCATCCCCTCACCAGCCAGTTCGGCGCGACCCGTCACCACATGGACACGCGACTCGGCCAGCATGGTTCGGTAGATGGCCTCAAGACGCGTCAGCTCCGCCGCCTTGGCACTTGACCAGCGGGCCAGGTCGAACGTGCCCGACAGTTCATTCCAGCCGAAGCCCGCGGCCTCTTCCATGGAATGGGCGAACCCCGATGCGTACATCATCAGCTTCTTGGGGACGCAGCCGCGCAACACGCAGGTGCCGCCGATTCTTGAACCCTCCATGAGGACAACCGTCGCACCGTGGGAAGCGGCACGTCGGGCCGCAGCGATGCCTCCAGAGCCGGCACCAACCACGATCAGATCAACCTGCTTGGTCATATGCGAACTCATATCGGCGCGGTGAACGCGCGCAGACCGCGTTGAACCGCCGGTCGTTGACCGATGTCATTGAACCACTTGTGCAGACGTGGATGGTCGCTCCAGCTGATGCCTTGCTTCTCCGATGCGCGCAGCCAGGGGAAGATCGCCATGTCGGCTATGGAATAGAGCTCGCCACCGAAGAAGCCGTTCGCGGCAAGGTGGCGTTCCATCACCACGTGGATGCGGCGAACCTCGGCGCCAAACCGGTCCACGGCGTAGGGGATGGGCTCCGTCGCGACGTTAAGGAAGTGGTTGGACTGACCCATCATCGGGCCGACGGCACTCATCTGGAACATGAGCCATTGCAGCACCTGGTAGCGGGCGATCAAGCCATCGGGCAGAAACTGCCCGGTCTTTTCCGCGAGGTAGATCAGTATGGCGCCCGATTCGAAGAGTGTGATTGGCTGGCCGGAGGGGCCTTGCGGATCGACCATGAGCGGAATCTTCCGGTTCGGGCCGAGAGAGCTGAATGGCTCCAACAACTGTTCGCCCTTCGCGATATCCACTGGTGTCAATCGATGCTCCAGGCCGCACTCCTCCAGCATGATGTGCACCTTATGGCCATTGGGCGTTCCCCAGGAATAGAGATCAATCATCGGTCTTCGATCGTTGGCTGCCTGTCGTTCTTTCAGTTGTCGACGCAGCTTCAATTGGTGAAGCTCAGATTCGCCGCCTTGACCAGCTTGGAGTATTTGTCCACGTCGGCCCGCCACTTTCGCGCCATGGCGGCAGGCGTGGATGGTTCGACATCGATATCCAGTTTGCCCAGGCGTTGGCGAACATCAGGCATCGTGAGGATGCTGTTGAGTGTGCGATTGGCTTCGGCCACGATCTCCGGCGGCATGCCCGCTGGAAACACCATTCCCCACCAGACCAGCACCTCGAAGTCACCCGGGACCTTCGCTCCATTGAGGCCAGGCACATCGGGCAGCGAACGGGAAGGCTCCCGGCCGGTGACCAGGAGTGGCCGAAGCTTTCCGGATTCGATGAATGGCTTGACCGCCGTGATGGTCTCCATGATGTACTGTGTCTCGCCGGACAGCATCGCGTTCACCGCGGGCGCGCTACCCCTGTACGGGATCTGCAACCCCTTGAGTCGCGTTGCTTCCTTGAGCATTTCGGTGGCGATATACGTGCCCGTGCAGCAGGACGCGTAGCTGAACCTCTCCGAGGATCTCTGGCTGGCGGCTTCCAGTTCCTGGAACGTCCTGTAGGGAGCGCGCTGGTCTACCGCCAGCACGTAACTGGAACTGCCGACTGTTCCGATCGAGTCGAACTCCGTGACCGGGTCAAAGGGGAAGCTGTCTCGAACCACACGGTTCAGCGCGATGCCCACGGACGTCAGCCCCATGGTGTAACCGTCCTTCCTGGCCTTAGCGACCTCCTGAGATCCGATCAGCATGTCCGCCCCCGGCTTGTTGGTTACGATGGATGACACACCCCATAACTCGGAGAACTTCAGGGCGATCAATCGCGCCAGGATGTCCGTGGGGCCACCCGCAGAGAAGGGAACGATGATGTTGAGCGTTCGTCCTCTTTCGGGATAGGTGTCCGCGTGCGTGATGGAGGACATGCCGATCAGACACGCCGATGCCAATACCGCCGCAAGCAATTTATTCATCAAGATGCCTCCATGTCGTCTCAAGTCTTCGTAGCTGTCGGTGCGATCGCGGCGGTCGCGATCGGTGCACGGCAGTCGCCTGTTTCTGGTGGAAAGAATGTAGAGCACGACGGGAAGAACGAAAGCAACATTCTCCGAAGCTCAATATCGGATTTGTTGAAGCCCGCATGGTTTGGCCTTACGCCCTTTCCAATTGCCGATGCGCGTGCCATCGATCGGGATCGAAACGTCATGCAGACAGATGGCTTGGCCGTACCTGATCAGCATTCACCGCCGGTCACAGGTCTTGTTGTTCGGTTGGCAAAGTGAATGGTCTTTCAATTGAACTTGAAGAGATTCACCTTGATCATTGGGCCGCGAAAAGGACCTCGCACTGCGCCGAGGGGATGACCATCGCCAGATGCAAGCCCCTCCGAACCTCGTACACCTCAGGATCAACTCGATGACCGTGCCGGCCATACAGGACACCTATCCTCCCGCCTTTTCGCATTGCTACGGATGTGGCGCCAGCAATCCTTCTGGCCATCGACTGCGTAGTTTCCTGGAAGGGACGGAGACGCTCGCGCGCTTCATGCCTGACGCGAAATACAGTGGCGGTGTTCCCGAACATGTCTACGGGGGGTTGATCGCGTCACTCCTCGACTGCCACGGGACGGCCTCGGCGGCGGCCTTCTGCCGCGCCAGCCAGGAGGAGGTGGGCGTTTCCCCGTCGCATCACCCGCGCTTTGTGACGGCGTCATTGAAGGTGGACTTCAAGCGGCCAACGCCCATCGGTGTGGAGTTGGTCTTGAGGGGGCGCCTTCGATCGCTGGAAGGTAGGAAGGCTTGGTTGGATCTGACGCTGACCGCTGGTGGCCACATCTGTGCAGTCGCGGAGATGCTGGCCATTCGCTTGGTGGAGAGCCATTGAGTCCGAGCTGCACGCATTCCAGTGGGCACGGCGCACGCGCCGAGATCCTGGCAGGGCCGAGGCCCGGCGGATCGCCAAGCTCGAAGCGGCGCAGAAGGAACTGCAGGACCGGCACGATGACGAGGATGCGGAGTTGGACGAGGACGGCGCGCGGGTGCTGCAGGAGGAACTGGACCGGCTCGGCAACGCACTGGATGCCATCGAGCAGACCTTGACGGTCTACGCGCCCGGCGTCCTGGACATGGCAGGCGCGATGGTGGGAGTGGATCACACGGGCGGCGTGGTGGTGACCCGTGAGGACGAGGTGCCCGCCGCTGCGCTGGCGCAGGCCGTGTGCCTGGACATGCACGACTGGTGGACGCCGACGGCTGTGGGGTATTTCTCGTGCGTGTCCAAGGCCAAGGCATTGGAGGTCGTAGCGGCCTTTGCACCCGATCACGTGACTCGGTTGTCCAGGCTGAAGAAGGCGGAGATCGCGCGCGAGGCCGAGCGGCTGGCGGCGGGACACGGGCTGGCTGCCGGTGATGTTCAGGGCGCAGACGGAATCGAGTGCTGATGCAGCGGTGTCGTCCGAGGTGGACGCGGCGGCCATGGAGACGGGCGAAGCCGATGCCGAGGTCGGGGGCATGAGGGGATGGTCGCGATGGCGTAGGCATGCGGCCCGGCCTGCGAGCCGGGCCGAGGACGGAGGCGCGACGCGCGCGGCAAGTGTGCCGCGCGTGTCTTGCACGCCCCTTTGAGACGCTCTCGTGCCCGGTTCGGTTGTGCGCCGGAGTACGCCCCAGCAGGTTGGGCGGGAGTTCGCGCGCTCGAAAGGTCAGGAAGTACTGGTATGCGGAGCGGGCCCCCGAGAAGTGGTTGGGTTTCGGTCGAGATGGACCTTGGAATGCCGGTTGTTTATGGTGATGCCGGATTCGTGTTGGGTCAGTGGGGAGTCGTCCAGTTGGGCCGAAGTCGGCAGTGACATTGAAATTTTCGTCGCAATACCCACTTCGAACCTCCGCTGAACGCTCTGTCAATTCTTCTGGATAGTCGGGACCTGAACTGGCAATCTTGAGCCGCTGGCTTTGCGCTTCGCCGGGTTTGTTGAATGCCCCATCACTGGCTCTACGGCTCTACGGCTCTACGGCTCTACGGCTCTACGCATATCCGGAATAGAACCCAATAGTTTCCTTGCATCTCCGGCGATGCCGGCCGCAGTCCCAGCGCGAGTCCGGTTATCGCGCGGAAAGCACCAGTAGCGCACAAGCCTGCGCCTGGCCCACGCGGGCAACGTTGTGCGGCAGGTAGCCTGGGAAGTGGATGCAATCGCCAGCGGCGAGCCGTTCGGTCCGCCCCGCTACGGTCACCTCGATGCGGCCCGATACGACATACAGCATTTCGTGGCCCTTGTGCTCCACATGCGCCGCGCCGCCCTGCGGGGTCGGATAGATCATGAACGCCTCGAACGAGTCGACGGATCCCCCGTGCAGCAGCGGGGTGAACCCGTAGCTGCCCGACCCGTCATGGAGGCGCGGCGCGATATCGGCCTTGCGGGTGATCCTGATTTCCGCGTTGTCCAGCGTCTCGCCCATGAGGGTGCCAAGGCTTGTGCTCAAGGCGGCGCCTAGCCTCGCGATGGCGGAAATGGACGGCGTCTTCAGGCCGCGCTCCAGGCGCGAGATGTGCGCCTTGTTCACGCCTACCGCAGCCGCGAGCTGCTCCACCGTGAGGTTCTGGCGCCGGCGAAGCGCGCGCAACCGTGGTCCGAAACTGGCAAGACTGTCCGGAGCCGCATCGACTGGCTGGCTTTGTTTTCTTGGCGAAGTAGGCATGGATTCCATGATTGCACACACCTGCGCGCCGCTCTCCCTTGTGCGCCGGCTTCCTGCATGAGAAATACCGCGTCTAAGGGTAAATACTGATAGGTTCAGGTCAACAAGTTGACCATCATAGGTCAACTTGTTGACCTGCGAGTCTGCGTCCTTTCAATGGGGCCGTTCCGCCAGCTTCATCCTGGTCGACGGCGATCTGAAGCCGCTGGACGGCAAGCCCGCCATCGACTACCACTGAAAAGGACATGACCATGACCATCTCCCGCCGCAAGCTCCTCCAATCCGGCCTGGCCGGAGCCATGCCGTGCTCGCTCGCCGCGCAAGCCATGGCGCAGGGAATCGGCCAGGCCCGCATGGTCATCGGATTTCCGGCGGGTGGCGCACCGGATTCCATCGGACGCGCGCTTGCCCTGAAGCTAAGCGGCAGCTACGCGTCAAATGTGTTCGTCGACACCAAGACCGGAGCCGCCGGCCAGCTTGCGGCGGTGGCGGTGAAGCAGGCGCCGCGCGACGGCTCCGTGATGCTGGTCACGCCCATGCTGGTGCTGGGGGTCTTTCCGCATACCTACAAGAGCCTGCCTTACGACGCGCTGGCTGATTTCACAGCCGTCTCCAACATCGCCACCTTCAACTATGCGTTTGCCGTCGGCCCAGGGGTGCCGGCCAGCGTGACCAATGCCGCGCAGCTGTCCGACTGGTACAGGGCCAAACCCGACAAGGCCAGCTTCGGCATTCCAGCCCCTGGCTCGACCCTGCATTTTTCGGCGATGCTGTTCGGCCGCGCCGCCGGCCTGAACCTGACGTACGCCGGCTACAACAGTCCGCAGATGTTTGCCGACACCAGCAGCGGCGTTGTCTCGGCCTGCGTCTCCTCGGTGGGCGCCCTGCTGCCGATGCACAACAGCGGCCGGCTGCGGATCATCGCCACCACGGGCGACGTTCGCAGCCCCTTCCTGCGCAACGTGCCGACGCTGGCGGAGGCCGGGTACAGAGATCTCGTCTTCAAGGAGTGGATCGGCTGCTTTGTACCGGCCAACACGCCCGCCGATATGGTGGAGCGCCTGAACCAGGCCATCGGCACCGCGCTCGCCTCGCCCGAGGTGAAAGAGACCATGGCCACGCTGATGCTCGAAGCGACGCCGTCCAGCCCCGGCGCGCTGGCCGCGCTGCTCAGGAGCGACAGCGATGCCTGGCGCCAGCGCATCCAGTCGGTAGGATTTACCCAGAACAGCTGAACGCGAGGCACGCATGGCATCCACGACGCCCCACCGGACGGTCCTGACGAATGCACGGCTCTTCGACGGCGAGAAGAGCCACGGGGATGCACGGTTCTCCATCGATGTCGAAGGCTCGCGCATCACGCGGGTGGAGCGGGGCATCGCGCCGCAGGGCAGCGGTGTGGACCTTGTCGACCTGAACGGTGCCACGGTCCTTCCCGGCCTGATCGATGCGCATTTCCATTGCAACACGCCGTCCTTGAATGTCGCCGCGGCGGACCGGCTGCGGCCTTCGCACATGGCGCAGTACGCGAGAAAGTACATGGAAGACCAGCTCGCGCGCGGTTTCACGACCCTGCGCGACGCGGGCGGCGCCGACAGCGGCTTGAAGGACGCGATACGCGAAGGACTGATCCAGAGCCCCCGGCTCTTCACGTCCGGCCTGGCGCTGTCCCAGTCCGGGGGCCATGGCGACTTCCGCTCTGGCGTGCCCTCCTGCGGCTGCGCCGGCTACGCCGGCTCGCTTTCGATGGTGGTCGATGGAGTCGATGAAATGCGCCGCGCCGTGCGCAACCAGCTGCGCCAGGGCGCCGACCAGATCAAGCTGTTCGTCAGCGGCGGCGTGCTGTCACCCACGGACCCGATCTGGATGGAGCAGTTCACGGACGACGAGGTCCGGGTTGCCGTCGAAGAGGCGCAGAGAATGCGCACCTACGTGATGGCGCATGCCTTGACCGGCCAATCGATCCGCCGCTGCGCGCAGCTCGGCGTCCGGTCCATCGAGCATGGCTTCCAGATGGATGCGGAGACAGCGGCAATCGTTGCGGGATCCCAGTCGTACGTGGTCACGACATTGCTGATCGTGGTCTCGATCGCATCCGGCCGCCTGGTGCTTCCGCCGGGAGCGCTGGAAAAGGCCAAGCGGGTGGCCGACGAGGCCATCGCCTCCGTCGAGATCGGCCAGGCCGCAGGGGTGCGCATGGGCTTCGGCACCGACCTGCTCGGGGCGCTGCATGGGCAGGAGCTGGAGGAGTTCACCGTGCGCGCGCAGGTTTCGGGCAGCCTGGCCACGTTGCGTGCCGCGACATCGGTGAACGCGGAGATCATGCAGCGCAAGGACGAGTTGGGCTGCATCAAGCCCGGCGCGCTGGCGGACATCATCGTGGTCGAAGGCGACCCCGTGGCCGACATTTCCATTCTCACGCGGCCGCAGGAGCATCTGCGGATGGTCATGCTGGATGGCAGAATCGTGCGCAACAGGCTGGCGTCGGCTTCCGGCCGCGCAGCAGAGGCGATGTGATGGCCCCATCGCCTGTATCGGCCGTTGCGCCCGATCATGTCGGGCCGTGCGGTCCATCAAGCGGGTGTGGCAGGGGCGGCCCCCTATGCCGATTTCATTGCGCGGTGTGTCACCACGCGTACCTTCGCCGCGGCGCCGACATGAGACTCCATCAGAAGATCGTGAAACGCCTGGGCTGCGGGCATCAACGGCCTCGCGCGGCGCTTGATCACGCCGATGGTGCGCGTGACCTCGGGCTCGACCAGCGGCACGCTCACCAGCGTCGCACCCTGGCCTCCCCGCATCGCGAAGAGCGGCACGGCGCCCACGCCGATGCCCGCCTCGATCAGGCTCAACAGGGCCGGCACATGGCGCACTTCGCACGTCCAGTTGGGCGGTGCGGTGACGCTGGAGAGCGCCTGGTCGAGCAGCACACGGTTTCCCGTACCGGGCGCGAGCACCACGCATGCGTGCTGGGCCAGCTCGGTCCATTTCACGCGGCGCCTGCGTGCCAGCGGATGGCCCGGCAGGCACGCGAGCACGAAGCGCTCTTCGGCCAGCGGCAGGAACTCCAGGTCGGGCTCCTGCGCGCCCCAGTAGCTCACGCCGAAATCCGCTTCCGAGCGGGCCACCGCCAGCAGGATCTCGGCGGCCGTTTCATCGATGAGGCGCACCCGGATGCGTGGAAATTTCCTCTGGAAGGCCTCGACCGCGCCGGCCAGGAAGTTGGGTACGGATGAAGGCACGCAGGCGACGGTGACCTGCCCGCGCAGCCGGTCCGACAGGTCGATCATGCCGAGCAGGGCGCCCTCGAGCTCGTTCAACACATGCCGCGCCTTCGGGACGAAGCTGCGCCCCATCGCATTGAGTTCGACCTTGCGCGTCGTGCGCTCGAAGAGCCTGAAGCCCAGTGCCTGTTCCAGCTTGTCGACCCGCCGCGAGAGTGCGGGCTGCGAGATGTGCAGCGTTTGCGCGGCGGCGCGGAAGCTGCCGAAGTCCGCCACGGCCACGAAGGCGCGCATGTCCGAGAGATCGAAATTCATGCGTTCATCGTATCAATCGACAAGATCTTTGCAATTTACAGCGATGCACGCATTGGCGATGATTCATCGACAGGCGCCGTCCGACCAGATTCCAGCGCCCTACAAATACGAGACAACCCCGACCATGAAGATTTCCCTGTGCGGCGCGATGACCATCGCCGCGATGGCGCTGCCGCAGGCATCCGCGGCGCAACCCGCCTATCCCGCCCGTCCGATCACCATGATCGTGCCCTTCGCCGCTGGCGGCGGCACCGACAGCATTGCGCGCGACGTCGCGAAGAACATGGCCGACCGCCTGGGCCAGCCGGTCGTCATCGATAACCGCGGCGGGGCCGGTGGCGCCATCGGCGCGGACATGGTCGCCAAGGCCAGGCCCGACGGCTACACGGTGCTGTTCGCTACCTCTACCTTCGCCACGAACGCGGCCATCGAAGCCGGACTGCCCTATGACCCCGTCAAGTCGTTCGCGCCCGTCGCGATGATCGGACGCGGCCCGCTGCTGGTGGTCGCATCTCCGCAGCTCGGCGTGAAGAGCATGGCGCAGGTCATCGCCGCCGCGAAGTCCCGTCCCGAGGGGCTCAACTTCTGCTCGGCCGGCAACGGCAGCATCAATCACCTGGCCGGCGAGATGTTCCGCCAGAAGGCCGGCGTGAACATGACGCACGTTCCGTTCAAGGGCAGCGGCCCGGCGACTGTCGAACTGCTGTCGGGGCGTATCGATCTCTTCTTCTCCACTGTGCCGACCATCCTGCCGTTCGTGCGCGACGGCAAGCTCCCGGTGCTGGCGGTGACCAGTGCGAGGCGCTCGCCACTGTTCCCCGGCGTGCCGACCATGGCCGAGGCGGGCATTGCCGGCTTCGACGTCAGCACCTGGTGGGGCGTGCTCGTGCCCGCGAAGACGCCCGCAGCCATCGTCGACGCGCTCAATCGCGCCGTGAACGATGCGGCCGCGGCGGAGCCGGTGAAAGGGCGCCTGTTGAACGAAGGCGCCGACCCCGTGCGGCTGACACCCGCCGCGTTCGCCCAGGAGCTCAACAAGGAGCTGGCGCTGTGGCGCACGATTGCAAGCAGTCCCGGCATGCAGCTGCGCTGACGGCGTCAAGAGAGAAGGAACCCCATGACATTCGACACCGCCGGGCCGGAGGCTCGCTACGGTCGCCGCCGGTTCATCGGTGCCGGCATGGCCGCGACAGCCCTGGCGCTTGCCGGCAACGCCAGGGCCAACGACAACTACCCCGCCAAGCCTGTCACCGTGATCGTTCCCTACGCACCGGGCGGGCAGGGCGACGTGTTCGCGCGCCTGGTGGGCGACCGGCTCTCACGCACCATCGGCCAGCCGATCATCATCGACAACCGGCCGGGTGCGACGGGCGCTCTGGGCGCACGGCTGGTGGCCAAGGCCCGGGGCGACGGCTACACCCTGCTGCTCGGGCAGACGGGCGAGATGGCGGTCAACGGCTCGGCCATGAAGAACCCCGGCTACGATGCGCTCAAGGACTTTCGCGCCGTGGCGCTCGTCGGCAACGCGCCGCTGATCATGGCCGCGCCGTCCGGCGCGCCGTTCGATACGCTGGCCGAACTGCTGCAGCTCGCGCGCAGCAAGCCCGGCAGCGTCTCCTACGCGTCGTCGGGCACGGCAACACCCGGCCACCTCGCCGCGGCCGCGCTGGCCTTGGGCACTCGAACCGAGATGGTCCACGTTCCCTACAAGGGCGCGGGCCAGGCCATCACGGACCTGATCGGCGGACAGGTGCAGTTCTTCTTTTCGAGCACATCGGCCATCGCCGCGCACCTCAAGGGCGGCAAGGTCAAGGCGCTGGCCGTGTCCTCGCCGCGCCGCATGGCGGCGTTGCCGCAGGTGCCCACGGTGGCCGAGGCGGCCGTGGCGGGGTTCGACTTCAGCCTGTGGGGCGGCTTCTTCGCACCGCGCGAGACACCGGATGCGATCGTCACGATGCTGAGCGCGGAGATCAACAAGATCATTGCCGAGCCCGCCATGCACGCGCGCCTGGAGGCCGACGGCAGCGCCGTCGACCCGCTCGCGCCGGAGCGCTTCGCCGCCTTCGTGCGCAGCGAAAACGACAAATACGCCCGTCTCATCAAGGCCGTCGGTGCGCACATCGACTGAACGGCCTGTCCGTCAACCGATCTTTCTTCCTTCCCAGGTTCGCTCATGAAAATCGTCGTTCTTCCAGGTGATGGCATCGGCCCCGAAACCATGGCTGTCACGGTCCAGGTGCTCCAGGCCGCGTCCGAACGCTTCCGACTCGGCCTCACGCTCGAGCACGATGTCGCCGGCCACGAAAGCCTGCGCCATCACGGCGCGACCGTGACGGCGGCCTTGCTGGAAAAGGTCAAGTCTGCCGAGGGGCTGATGCTCGGACCCATGGCCACCTACGATTTCAAGGACGAGGCCAAGGGTGAGATCAACCCGTCCAAGTTCTTTCGCAAGGAGCTGGACCTCTACGCCAACATCCGGCCCTCGCGAACCTTTCCCGGCGTGGACCACCGCGTGGGCGCGTTCGACCTGGTGGTGGTGCGCGAGAACACAGAGGGCTTCTATGCCGACCGCAACATCGAATCCGGCTCCAGCGAGATGCTCATCACGCCGGACGTGGTCGTCTCGCTGCGACGCATCACGCGCCTGTGCTGCGAGCGGATTGCGCGCTCGGCTTTCGAGCTGGCGATGACGCGCAGCAAGCACGTCACCATCGTGCACAAGGCCAACGTGCTGAAGATAGGCGACGGCATGTTCATCGACATCTGCCACCAGGTGGGCAAGGAATTTCCGCAGGTGAAGATCGACGACTTCATCGTCGACGCAATGATGGCCCACGTGGTGCGTGCGCCGCAGCGCTTCGATGTGATCGTCACGACCAACATGTTCGGCGACATCCTGTCGGACCTCACGGCCGAACTCTCCGGAAGCCTCGGGCTGGGCGGCTCGCTGAATGCAGGCAGGCACCACGCCATGGGCCAGGCCGCGCACGGGTCGGCACCGGATATCGCGGGGCAGAATATCGCGAATCCGTATTCGCTCATCCTCTCGGCCGGGCAGTTGCTCGGCTGGCACGGACAGCGCAAGAACCTGCCGGCTTTCACCGCGGCGGCGAAGGCCATCGACGCGGTGGCGACGGCGGCGATCCGGGCGCGCGAGGGGACGCGCGATGTCGGTGGCGAACTGGGCACCGCCGAAGCCGGGCAGGCCTTCGTGCGGCGGCTGCTGGAAGTGTGACGCCGATGGGCGAGCCCGTCGATGTGCAGATGCCGCCGAACGCGTGCGACTGCCACACGCACGTCATCGGTCCCCGCGGCACTTATCCGATGGTCGAGGACCGGCATTACACACCTGGCCCCGCAGCGCATGACGCGTTGCTGGCGCATCTCGCGCGGCACGGGTTGCAGCGTGTCGTGATCGTGCAGCCGAGCGTCTACGGCACGGACAACCGTTGCATGCTCGACAGCCTCGGGCGGCTGCCGGGCCGCGCGCGCGGCATCGCAGTGCTGGGTGACGACGTGGACAACGCCACGCTTGGCAGTCTGCACGCGCGCGGCGTGCGCGGGCTGCGCGTGAACGTCGAAAGCGCGGGTGTTCGGGATGCGAAAGCCGTTCGGACCGCACTCGCACTATGGGCCAACCGCATCGGGTGCCTCGGCTGGCATCTGCAGCTCTACGCGGCACTGGACACCATCGCGGCACTCGTCGATCCGCTGGCGCGGCTTACCGTGCCCGTGGTGCTGGACCACTTCGCCATGCTGCCGGTGGACACCGAGGCCGGGGACACGCGCGCGACGGCGCTGCTGGAACTGCTGCGCTCGGGCAACGCCTACATCAAGCTCTCCGCACCCTACAGGCTCTCGCCTGTCGGCGCACAGGACACGCAGCGGGTGAACCACTGGGCCAATGCCTTCATGCAGACCGCACCCGAGCGTGTGCTATGGGGGAGCGACTGGCCGCACACGTTTCGCGAGGCCGGCAAGAACGCACACGAAACCAGTCGCTACCGCACGCTGCCCGCAGGCAGCGTCGATGAATCGATTGCCCGGTGGCTGCCCACGCCAGCGCTGAAACAACAGATCCTGGTGGACAACCCGGCGCGCCTCTACGCGTTCTGAGGGCAGTGCCCTTCTCATTGCACCTCGATGCCTGCGAGCTTGATCCAATCGGCCCAGCGCGCGATGTCCTCCTTGACGAACCGATCAAAATCGGAGCCGATGATCGCGCGAGGGGTCAGCCCCCTTTCCTCGACGCTGCGCCTGAAGGCCGCGTCCTCTGTCGCGCCGCGTACCAGGCTGGCCATTTTTTCGACCACGCTCTTCGGTGTACCTGCCGGTGCGGACAGACCGAACCACCCCAGGACTTCATAGCCGGGAAAGGTCGTCGACACCGGTGGAACATGGGGAAGGCTGTTGAGTGGCCGTCCCGATGTGACCGCGAGTGCCCTGAGCCGGTCGTTCTGAAGCGCGGGGGACGCGGAGAGTGTGTCGATGAAGACAAAGTCGAGCTGGCCGCCCATCAGATCCGTCAGGACCTGCGTGATGGCCTTGTAAGACGCGCCTGTGAACTGCAGCTTTGCCATCGTTCTGAACAGCTCTGCCGGAACCTGCGAAGACGAGCTGTAGTACCCATAGTTGAGCTTGCCGGGCTGGGCCCGAGCGAACTCGATGAACTCGCCCAGCGTCTTGTACGGCGCATCCTTGCGGACCACCAGGACGGATGCATACGTACCGAGCAGGCCGACCTGGGCGAAGTCCTTGACAGGGTCGTACTTCAGGTTGCGATAGAGGCTGACGTTTGCCGCATGGGTGGAGTTGGTCGAGACAAGGAAGGTGTAGCCGTCTGGTTGAGCGGCTTTCACGTACTGCGTACCCAGGATGCCGCCTGCCCCGGGACGGTCGTCCACGACGACGCTGCTTCCAGGTAAAGCACCGGAGAGAAAGTGCCCAAACGTTCGTCCCACGAAGTCTGCCGCACCTCCAGCAGCTGAAGGTACTACGATGCTGATCGGCTTGTTGGGCCAAGGCTGCGCGGGCTGAGCGCGCAGTACCAGCGGGATGGCTGCAAGGCTCATCAAGACAGAGCGACGACGCGGGCAAGCTTTCATGTTTCTCCTCCATGTTCTTACGGGACTTGGGCCAACGACGCCGTGTGGCTCCTGTGCAGGAACTGTTCGACAGCCGTGGCGTATTCATGAGTGCAATCCACCATGGGCGTGTGCCCGCCCGGAAGCAGTTGCAACGACGCTCCGGGAATGGCGGATGCAAGCTTGTTGGCATCTTCGACTCTCCGGCGCGTGTCGAGCTCGCCATGCGCAATGAGGGTGGGGGCGCGGACCTGGCCCAGATAAGGCTGCAGATCCAAGGCCCTCAGTCCTTCGACAGATTCGAGCAGCGTGTCCGTCGGCAGGTCTGCCAGGTAGTGGAGAAGTTGTTCGAGAAGCGGTGCCGCAGGGGGCACGTGGAAGCACGAAAGCAGGAAGGCGTGCTGCTCCCGGCTGCTCCAGTGCTGCCGCATCCTTTGCAGCAGGTTGGGGTCGCCGTGGTTGCGACTGTTCACGCCCGTGTTGCTCATGACAAGCCCGCAGACCTCTGTGGGGTACAGGGCCCCCGTCAGTGCTGCGATCGCAGCACCCGTCGAATGCCCAGCGATGGCCGAAGGCGCAGCACGCTGCTGCAGCAATTTCCCGAGACGGTGCGCCACGGAAAGTGGGTCCACGGGTCTTGGGCCATTCGACCAATCGATGGCACAGATGTTCCAGCCCCTGATGGTGACCGCGTCATAGATGGCGGGGCTGCATCCGGCGCCGGGCAAGACAAGCAGCAGTGGCGCATGACTCGGTGGGAGGGGCTCATCGGGGGCAAGTGCGAAGTGCATGCCCAGGAGTCTAGGAACTGACAGTGGATTCTGAAAGATAATTAAAATCATCGATCAATAAGCTCATGGAATCAACATCCGACCTCCCGGCAGCCCAGATTCGCCATGCGCTCCTGGTCGCTGAGCTTGGCAGCTTCCATGGAGCGGCGGAAAAGGCTTTTCGCTCCCAGCCCGCTATCACCAAGTCCATTCAGGCGCTGGAGTCGAGACTGGGCGCAGCGCTTTTCGAGCCGAGCCGGCGTACGGTCCTGACGCCCTTCGGCCGGTCGTGTCTGCCCCATCTCAGGGAGCTGCTGGCGCACCACGACCGCACTTGGTCCACCGTGTCGGCATTGGTCCGCAAGGATGAGGGCTCGCTGAACATTGCAGCCATCGTCGCGGCGGCGGGGAACTGGCTTCCTGGCGTCATCCGGGATTTCATGCGTGATTTCCCTCGCGTCTACGTGGAATTGATGGACGACAACTCGCGGAACGTCGAACACATGGTGCTCAACCATCAAGTCGACTTTGGCGTGGCGAGTCCCATCAGCATGTCGGACGAGCTCGTCTTCGAACCGTTGCTCGAAGACGGCTTTGGCGTGGTCTGCAGTCGCAGCCATCCGCTCGCGGCGCGCAAGTCCATCAAGTGGTCAGAGCTCGAGAGCCTGCAGATCATCGGAACCACGGCGCACCGGCAACTCAAGGGAACACCTGAGCACGCATGGCTCGAAAAGCCTTTCATGCAGGTGAGCACGATGTTGACGTTGCTTTCACTGCTTCGCGAAGGCGTCGGTGTCACGGTGCTGGGTCGCCATGCCGTGCCGGCTATTGCCGCTACTGCACTGGCATTCGTCCCGCTCATCCGCCCGCAGCGCACCAGGGTGGTGGGAATCGTCAGGCTGGCAGACCAATCGCCAAGCCCGGCTGCCCATGAGATGCTGCTGCGGCTGCGCGCACGGGCGTCCATGGCAAAAGGCAGGAAAAGTTAGAGAGCACGCACGCGGTGTTCTGAACTGACCCGCGGAAGTTGGACGGTTGATGCCTGGTCCGACGCGGCCTGCAAGCGGTAGTCGACCTGGGGTGCGACGGAGCCTGAATTTTCGGGCACCTACGGGATCAGCGGGGCGACCCAAACATCATAGGCATGTTGCGTGTCGAGGTACTCTCGAACCGCTGAGATTTTCCCGTCTCGGAATTGCATCAACATGTGGTACTCCTGTCGGAAGAGTCGCCCGTTCTTGAGATCGCCGCTCGACACGACTTCTAGTGCGACGCTGTCGCCTTCCGCTATGCAGGACTTGACCTTCATTTCGAGGCCGGTTCTGAGAGCTTGCACCATGCGATTGAACAGGCGTGCGATCTTGTCTTTGGTGTATAGGCCCGCAGGCCCGCACTTGGCGAACGCTCCTTCTTGCCGGGAATCCACCAAGTGGCGTCGTCTGTCATCGTGTCCAGTGCACCGTCAATATCGCCGGCGGTGAATCGGGCAAAGAACTCGTGGGCGGCCACCTTATTGTGCTCAGTGCTCATTGGAATGGATTCTCCGTGTTGTACAAGTCAAGGACGCGTGGGGCATACGCGCCGCGAAGCCTATTGTTTGACATTAGCGGCGGCCGCGAAGTGGACGAAGCCCGCTTGTGGACGTCGCCTCGATAGTCGGGTCGGGCGGCACTCGATGAAGCGTGGACAACTGGCTTTAGATCGATCCCCTCGGTAAGGTGGATTGTGGCGCTGTCTCCTGCCTTCTTGCCAAGGCTTGCGCGCAGTTCCGCGTTGATGGGCAACTTGTGCCTTCCGTTGCCATACGCCATGAACGAGCTTTGGAACGGATGCCCGTCGACGGCGCCTTTGACCTTCACAAGCCGCGTGTCTCGAAGTACTCGGCAGAGCCGTGCATGAGGACATAGGTCTAGCTCCATTGTTCAAAGCCTGTCGCGCGCGTCGCATGCGCAGCCCGTGCTCTCGGGATCGCAGGCATAGTGCGGCAATACCCTTCGGCTGGGCCGATCCCTGGGACTACGGCACCCTTCAGCGCACCAATGCCGGGTTGAGCTGCAGCCGCAGGAATTCATGGATGCGTCCGCGCTCCGACAGCATGCGGTCGTACAGCGCCGTCGCCGCAAACGACAGGCTCTTGCCGCGCCGGCGCACCAGATAGACCGCGCGCGACAGGCCGGGGATCTTGAGCGGGCGCACTACCAGCCCCGGCCGCATGAACTGGAACAAGGTGAGTTCAGGCACCACGGTAATGCCTAGACCCGCCTGCACCATGCCCGCCATCGTGGCAAGGTGCTCCAGCTGCAGCACGGTGTGGGTCTGCTGCGGGTGCAACGCCTTCTCCACGTGCTGGCGCACGCTGGTGTCACGCGTTTGGTGGATGAAGTCCTGCGATGCGAGGTCGCGTAACTTGAGGCCCGGGCGCGTGGCCAGCGGGTGTGACTCGCTGCAGACCAGGCAGAAATTCTCCTGGCTCAGCAATTCGACATCCATGTCCTCGCTCTCGTCGGGTCGCGACGCAACCGCAAAGTCCACGCTGCCCTCGCGCAACAGGGCCAGGCAGGCATCCGACACCACATCGTGCAAGGTCAGCCGGATGCCCGGGTGCGCTTCACGGAACCCGGCGAAGACGGCGGGCAGCCAGGCCGATGCAATCGACGGCAGCGCCGCGATGGCGACGCGCCCCTTGCGGCGGCTGGTGTGCTCCTTGAAGTCGGCCACTATCTCGGTGAAGTTGCCGTGCAGCCGGCGCGCCGACTCCAGGAACAGCGTGCCCTCGGCCGTCAGTTCCACAGAGCGCGTCGTGCGGTCGAACAGCCGTGCGCCCAACGCGTCTTCGATCGATGAGATGCGCGAGCTGAACGCCGACTGCGACACATGGCAGCGCGCCGCCGCGCGCGTGAAGCTGGACAGGTCGGCCAATGCAATGAACGCTTCGAGATCGCGAGTCGAGATATTCATGGAGGTCGGCGTTAGATTAATCGATAGGACCGCATAAATGTTCGATTCTTTCAATTTTACGGATTGAATGGCACGCCCTAGAGTTGCATCCATTCGTGGTGTCTCGGGAGAGCGTGATGACGATGCAGATCAAGCGGCGTTCGTTGCTGGCGGCCGGCGCCGCCTATGCGGGGTGGCCTCTACTGGCCAGGGCGCAGGAGCCTTTTCCGTCGCGGCCGGTCACGCTGATCGTGCCCTTCCCCGCGGGCGGCACGGCCGACGTGGTGTTCCGCGCGCTGGCCAAGTCCACCGAGCCGTACCTGGGCCAGTCGATCGTGGTGGAGAACAAGCCCGGCGCCAGTGCCACGCTCGGTGCATCGACCGTGGCGCAGGGCAAGCCCGACGGCTACACCATCGCCGTGATGCATTCGGCCGTGCTGCGGCTGCAGCTGATGCAGAAGACCAGCTACAACGCGTTGACCGACCTCACGCCCATCCTGCAATGCACTGCGCTGGACGTGGGCATCGTGGTGCGGGCCGACTCGCCCTACAAGACCTTCAAGGACTACATCGAGGACGCGCGCAGGCGCCCCGGTCAGGTCAGCTACGGGACCAACGGCACTGCCACTTCGCAGAATCTTGCCCTCGTGACACTGGCCGCACAGGAGAACGTGCAGCTGAACCACGTCCCCTACAAGGGCGACGCCGAAGCCACGGTCGCGCTGCTCGGCGGCCACATCGACGCGCACGCGGGCGGCACCATCTTGGGCGCGCTGGTCGATGGCGGCAAGGCCCGCTGGCTGGCCGTGTTCTCGGATCGCCGGCTGAAGAAGTGGCCAGATGCGCCCACGCTGCTCGACCTCGGCTACAAGATCCCGGCCAGCAGCCCAACCGGCCTGATCGGGCCTGCCAACATGCCGCCGGCCGTGGTCAAGAAACTGCACGACGCATTCCGCCAGGGGCTGGCCGACCCATCGACGGTCGCGATGTTGGAGCGCAATGCGATGGACGTCTACTACAAGGACGGCCCGGCCTATGCCGCGGTGATCCGCGAGTCGTACGAGATCGAGAAGGAGCGGGTGCGTCGCGCAGGGCTGCTGGCCAGCGCGTGACCACGATGCATGACAAGGTGAAAGACATGACAGAGGAATCCACATGCAGGTAGGCGTAGAGATCGGCGGCACGTTCACCGATCTGGTGTGGTTGCTGCAGGACGGCACGGTTGCCACCGGCAAGGTGCCGTCCACGCCCGGCAACATCCACAAGGCCGTGCTCGATGCGGTCGAGTCGGCCGGTGTGCCGCTGGCCGATGTCGCGCAGTTCTCGCACGGCTCCACGGTCGCGACCAACGCGCTGCTCACGCGCCGCGGCAGCACCACCGGCCTCGTGACCACGCTCGGCTTTCGCGACGTGGTGGAGATCGGCACGCACGATCGCGTGGGCAACATCTACACCTCGTTCTACAGGAAGCCGCGTGCGCCGATCGCGCGGCGCAACGTGTGCGAGGTGCATGAACGCATCGATGCGCAGGGCACCGTGACCACGCCGCTCGATGTCGAGGCCGCGTGGAAGGCCGTGCTGCCGCTGATCGAGTCCGGCGTCAGCTCGCTGGCGATCTGCCTGCTCAACGCCTACCGCAATCCGGCGCACGAACAGGCGCTGGCGGCGATGCTGCGCGAGCGCGCTCCCGAGCTCGAAGTATTTGCCAGCCACGAGGTGTCGCCCGAGTTTCGCGAGTACGAGCGCACCGTGACCACCACCGTCAATGCCTTCGTCGGCCCTGTCGTCAAGGGCTACGTCGATCGCCTGGAAGCAGGCCTGGCCAAGGGCGGCTACAAGGGCGCGTTGAGGCTGATGCAATCCAACGGCGGCATCATGCCGGCGCAAGCGGCGGGTGCCAACGCGGTGCGCATGCTGCTGTCCGGCCCCGCCGCCGGCGTGCGCGCGGCGATCTGGTTCGCCCGCCGCAATGGCATCGACGACGTGCTGACCATCGACATGGGCGGCACCAGCACCGACGTGGCGGTTGCGCCCGCCCTCACGCCGCGCATCGTCTCCGAACTGGTGGTGGACGATCTGCCGATCCGCACCACGGCGGTAGACATGGCGACGGTCGGCGCAGGCGGCGGCAGCATCGCGTCGATCGACGCGGGCGGATTCCTGAACGTCGGCCCGGCATCGGCCGGTGCCGTGCCCGGCCCAGCCTGCTACGACCGGGGCGGCACCTTGCCTACGGTGACGGATGCACAAGTGATCGCAGGGTTGCTGCGCCCCGCCCGCTTCTTTGGCGGTCGCATGGCGCTGCGTGCCGACCTGGCCGAGCAGGCACTGGCCTCGCTCGCCTTGCCCGGCACCGTGCGCGAGAAGGCAGACGCCATCCTGCGCATGGTCAACAGCAACATGGCCGCTGCGGTGCGCCTGGTCTCTACCGCGCGCGGCATCGACCCCCGTGCGTTCACGCTCGTGGCCTATGGCGGTGGTGGCCCAGTACACGGCGCCATGGTGGCCGACGAGGTCGGCATGCGGCGTGTGCTGGTGCCGTGGTCGCCTGGTATCTCGAGCGCGTTCGGCCTCTTGGTGGCCGACCTGATCGTGGACGTGGTGCGTGCCAAGCTGGAGCAACTGTCGGATTCTTCACTGGATGCTGACGGCGTGGCCCGCGTGCAGGCACTGTGCGCGGAGCAGGCCGAGCGGATCGACCTCGCACCCGGCAGCTACACGGCCGAGGTGGGCGCCGACCTGCGCTACGCCGGCCAGGGCTTCGAGATCACCGTGTGGACGGCAGGTGGCCCGGCCAGCGCGGTCGAGTTGCGCACGCTGTTCGAGGCCGAGCATCAGCGGCGCTATGGCTACGCACGCTCTACGTTGGCGATGCAGGTCGTCAACCTGCGCGGGCGCATCGTGCGCCGTAACACCACCGAGCTGCACACACCGCGGCCCGCAGCCACGGCGCAGGAGCGCGAGATGCAGGACATCGTGCTCGGTGGCCGCAAGATGTCCGCGACCTTCCTGGCGCGCACCAGCCTGGCCGATGGCGAACAAGTGACCGGGCCCGCCGTGATCGAGGAGAACACGTCCACCGTGGTGGTGCCCGCTGGCTGGACTGCAAACTGCCTGCCGACGGGCGACCTGTTGCTGGAGAAGAATTGATGAGCACGCAGAACGACACGAGCGCGGCGGTGGAAGACCCGACCCAGCTCGCCATCCTGGCCAACGCCATGCGCGCCATCGCCGATGAGATGGGCGCGATCCTGGTGCGCTCGGCCTTCTCCACCATCGTGCGCGAAGCCCGCGATTGCGCCACCGCCTTGCTCGATGCCGATGGCAATGTGGTCGCGCAGGCCGAGATGATCCCGATCCACAACGGCGGCCTGAGCCAGGCCTTTCACGCATCCGCCAGGCAACTCGATCTCTCGCATGTCGGTCCCGACCACACGATCCTGCTGAACGACCCGTATGCCGGCGGCCAGCACCTGAACGACTTCATCCTGTTCCAGCCGATCTTCTTCGAAGGGCGGTTGATGGGCTGGGCCGGCAACACCGCGCACCATCTGGACGTGGGCGGCGGCGGTGCGGGCATCAACATCGACGCCAGCGAGCTGATCCAGGAAGGCATCGTGATCCCGCCGCTGCTGATTGACACCAGGACCGACCTCGGCCCGCAAGGCGCGATCGAACGGCTGATCTTCGCCAACGTGCGCACGCCCGTGCTGGGCCGTGGCGACTTCTACGCTCAGATGGCGGCCAACCGCATCGGCATCGAACGCATGCAGGAGCTGGCCGCGCGTACCGGCGTGGCCGCGATCCAGCGTGCGATGGCCGAGACGCTGGTCTATGCCGAACGCCGCATGCGCGCGGCCATCGCCACCATGCCGCAAGGTACCTGGCACGGCAGCGCAGTGATCGACAACGACGTGCGCGGCACCACACCGATGGTCATCAAGGCCAAGGTCACGGTGAGCGAGGGCGGCAATATCGAACTCGACTTTGCAGGCTCCGCGCCGCAGGTCAAGAGCATGTTCAACAGCTCCACCTCTTCGGCGTTGGCGGCGGCCATCTCGTCGGTGCGCAGCATCCTCGCCGACAAAGACATCCCGGCCAACGATGGCTGCATGCGGCCCGTCAAGGTGCTGCTGCCGCGCGGCTCGATCCTGAACCCCGAGCCCGGCTTGCCGGTACGCGCGCGCGTGATCGCCTCGTACCGTCTGCTGGATGCGGTGCACGATGCGCTGACGCAGGCCATTCCACACCGCGTACCCGCGCAAGGCTTCAACTCCACCACGGGCCTGTATCTCGTGCAAAAGCGCAGCGACGGCCCGATCCGCATCTATGCCGACGTGCTGGGCGGCGGCTACGGCGCGGCGCCGGACTACGACGGCGCGCACGCACTGGCCGGCATCCTCTCGTCGAGCCGCAACACGCCGATCGAATCGATCGAACAGATCCACCCGCAGTTGCGCATGCTGCACTACCGGCTGGCGAAAGACTCCGGCGGTGCCGGGCAGTGGCGCGGTGGCCTGGGCTTCTCGCGCGCGATCGAGGTGCTGGAAGACGGCATCGAATTGAGCTTCTATTCCGAGCACTTCCGCTATCCACCGCGCGGGCGCCAGGGCGGCACCGACGCCGCGCTCGGCTCGCTGGTGGTGCGCCGCGGCGGCGAAGTCATCAGGCTGCCCAACACCGACATCATGCAGCTGCAGCGCGGCGACATCGTCGAGCTGACGGTGGGCGGCGGGGCCGGCTGGGGCGACCCGGCACTGCGGCCCGCCGAGGCTGTCGCCGAAGACCTGGCCGACGGCATCATCAGTGCCGAGTTCGCGCTGCGCCACTATCCGCAATACGCGGCCAGCATCCGCGTGCCCGAGGCCGTGGCCTGAAACAGCCGCCATATCGCGACCGACAAAGAGGAGACCGATCTTGTTCCACCGCCCCGAGCGATTCGCATCCCCGATGGCGCAGGCCACCCGCTTCGTGCAAGACCTGCGCTTCGGCCTGCTGGTGTCGCAGCGCGACGGCGAGCTGCAGTTCTCTCACCTGCCGCTGCTGATTGATGTGGAAGGCGAGAACATCGTGCGCCTGCGCGGCCACTTCGCACGCTCCAACCCGCACTGGCGCGCGCTGCAGCATGATCCGCACGCAACTGTGGTGTTCACCGGCCCCAACGCCTACATGTCGGCCCAGTGGTACAGCCCCGAATGCCAGGCTGCGCCCAGCTGGAACTTCGTGACCGTGCATGTCAACGGCACGGTGCAGCTATGGGACACGCCCGCGCAGACGACCGAGATCATCAACGAGCTGATCCAGGTGAATGAGGCCGAGCTGCCGCGGCAGTGGGACATCAACGGCTACAGCCCCGCGCGCCGCGCACAGCTCACGCCGCACATCCTGGGCTTTGCGCTGGACGTGAGCAGCGTGGAGCCCAAGTTCAAGCTGAATCAGCACTACGCCGACGCCGACAAGATCGGCGCCATCGCCGGCCTGCGCTCGCGCGGCACCGACGCCACGCGCCAGATCGCCGAGCTGATGGAGAAGACGCTCGGACAGGGCGGCCGGCACATGGACGTGAGCAAGCGTCTTGCGGCGGCTGGTGAAGAGCGGCATTGAACCGAAAGGCACGCCGTGGACCGCAGCACATCGACCAGCCGTGCGCAAGCGCAGCGCATGCGGCCGTCGCGCATCGCACCCGAGGAATGGTCGCTGCGGCTGGAGCTGGCGGCCTGCTACCGGCTGTTCGACCACCTGGGCTGGGCCGAGAGCATCTACAACCACATCACATTGCGCCTGCCCGCGGCAGAGGGCGCGCCTGAGACCTTTCTGATCAATCCCTACGGCCTGCACTACTGCGAGGTGACAGCCAGCAACCTGATCGCGATCGACGCCGACGGCCACAAGATGTCGGACTCGCCATGGCCGGTGAACCCGGCCGGCTTCGTGATCCACAGCGCCATCCATCGCGCGCGGCCCGACGCGCATTGCGTGATGCACACGCACACCACGGCCGGCATGGCGGTCGCATGCAAGGAGGATGGCTTGCGCAGCGATAACTTCTACAGCGCGGCGCTGCACGGCAACGTGGCCTATCACGACTTCGAAGGCGTCACCACTGGCCTCGATGAGCAGCCGCGCCTGATCGCCAGCATGGGACCGACCTGCGAGGTGCTGGTCCTGCGTAACCACGGCCTGCTTGCCGTCGGCCCCCACGTGCCTGGCGCATTCGGCCGCATGTGGAGCGTTCAGCGCGCCTGCGAAGTGCAAGTGACCAGCGACGCGATGGCCGGCCCCAATCGCACGATCCCCGATGCTGTACTGAATGCGATCCCCGCGCAGCTCAAGCCGATGAGTGACGCAGCTGGCCCATTGCGCCGTGGTGAACTCTCGTTCGAAGGCCTGCTGCGCAAGGCTGGGATTGCCTATCCCGATATTGCGTAGGTGCTGCAGTCACGACGCGGCAACCAGCGGGGCCAACCGTCTGGCATGTGTGTGCGAGACGGAGGAGGTTGTTTCCGGCGTTGCTGATGTCAATGAGGTGATGTGCTGAATTGTCATAATCGTGCGCGGTATCGCATGGCCGTTGCTGGCTCTGACCCAGATTCGCATCTAAATACAAATCCGCATAGCGTCCTCGGGCTTGCAGCGCGCGCGTCCCGCCGTTCGACTCCGACGCATCTATGTTTCCGAGGTCCTCCATGGCAGTTTCCGCGAAGACTCTTTCTACCCTGCAGAAGACAGGCCAGTCCATCTACAACGCGCAGCGCGAATTGGTCGCAATCGCCGCCGAGCAAGCGCGCAGCGTCCAGAAGGCGCTTTCCGGAAGCGGTTCCGCTGCGCAAGCCGACACGTTCTTCCAGGAGTGGAAACAATCAGCGCATCTGGCGCAGCAGCTCAAGGAGATCAATGAGCGCTTGGCTGGTGTTTACGCCTTGGCTACTGGCGCGACGCCCGCATCCGGAGAGAAGAAAAAACGTTCAAGGCGGCGCGAGTTCAGGGCGGGTACCGCTGGTGCCACCGCCAACGGGAAGTCGTCGGTTTTGCGCGGCAACAACGCCAAGCTGCTGTCCTTTCTTGAAACCTTGCTGAACCGAGAGACCCATGCCGTTGTGAAGCAGTCCCGGATGGCCGACGGCGCGGTGATCCCATTGGGCTCTGTGGCGTATTCGGTGGGGAGGCTTATCTCCATGAGCCTTATTGAAGAAGGCCCGACGCAGGGCACCTACAAACTTCTCTGACGATGTCAAGGCACCGCAGGCCCGGCAAACGCCGATCACGTCTGGGGTGAACGGGCACTGTTCTGGCAGCGGCGACGCGACAGACGGCCAAAGCGGGTTGCTTTCTGCTCGGCACCTGGGAGTAGCGACAATGCAACATCGGAAGCAATTTTTTGAAGGTCGTCCGAGGCCCGCGCAACTCTCCGTCTTCCAGCCGGTCGTCGACAAGTAGCAGAAGTCAAACCGGGGAACAAACCGGGGAATGAGTAGATGCGGTTTTGATCACAACCTAGACTGGGTGCAGGTTTTGAGACATCTTTCGATCGGTTTCACACGCAGAATGCGGAACATCACCGAGGTTCTGTTTTGTCCCGGCAGCTTGTGCGGTCAACATCAGGGCCGTTCCTTGTTCCGCACTTTCCTCATTGAGAGCCATCGCGTCAATCGCGATCTGAGCAGGTGTCGGCCCCACTAGAATTTCAATAGACGGAGGCTGCATCCGCGGCTTGACGCGGTGCAGATCCTCCGAACGCAGGTGGGTGTAGCGCTTGAGCATCTTCCAGTCCTTGTGCCCTGTGACCAGCGCTGCCTGTTGAATGGTGAAGCCGGCCTCGAACAGGCGACTTGTTGCTTCATGCCGCAAATCGTGAAACCGGAGGTCCTTGATGCGCAGTTCGCGGCATGCCCGACGGAAGGCCGTCCCAACAGAGCGCCCGTTATACGGAAAGATCCTGGCGCTTCGCCCTGAGAACGGCTTCTGCTCGTCCAGGATGGCCCAGGCGTCGAAGCCCGTGACGCTCAGCAACGGTACCCATTGATCGTTGCCATCCTTGTCCCGGGGATCCTTGCGGTCCCGCACCAGGACGGTCCGCGACTTGGCATTGATGTCCTCCCACCGGATGCGAGAGATTTCCTCTTGCCGCATCGCGGTGGCGATGGCAAAACGCATGATGCGCCCGACTGGAATCATCTGCCGCGCGTTGCCTTCGAAGTAGTCATACAAGGCCTGCAATTCGTCCAGGGTAGGACGTCGGTCGCGTTCGCGGCCCTTGCCGATAAGGCCAAGGCGCTTGAGCGCAATGCGTGCCAGATTGATGGGCTCCACCGGGACCGCAATCCCGTGGACCGCCGCCGCATGAGAAACTACCAGCTTGATGTAGCCGATGTCCATGCTGATGGTGACAGGCCCTGCACCGGCTTTCGCGCGGTCCTTGCCGAACTGGATAAGCCGTTCGCGTGTCAGATCCTTCAGGCGCACCTTGCCGAGATGGGATTTCAGTGCATCAAGCGTGAAGGCCTTGGAGCGGCGCGGCGGGCGCAGAACCTCTAGCATGTCGGCGATGTGCAGGTCGATCAGGTCCCCGAACGTGGTGGGGTCCTTGGTCCTTCGATGAACGGCGGTCTCGCCCAGGTCGATGCGCCGTTCGGTCGCGAGTGCCCATTCTTCGGCTTCCTTGTGCCGCCGGAACGTTTCGCTGACATACGTGCCCTTGCGGCGGACCTGGACGCGCCAATTGCCGGACGGGAGTTGTTTGAAGCTGGCCATTTCGTGTGCGCTGTGTGTGCACTGGTAGGTCAAAAATGGGCGAATTTGGGCAAATTTGAGTGCACACGGGAGTGCACACGAGGGGTCATAAGTGCATGAATGATAACTCTAAGTTGTTGAATTACAAGGAAAAAATTGTTTCTGTCGCTCCTATGATGGATTGGACCGACCGACACTGCCGCTACTTCCATCGCCTGCTGTCCAGCAAGGCCTTGCTCTATACAGAGATGGTGACGACCGGCGCG
>Ga0307515_10001592_pt1 | contig 50599 bp, 31 predicted proteins | sample 17_EM_MG_FD_194513 | JGI IMG/M metagenome (GOLD analysis project Ga0307515, IMG submission 194513) | Populus trichocarpa ectomycorrhiza microbial communities from riparian zone in the Pacific Northwest, United States - 17_EM | ecosystem: Host-associated > Plants > Roots > Unclassified | place...
GACTGCAATGAGGCTTTATGTTTCACACCCAAACGAAATTGTTTTCATGAATTTCACCATATGTAGAGTATTTCTATTTATTCTGGGGGCATTTGGCTGGATTGTGGTTGTGTGATGTATATTTTAAAAGCTGGCCCATCTGTGGGCCCAAACCCGGTTACCGGCAAAGGGATACTCCACTTGTACTTTTCTTTTTTTGGCGTATCACAGCTTTTCCCTGTACCGATTACCGAGTCCGTTGTACCCCTACATTTACCATACTATACTATTGCGCCCCGAACATCTATAAGAATCCGGTGTTGTTATACATAGTTATCGCTCACCATGCAATTGAACAACTTGGTCCCAGTGGATATGTCGGAGTTAAAATGCAATAAAACTTTTGTTCCTTCTTTTCCCGAAACGTCTGCTGATTCGTTTGATGCTGCGCCTCCCTCGGTTGGTGTGCATCATATCCGCTGTAAAATAATAGGGTAGTTCACTTCTCGAAGAGCCCCAATTCGAAATGACAATATCCTGTTCTTAGTAAACGCTCGTATTAAGGTGGTACTGCATCGTTTATTGTCTATAACCAAATGGAAAACCGCAAAGTTTTAGGTGTGTAGTAACAGTTTTGTTGATCTCATGTGACTCATCCTCTTAGAAGCGTTTCCCAATCAACCATAGAGTAGCAATACAATCAGACTAACATCCCTCATACTAAATCCAAGCACACCAATGAGCGAAAACTTGTTCATAATAGCTCTCATGATCCGCTCTCACGGTATAATGCAACCCGGAGTTCCACTCTGGGTCTCCTGTCTTTCGCTCATGTTTCCATGCCTGGCTCTAGCTCAACGCAGCTCTACAACCGTGCGAGCCGCCGCATTATTCAACTTGGGGAGCAGGTTGGTAGCCCCATCGTGTTGATCTGTCGATGAAGTGCTTAAATGCCCGTTTGCAAGCTCGAAATCACTCGCCTATGGCCGTAGACCGTAATCCTTCCTGCAAACCTATGTCTAACTTGTCTCTCCAGGAACAATGCCGTGGGACAGTCCCTGAAAACTTCGTGTTGTGAACTGACTGACTGGAGATCCAACGAAAGAAATGGGTGATTACGACGCAGCATCCCACTTGCTATCATGTGGACACATCGCTCACTTAGTGCGATTGACACCTCCGATTCCCTGGTCGTGGCAGCAGTATAGTATGTATGACGTGATTCCCGGGCATTGGCGTAGGGATACTAAAGCTAAGGCTACGAACACGCGATAAACTTCTTGCTGCAGCAAATAAGGCGGTTTTCGTTGCTAACTTCAGCATACAGAAAATTCGCAGGGCGGAGAGGGTATGCTTGCTTTATAAAAATATCATAGGGCTTCCTACGTGGAAATTGCGTTAATCAGTCTCATTAACGATCTTAGTTGTTATAGTCTACCGTATTATCCGGTCGGGTTTCTGTATAGCGTTGCAACGCGTCAGATCTGTTACATTTATTCGTCAGCCGTGCTTCTTCTATGTAAGTTCAAGGCATTGGGCCGCATGAGAAGCTTCCATCTGGGTTGCATATGTCTCCTGCGGCACTACAAAGAAATCAGGTACTGTATCTTGAATTCCTATCATAACCTAAGCTTGTACTATCTGATTCCAGTTCCGTTTAGCTTATTAAACTCTACTAGTGCAAGTGAATACGCACTTTGCCGTCACGATCTAGTCGTGGGGGGTTACTCGAGGGCATTCGGGGGCTAGTTCTCATACTAATGTACTCGGTAAAGTTCTAATTGTTGCGCACCCTCTCAGTCCAATTAGTGAACACGCGATCGATGATTTCTAGGACCAAGTTCGCCGCCGGGGCTGCCTGTTGGCTGCAGTGTGTTGTTCCTACTGTAGACGCCAGAATGTAACGCCCGATAGCACAGCGGCGTTCGCAAAGATATATCACCCCGTAGTGGTTATGATTATGCGAGTCATAGTGTCATGGCTTCTCGGCCGAGGTAATTCAGCTGCACTACGGTCCCCATTGTTGATTATGCAGTCAACTTAGCATTACCGGCACCCTGAGAAGTCAACTGAGTTATCGCTATATGCTGAACGCTTCATACCGCTAACGCGAGCACACCTTAGGTGGTCGTCCGCAATACAGAGTTGTTGGCTTCAACACCGGCTCCAAGAATGGCACCAAGTCTTGTCGTCAATAAGGACCTGCTGATCTATCTTCTGCCCGATGAATATGGATACTATCGAAGTTCAATGGAACTTGGCTTGGGTTACGATGGGTACTGCGATGTTCCAATAGTGGTTCTTGTAAGTGTACTTTGGGAGTGCTACTCGTGCTCAGTAGTAAAGCTGACTGGATTATATACCCTTCAGTTGAATCACTATGGTTCTAGAGCTCGTTAACAAAGTAATGTAGATGATTAAAACTATCTCTCGGCCTTCTCACTCCGCCCCTCATCCTTCCCGGGGCTTCACCCCTAGTCGACGAAATCGAGTCCAATACTTGAACGACATCTTCTACGCAGTCTGGCAAACCACTCGGCCATTACGCTGATGTCCGTCTATCAGAAATATCACGCAAAGCATGACGAGTTATGGTTATGGGGGGTTGAACTACTGGATAACACTCCAAACATCGCTCCTTCCAGTCCTAGAAACTTGTGCCCCGAAATCGTCACCCCGTTCCTAGCATGATAGGACGGACTATTGGGATGCCTGCCCGTTTTCAATTGGTGATAACTTTGGTATTTACGAACCGTACGTGTTTGGAGAGAAACAACACTATTTCAGCGGTATGTAGTATCACGACTAAAATGATTTAGTTTTTTTGGTAAATATTCACTTAAGTGAAACAACTTCAAGCTAAACTGTAAGGTTGAAAGAGTTTGCAGGACAATTATGAAGAAATGCTTCCAGCAAATGCAGTATCTAAAATGAAAGGTGAGCAAACACGGGCATGCACGTGAAGTTAATCCCTAGTCAGAGCAGATTATATTTGATTGAGTTACGTAGTTACTCGTCCCGATACAGGCAGCCTGCGAGAGCTTGCGAAAGTTAGTGAAATATCTTCAAATTTGGATCGTTGAATCGTTGAGAAGTTCTGCTTAAAATTCAGGGCTTTTCTACAATTATACGGTTCATATGCAGGGACAATATAGTTCTGAATGTTCAATTGTCAAAGCGAGATCTGGCGATAGTGTTGACAACGGGCTAATCTACTCGTTGACGGCTTCGCGGAACTAGATCTAAATGCCAAGTATTTTAGCCGGGAATGTCCGACCAACTTACAATTGCCGGTAACTGAGGGAGGTAAGCACTCAGAGGTGACTGATGTTAAGCTATTATCAGTCAAGTGCCTTGTCAACTTATAACTCAGAAACTCTGCCAATAGCAGCGTCGACTGGAGCACAATAATATGATGATGTTTTCTCATATCAAAGTTGATATTAGCCAAAGACTTATGGGGTATATTGATACTGCAACGCCGCGAATGCAGTTTGCCTACACGTAGTCTAGCATCGAGAGTGAACTGCTGTACATAGGGGTAGGCGTAACTCTAAACTAGTGTTGTACACGAGATGAGACGAGACGAGCCTCGAACTGTCCTATGTCGCCACTAAATAGAGCTTGCGGTCTCAGGAATCTAGAGAAATACCGCTTGAGGTCTCGAACGAGTTGGATTTCGGTATGCTATGGCGATTAGTTCCACCGTTGGATCGCTCATACCCGCGACTGCCACAACATAATGTACTCTTTTTTTACCTAACGATCGATTTCCAAGTGACCCTATCATTTCCAAGGGATCAGCCGTAGAAATGTTCGTGTTCGCTTTCAGATACCACTGCTACCAAAGCACCTGTATTAGGTTCAGTTGCTCGTAATCACGTAGCCTTGCCAGCGTGGCAAAAGTCTGTCTCTTCTAAGCAAGGCCTTAACCTATCCTGAATGATAGTTTGATATCCTAAGAATTGTTAAGTTGCAGGACTAAGTGCAAGTGGTCTTCCGAGTGATAGTAATATGATGCAAGTGATGCGCAGTGACTAATTGATGATCTCCAGAATGCATATTAATCACATATACCGCACATTCACCGCTGTATACAGTACTATATTCATGATTAATGATTGGAGAAATCACCATATCGTGTACGGCACAAATTAATACAGCAGTAACCCTGGTACTGCTGTCGCGCACTGGTCGCGCTAATCGGGTCCTGGTCTCGCAATGTTTTCCCGACACTGGACGTTGACGTAGAGTTTTAAAGACTGGCGGGCGGATGGATGGTTCCACCCCGTAGTCCTGGTCGAGTAAGAGGAGAGTAGCTGAAACCCTCCCAGTAGTGAATCGGCCTGGATCTGTTGTACGTTTCGAGACAAGCACAAAGTCTGCATTTGCTTACATTAGATGATTTGCTCTAGAAGTAATGATCCGTCTTAGTTTGAGTGAACTGCATACTTGGGTTCTAATACCGACCCTTGCAAATCTGGAATATGTACTGTGCATCTGAATATACAGAAGACAAGGCGAATGGAGCGGATCTCCCACTCCGGAATTTCAAGTTTCTCCAGCGCGTCTTGGATCTTGGCCGGCAGTAGTTTTGCAGGGTGCAGATGGAGTTAACGTTTGTGAGTTCCTTACAGTCAGAGATTTCCACCAGCTATGGTAGACTCAAAGAGAGCTAGGTGGTGAAGGCTGTCAGAGTCAAGAACCAAGTGAGAACTGAGACAGGCTTCGCCTTCATTGCTGGTCATGTCTTGCTGTGCTAGTCACTGAATCAAGTTATCGACCATACAAACTGCACCTATAACTTGAACTCGGCATATTCCAAGGTTGGTATGCATGAAACCTCGCCAATCCGCGAATACAATCTGCAGCACTGCTGCAACCTACCGCCGGCGAAGTTCCTAGACTACAGGAAAGTTAAAATTTTGGGGTGGCAGGAACGCTCTAAGGCTACTAATGGCTAATACCACCCACCATGACCGTCATCCTGTGCTCTTGAATTGGGTACATCACTCCGTTGGGTGCTTTCGTCCTACCGAGAGCAGACAGGGCGGAGATGCATTACCGCCAATGCCGCGGCTGAAAATGGAGCCTCAGTTTACGAATTAATCGGGTGCCTGAGCTGGATAAAGCAAGTACTGTCTGGTACACCCAGCTCCATATTTCTTTATTTTGTGTTCTGGATATCTTTGCTTCTTCACGAATCTTTTTGATTTTGTGAAAGATATGTATCGATGTTCAAACGTCGCTGGTCTGGTTTTTTTTGCCGCCAATTGGTGTTATCGAAGCCGCAGCAAGTTGTTCACACAAAATTATCACAGATAATATCATGGTAGTGGTGGTGGTGGAATAGTTCTCTTCAATTTTTAGGTGTCACATTTGCGGGAACCCACCATATCTGAGGCAACTCATCTGCGTTGACCACGGACACAGGACTACATTAGAAAAAATACAATCGCTTGGTTAAGTGAACTGTCTTCTAGTTAGACTTCAATCACATATTGGGAATCAGGCTCTAAGTATTCTATACCGAAGCTTGGACAAATCTCACTGGAAGATTTTCCTTGCTCGCATGTTGCCTAAACAGAAGCAAGTACCTGGTTTATAAAAACAAGCTTAACCATGACCTAGTACTTCTCACAACAGCAACACGAGAGATACACAACTAGTAAAGCCTGTATTGCGATGAAGACATGTCAGTTGATGATGTAACATGATATTTTAAATGTCCACTATTCAGGTTTGAAGAATCTCCCACCACACTGTTGAGATGCATGTTCCATTGCTTGCTTTTCCTGCAACCCGCCCTAGCAACACCGCCCGCACTCAACTCTTTCCTTTTATTGGCGCATGCATGTCACAGCTTTCTCGTACCGATTACCGAGTTTGTTGTACCCCCTCATCTGCCGCGTTCGTGCCCGAACATTTCCGATGACAAGGTCTCTGTGCAGCTCATCGTGTTAGAGCACACCATCCAATTGATCATATTGCTGCAGGTGTTATGTCGAAGTCCAAATGCAAGTCGCAAAGCTATTACTTCCTTTCACAAAATGTCTGTTGGTCGTTTTATGCTGCGCATCGCTCGCTTCATGTGCACAAACATTCGTTACGAAGATAATGTAATAGTTCACTTCTGTAAGAGCCCGAGTTCAGAATGACGGTATCCGGTTTTAACCGAGGCTTTTAGTACTGATTTTAAATTAGTACAAAACCATTTATCTCCATATCTATAAAATTGAAAAGTTGTGAAGCTATATATGTTAGTAGTAATGTTTATTAAATTTCAAGACATGAACCACCCTTTTAGAAGTATTCTTTCCTCAACATATCCGCGCAATGGAGTCCAATTGCTAATAATTAATCCGACCATACCGATGAGCACAATTTAGCTCATAGTTACTCTCATAACCCCGCTCTCATAGAAATGTAATCCGGAGTTCTAATCCAGGTCTTCCGTCTTTCGGCGCATGTCCACATACGCGGTTAAAAGCCTAGAATCTTGGTTAATGTAGACTTATAACGTGGGAGACACCGTATTATTCAACAGGTCAGGTGGCCCCATTGCGTTTGTTCTATCGACGAGTGCCCGTTCGAGACCATTGGCCTATGGCTATAAACCCTAACCATTCTAAAATGCAAACATTATACGTGTAACATAGAGCAGATACGGATCCAGGTTTGAAGGCAGTGCCGAACTATCCTCGAAATTCCATTTTGCGAACTCAAAACTAACAAGAGACCAATCAAGAAATAGTTAAGTATAATGCAACATCCCCTACTCATCGTATCGACACGATCTGACGCTTTCTTTAGTCGTGACAGCTGTTACTTGGGTAGTAGTTTGTACGACGTGTTTCTCAGATACTGGCGTAGATCGTAAGGCTACGAATAGGTGAGTTAACAAAATAAGGCGGCTAGTGGAGATGACCCCCACCCAGTTTTTAATTAGGCGGAAAATGTGCTCGCCTTGCGATAAAAATAATCACGAGTGCCTTCCACATAAAAATTGCAGTAACAATCCTAGTATCAATTGTCTATATCCTCGACTTCTACAGTAACACAACCTCTACAGTCCATTTACGGTTTCGTACAGCGCGCCAGATTCTAGTGGTGCAACGGAATATCACATATTTTCGCGACAAAAGCTATCAATGGAGGCTTTCGGGGCTGACTTCTCATATTGATGACTTCTCATATTGATGTGCCCGGGAAAGTTCTAATCGTCTGTGCATCACCCTCGAGGCCCAATTGGCGAGTATGTGATAGATGATTTTTAAGGCCAAGTTCGCTTTCAGGGCTGCGGTCTGCTCCTATTGAAGCTACTGAAGCATAACAAACAATACGAACGATGTAACCAGAGACATATCACCCACGGTGTGTGCAGTATGCGGACCCCAAAATCACAGCATCCCTAGCGAGATGGTTCAGCTGAGCTACGTGCAGTCAACTTAACATCACCAGCAGCCTGAGTAGTTCAATTCGACTTCAATCATCATACAACGAAAGTTTTACGCCGCTATCTGGAGAGTTGGCTGGAGTGGCCTTCTGCAGCGCATCATCGCTGGCTGATAACAGTTGAAAACGCAAGACGTGAACAACACTGAAAAGAGAGCTCAACATAACTTTAGGAAGTACATCAAGTCGACACCTTGTCATCAATAAAGCAATCGTTCTTATTGTAACTGCTGACGTATCATCTGTCCCGACGAATACGAATACCACCGAAGTTCAAAGGAAACTAGCTTGAGCTATGATAGGTACTGGAGGAATTGGGCTGTTTGAACAGTGACTCTTTTAAGTGCACCCTGAGAGCGTTACTCGTGCTCGTTGATAAAGCTGAATAAGTTATGGCCTCATAGGTTGACTCAGAATGATCATAAATCTTATTGCGCAATGCCATTCTGCACTCTCTCCTTCCTTGGCTTCACCTTTGGCTGAGGAGATCAAAATTTATGCCGGAACAATATCTTTAGCGCAGCCGATACAACTACCAGGCGATTACGCTGATGCCGTCCATGACTAGTATCTGATACACGGCCTGTCAAGCTGTGGTTACGGAGGCTAAGATGAGGATTAAACTCCGGACCTCGCTGGACACATCAAGCTGCAGATCAAAATCGAAGCACAGACGATGATAGAGATACGAAAGATGGTATGCGGTCACTAAGTGTGAGTGGGAGTTACTAGAGTTTGCTACCTAGTAGGAGATAACAGCCATTGGGCGACGGCAAGTGGTTCGCAGTCTTAGTGTCGTCTCCGAAGACAGAAAGCAAAATGTCAAACTTCGGGCATCTCCGCTGACATTGTTGTATTACTGATCCAAACGATCGGGTTTAGGATTACTCGCCCGACAACCTCTTATCTCAACATGGCAGCATCCGGTAGCACGATACTGGGTTCAGTATATGAGCCCGGGCTACCTAAATATGTGCCGATGCGGAATCCTCATGAACGTTTTATTTCCAGGGATTGTATACCGGATTGGCTCTTGAAGCGAACGTCCGTCAGTTGGAGAAGTCCGAGAAGTCCGAGCAGGCTTCGGCATGTCCCCTGACGAAACTTTTGAGGTATTAGTTTATACAGGAATGGTTTCTGCAGGGCCCCCTGGTATTGTATGTGACGAAGAGTGAGCTGACTTGAGTCTGAGAGTTTAAGGATATAATAACTTCTCCTGCCCATTAAATCGCCCAGCAGAGAACAACACCAAATATTACAGCAGCATCTACCCAGCTTAGTGACTTCAGCAATCTAGCCACATGTGATTGGAACAGTCGTCATCAATCGATAAAGTCATAGCACCGTTTTTACGGTAGCTCACTGAATGAAAACGGTTTTCCATGACTTGCAGGGCATTTCTGTAATCACGTGGGTTCTTTGGCTTATTCATAGGATTACGTGCTGATATAATTATCGCCAGGACGTCCAATGCAATCGCCTATATCACCGCTCGCTGTTATATCGCCACTTTTGCTTCTGGAATCGGGAGAACGGTTCTTCCATATTGGCCGCGAATTGGAACCTATTCACGATGGCACCCCAAAGTTCTCGCTACGCCCCCTAAGTAAGCAATGCGTCATTTTCTATACTTTTCATTAACCCAGCACAATTCTGTACTTTAGTTAACTTAGGACAACCTGTTTCCGTCTACCTCGGGTTCGATTTTCGGCGTGTCCGAATGGTTACAAACACCTCGGGTGTAACATGAGACGATGGCAATGCATGAGGCTTCATTAGCCTAATATTACGCGGCTTGGTTATGAAATTGTTCGGCTCAACTACCCCTATAGGGATTGGTATGTTTTGTGGGCGTTGTTGGATTTATCTGCAAATAAATAGGAGACTCGCAATTCGAAATATATGCCAGTATTTCTACCTAGCGCTATATCCTCTTAGCACCGTCACCGTTTCGGCAATTATCCGTGGATTTGCTATTCTCATTCAATTTTTTCAGCCGGTCGACACAATATGGTTAGTCTGGGCGCTGAATGTGACGTGGCTTCCAATTTGCTACCGCCCTGCATTATTCGATACAGTTTCAGTAATGAAGTAAGGGCACAATTATCACCGACCTTGCCAGGTATGTTAGGCGCAGGATGAATATATCGAGGTAGAGAGAGGCCATTTATCAAAGGATTAACATAACGTGGATGCGGGCTGATTCGGGTAACTGCCGTTGCAACTTGTACAAAACTCATCACGCGATATTTCTTTAGTCATATTTATTGGTTAACTTTTTAAAGGAGACAAAGTCGCGAAATAAAGGAAGGAAGCATCGCAAAGGCTATTCATAAATTAAAGAAAATCAATCGACAATACATGCCTGCGCATAGTTCAGGTCAATCCCACGCTCGTATACAAATAAGCCTTCAGTAAAGTAATTGTACTATCAACCTGAAGCAAGAGATCATATAGATCGACAATATAACAAAACTACCGTTTGGTACGTGCTCCCATTAACTATGCATAGAAACCTAAGCTAAGAGAAAGAGACGTGTAGGACAGTATGAAACGCGACCAACAATCGACTTTATGCACCGCACCGATGTTGAAAGATACCTATAGCATTGACTGCAATATCGCTAGCTCAGCAATCTATCTAAGCGGGAGACATAACTCGACCGCCAGTACCACGCATGATTGACTTAGAAAAACCCGGCTGCGAAAGCACGGGCAAGTACCTCGGTAACTGCCGGCTTAATCTCTGCCATCCCTTCAACAATCCTGGCAGTTTTTTTGTGCCAGTAAGGTCCATTACTGGGCGTGGCATCAGCAAACATCTCGCATACACCAGGGTTGTCAAATATTGGATCGTGAACAAGGACCAGTTGCATCCCGTAGGTAGGAACGAATGAGGGAAATACACTGCCCAAGTAATTAGCGATAGCACTCAGCACTCGTGAGTTGAAGTCATACTCATCAACAATTCTGTCCTCCACGAGTGGATCGTTTCCGAGAGCATTGAAAGGTTGGGCAACCGAGTTGGAGGCGGTGGATATTGGTATGGTGCAATCCATGAATGACTGCGATGTCTTGTCGGTTCCGCTCTCTTGACTCTCGGTGCTAGTATGCTGGAGTACAGGCGAAGCCAACTGCTCGCTGGTGTTGGCGGTGCTGCTGGCGCTATTCACTGAAGATCTCTGTGTACTGGCAGTCATGGCTACTAAAAGTCAACGGAGTTCTTCATGGCGTTGGAGGCGATCACTGGGTTTCCGAAGTAGCTGGAGTATTACCTTATATATCTGTCGGTAGAGGGCCTTCAGAAAATGAACAGTTTAATTGAAGATGTCCTCTTTGGGTAATGCTGTTGAGTGGCCACTGATATCGGTGGTGGGAACAGACAATACCCAGATCACGAGTCTTGGGCGATTGAGACCGTGGATAGCAGCTGTGGAAGCCTAGGGTACGGAAGAAGCTGATGTAGCTTGTGGATTCCCGGCAGCCAGTAGGGTGCTTGCAATGGAATGTTGAGATAGATGGATTTGAAAGATACAAGTATGGAGTAACAGCAACCAGGTATCTCGGTACCGGTCTGATAATCTCGGCTTGAGGGGCTGCAGATAGATCGCTACCGAGTACCGTGGATGTGTGTACTCAACACGATAATTTAGCGAAAGATGTCAGAGAGAGAAATATGGGAGAATGCGATCAGGTTGTTGGAACTTGGGGAGATGGGGATGAAATATATATGCGCAAAATCGGTCGATTCAACAACATCGTGTCGTTTTGGGCCGCGTAATGCGGAGCTCGCATTGCTCGTCGAATTGCTTCCTATTTGTCAATCCCGATTTCTGGAACATACAAGACCGATGCTATCGCCTCGGCAATTCGATTTCTCGTATCAGAGCTCCTAGCTTATATTCTGCGTCTCCCAGGATCCAGTTAACACATCCAATTAACATCTAGGACTAGGCAAGTTCCAGACCGTGTGGAAAACGTCTAGCGCGGCAAAGGTTATGATGCGGGGATAGTGGACAGAGAGAAAGATAGCGACTCACCTAGGTTTTATGCTCTAGATCTAAAATTTGGTACTATCCTCGGATTGGGAGTACAAAAGTCGCCGGGTGTATACCATAACGGCAGTGCACATTTATACGCTCTCAAAACTTATCGGGTCACGATTCAAATCAGACCTGGATGACTTGGTGATGTGTCTTGTGTATTGCCACCTGCTTTTGGCACCTCTGATTCCTCTACTGCTTGCACAGCATCTGATGGCTATGCCAAATTTTGCCGAGGGATATATCTGTTTCAAACGTGTTATAAGGCGGTATGCCGCATATCATAACTAACGTTGCACGCTCAGTTGATCCGGGGAGAAATAAGGCGGGGTACTTCCCGCACTGCAGATTGCCTTACAAGGCATTTTGTTCTACATCTCACCACCAATATCCATATACCAGGTATCTGCTACTACAATTCGAAACCGGTGGTGTATTGCTTGGGTAAGGATATCGGCCAGCAACATTCTTCAGAGATTTCGGCTCGGCCGCAACGGGCTCAAGTTGGAGGTGGTCCCCTTAACTCCTCCATTTCCCGGAGACAAGGCACACTCATGCGGCTATACCATCGAACCCAAGCCTAGCTTTTTACATCCAGTATTCAAGATGCAGTGGCTGAGCTGTCAGGAGATTGAACTGTTTAAACTTTGTCAAGTTGGGTTTTTGTCTGTTCGTGCAGTAGCAATATGTAAACTCTGTGGTAGGGCATTCGTGTTTTAGCATGATAGCGATATGGTCTCGTTTTGCGAGTGGTTATGCCCTGCGAGAACCATCGAGGGTAAACATTTTGTATTAGGATAGTTGCTCTTGGAACTGAATCATAAACACGTCAATATTTGCAGCGCCTGCTGTGCGGGAGCGCACAACGGAAACTGTGCACAAGTCTCATAAAGACCTTGTATCTGCCTTACTTACCTTGTCAATTTTGTGCTGCACTCGGCCATCAGGAATCATAAATTCTCAACCTTAAACGAACAAGGAATACCAATCCTCACAACAACGCCTTATCCTCACTCACTCCGGGTGATGGTGTACAGTCCGTAAGTTTTGCTTCTTTTGCACTGCGTCATTGGAGTTATGGAGCTGTATACTCGTACTTCCCAGCACCGCCTTCCAGTGATCCTCATCCGATGCTCTCTGACCGCAGTATGCGGACTAGACACCGCCCGAGCATGTGTTTAACCCTTGAACTGCGCATACTAGCTAGTTACTGAGCATGATTGCACGGGTTTTTGAAACGGTACAGACCGCCTGGATTTCTAGCGTGGGATCGAGAAGCTTGCCGTGTGGGAACGAATGTAGGGAATCCTATTGTGTGGCAGGGCGCCTATTTCGGTACCTAGCACCCCGCTCAGTGTACTTGCTTTCTGGGACCCACCACGCTCTCATTTTGTCTTACTTTAGTGTAACCCCCAAGGGATTCTATGTAGCTATATTCACGATACAACCGATACCGCACCCCTCAAATTGATGAAATTTGTTGTCCAGTCTGAGGCTTTCTGCTTTCATCATACTCTCATGCGATGAAGTTTATCACTTATTCCCAAAGATGCCACCGTGCGCCCATTATCTCCATTTTTCACAGGATACTGGGTTATGGAACGAAGGGTCTCTAGTTCTCACTGAGTCGCGTATTTTCTTAATGCGAGACTTTCGTTGCTACAAATTCTTTGACCATTACGATGCCTGGGACGCGGTGCCTTGGTAAATAGTGTCTTACTGTGGGGTGCAGGACAACGTAAGAGATGGATACCTCGCTGTAGGGTATCTGGGCTTGGAGTTTACTCAGAACACATGTCAGGGTACCGTTCATTCTATTGGTGGTAATCAGCGCTGTCCCCAAGAGAGATAACTACATCATATATATGACCCTATTCATTTAACCAGAGCGATAAAATATTGATAGTAGTGTAAGCTAGTGGTTTGTGCGTCTACACAGTCTAATGGTTTATATTTCTGCTACACGACTCCGCAGAGAGAACACGAGGCATCTTCAAGGCGTATTTTGATGGAATCTAGCGGCAGTTTTGGTGGTGCTTTCAGGGCGGTGATTGAAACTCCTTAATTACGAATATCAAAAAGCCTCTTGATGCGCCCAGCTAGCCTGCATGTCCCCCACACCTACCGGTAAATTGAAGATCTTGGTGTTTGTAATTAGGACCTTATCACAACTGCGCTCTGCGTCTGCCTGCAGAATCAGCGAATGTCCCTCAGTATATCTTCAATTGTCCCTTAACCAACCGCAAAAACGCCTCGAATTAGTCCTTCTTGAAATGCACTGGTTCTGACACCCGAAGTGTCCATCTCAGCCAGCCGCTCTTGATGACATACAACCATCTGCTCCACTAACAAGTGCTTTGTACTTTACCAACTACGATTCTATCCGCTATGTCAAGAATAACGGCACAAAGACTGATGTACATTTAGGTAGGATAAAGCTTTCTACATATAGCTGTGCCGCAATTTATTGTGTTGATCTCCTATGAAAGTCTTTGTTTCCGCTTCGCTGGCAGTTTGAATGAGATCAAGAATATATTCCTTGCTTTTGCCTTCGATGTGCTCGGCGACCAAACACCCCCCACTTGTCTGTCTGCGCTGTTGTACGTGTCAGGCCCCCCTGACAAGTTTTAGGTGGCACACTCCATTGTGAGTTTTGTTGTTCAGTGGTAGATCCACAGATTTTAGTACCCAGTATACAATTGCATCCGTGAACCTTCAGTATACACTTCCGTATTTATATACCTGTATTCCATCGTCCTTACGACGTCTATACAAACGCCTGTTCTCTCCTTTCATACTACACGCTTGATGCTGTCACTTTCTACATAATATGTGATGCCACATTTTGCCACACCTTCCGTTACTGGAAGTCTACTCAAGCTACTATTTCTTTCTTTTTCAACACGCCTTGTTCCGCCCTGTCTTTGTACTGTAGCTTACTGTATGAAATGCTCTGGTGGGCTCTATATTTATCTACCGTCACAATTACCACCATGGATCTGATACTTCTGAGACTTAAATCACAATCGTGACAACGGCTCAGCGCACCAAAGGTTCTATGCGCACGTATGTCTCAAAGGGTTATAAAATATCCTATACGCCAGAGATGATTTCCTCTAACCTACACAGCAGATGTCTTTTGATATTATTGGCGTTGGGATGTGAAAGTATCCATGACTTGGATTGTGGAGAAGTGGTAGTAGGCTGTTCGCCCTATTTCCTGATAATGCATCTCAGGCGCCACCCACTTGAAACACCTTCCTCAACTAGTTACGTTTATACTGAGCGAAGGGTTATAATTAGCAATGCATACAGTTGTTTCGAGGTAGGTACATCTCTGCTGAAAAACTTCTAAAAGACACTTTAACAATGCCTGCACTGCTGTACTGTCCTGGACACAGTATTGGACGCATGGAGATGTTGGATGATACCGGTCAGCTGAGCCGACATCCCTTAGCAATGAGATCACCCATGTTGGGCCATGGGCTACCCCGTTTTATTCTCTTACTTATTCAGTAATTCGCCTGCAGGTTCGATTCTTACGCAGAATGACCCCACCACATTTGTATAGAACGCGAAATTGGGAATATTCAGTCCTTACTCCTACAGAAACCGTATGGAATACAGCTAAACATTTCAGATTTCGCCATCTATACTAAGTTTAACAACCACGAAGCTTCCGAGCTACGGTCCGACACATTTGTCGATAGTTACTACTTCATGACCAAATCTATGGCAATCACAAATAATGCCTCCCCAATAATCAAGTAGGTCCTTTGTATCTGGTGATCAGCATCTCACAGCGTCACCCATCACTTACTAAACGTTGGCGGAAGCTAACGTGTCATGTTTTGCTAGATTATCCAGGCGCCTGTGATGATGTGGGCAATGGATTGTGAACCGCCATCACTGACGGAGTAGAAATAACGATTTCAGGGCTCATCACCTCCAGTTTCTTAAGGTCTCAGCCCGTCCAGTGTATCGAATCCAACCGTCGAATGAAGTAAATTGTAATCATTCCTAGACATCGATAAACTTTAGTGTTAGCATTGCCATACCGTCCATGGATTTCGAGCTATGGTATTTACCACCCCCCCCTCCCTTGGCGCTCACAAGTAGGCCCAGAGCTCAATACATTTCCCCAGTGTCATCAAAAACTGCGCCCGAAACTCAACGCTATGTGCAACCCACTTCCGGACGGATATTCGACTATCCACTAATCGACCCCTTATCACAACAAACGACGTCAAACCCCAAATCGCCTACTATGATGGAAGCGCCGCCACAAGTCACAGCTTCACTTCCGGTTGGTCAGAATGAGACTACTTTACACGTAGAGCATCAGCTCTCCATTTCTCGCTGTCGATGCAACGGCGTGGATGGCAACATTCCCCAGCACCCACTCAGATAGGGTAGCGACCATTTGGCTAATCCAATGAACAACCGCCTAAGGATACTGGTAATACGGAAGCGGGCCGATTTTTACGGTCGACGCCCCCCTTTCCCCGAAATTTCGACACAGATTACGTTGCTCAAAATTGGTACGTCCTCGGTTGAACAATATATTTTATTCTGAAGACCACCCAAATGCTATCCCAGGCATCATTGTGATGACCTAAATGTGTTATTAATTGGCTTTCGATACCTGTTGTGATGAGTGGGGTTGATTCGAAGTCATCGCCGGTGCTCCTAGATCCTCGAGTCCCCACGGTTTTCACACTGACTATTTCCGCAGAATTCACCTGCTATCATTCAAAACCAGCCTGTAACACCAGTCTCGCCACCCAAGATTTACCATCCGCTGATCGCAGAGTTCCCGAGTACCAAGCATCCCTACCGTCCGTCTCGTCTGGGCAGAGCCACGCCCGACCCTGGATTACAATTTTCTGGACTGAGACTTCCTGCCCGCTTTTGCCCTAGGGCTTCCAATATCTGGACTATAATCCTACAGGGCCTTACAGTCATCGCACGCGATGCTTAAAGCTGAAAGGTGTTGGGGGTGATAGGAAAAAAACAAGCCACTTATACCTACTAACTCTGTGAAGCGGATTAGCAGTCTTGGAAATGCAGATTAACAATGTGGGAGCTATGCTGACCAGGTGAGAAGCTACTAAATAGACATCAAGACTCCGATCCTACCTCCTGTTTTGAGTATAGCAGCGCTCAAGATAAGCTCTAGCTCTACCTAGTTATCAGCCTAGTTGCTAGCCGGAATTATACACATCCGGTAACGGTAACCTCTTCTAGGGACCTATAGTAACCCTGAACGGGCCCTAGGGATTCTAGCCTCGGCCTGGGAAGCCCCAGGGCAAACGAAGTGTTCACCCAGTCTAGACGGTGGTGCCGGGCCCCGAAAGATGCCAGTCCGGATGGACGGTTGGGAACCCTGACTGAGCACCATGTTGAATAATTCCAGATTGAGAGTTGAGGCCTACTACTGCCACAACCACAGCTATATGCAAGAAGTCAATGGAAAAATCCTGCAGTCTATATAGAACAATATTTCCAACTTTGAACAATATCAAAATATTTGTAAATAATAAAATCTAAGTGATCGTTCGCATGCTGTTCGTCGCAACGTTAACTACCAAGAAAACGCACCGGACGGCAGACGTTGCTTGCCTTGCTTGCCAATCAGGCTCGAAATATCCCTATGTTGAACTAATGCCTGGATTATCAATACATAATATCGAGTCATTAGATATTTTACCACCTCCATGCCATAACCACCTCAAATATCACAATTCATAACTTCTCGACTGCAAAATTTACAATAAGATATAGTAGTGTACACAGGACGTTATATTAAGGTTAAATCTTCGCAGTATCTTTGTAAGGGCAATTGAGTAGATGACAGCTGTTCAAGTGAGTACGAGTGGTATAGAGTGAATATGTACGGTTAGTCATTGGATATTCAAGTCTTTGCACCCCTGTCTATGATTAGTATGACATTGATAAGATTATGCGTCATTGAATAATCATCCAGCTTTGATGTAAACTTTTTATTGTTTCCAATGCACACAATGCATTGTCTAGAGGCTTAATTAATATCTGACGAGTAGATTAGCGCTAGACTTCAATCTCTTGTCATACATCGTCTAGATATATAGAGTAGAGTTTCCCGTTCCCAGCCTTAGATATACCACGTGCCAACACTAACTCCTATTACAGCCATTACACAAAGACCCCTTATTTAGCGCCAAAATAGTCCCTGCTCGAGAGCAGCTACACAAGAACAGACAACAAAGCCTATTTGTATGACAAATATCTATCCAATTAGCATACTGCGGCAGCTCTGAGTTAAGGCAGTGGAGGTGGGTGCTAACAACACACAATATGGCCCTATTCAACTCTTTGACTGCTGTATTTCGCCGTTTTACAGGTCTCACGGACGGAGGGTTATTCGTGAAGTTGCCATGAGCCCAAGATCCCATGCCAACTCCACGAATATTTCTCTGGTCAGGAAATTTGTACGATTGAAAACGCTCTATTCACAAGTCGAAAAGCCGTGTCGTCAGTTCTAGAACCCACTTAGTCGTAACCGAGCGGTATCCGTTCCAGTATTTTGTTTTGTATATGTGGACGCAAGCGAAACTTCGATTTGACGGAAAATAGGGCCTGTATCTAAGCGGAGTCCCGACTCCGAATAAATCCTGTCGTTTGCCTATGTACCTAGACCATCTTGCTATAACACTATACCTCGGCACTCCGCCGCTACACATATTAAGGCACTAGAGCTTTAAGGTGAATGGCGAGAGTTGTGAGCAAAATGATTAATCGAGTTGGCAAGTTGTCAATGAAATGCAACGAATATCTTATTTGTATAGGAATAATGTAATTTATGGAAATGCAAGATTATTTCCCTTACACGATTTATTATACACTACTGGCTTGCTTTAGTAGTTAACCTGCTAAGGGTTGTCATGGCTCTTCCCATCAAAATTATCCGCCCAATTAAGTCTACGGATTTTATTCCAATCGCGACGTATCATATATATGAAATGTAGTTAACTTATTACTGTCTCACCTCCTAGTCTCTAATTTACCAGGTCTTCAAGTTGTTTTGGGAAAAGCGCGGTTTTCAGGTGATCTTCAGTGGTTTTGCACAACTTAATGATGGATATCAATCAAATTGTAAATCGGGGCTCTGGCGGTGAAAGTACTCGGGATGTCTCCGCATCAGTTGTACAACGGATATTCTAACTTTGGTGCCCACTGCTAGACAGGGGAGTAGCCGCATAATAATTAAGTTTCGTCATCAGCAGTATTCAAGTTCGCAAAGCTCGCCCAGGGTTTATTTGATAATATGCTAGGGTGAAAACGCAGAGAATCAATTGTATATTGCTCGGAATTAGAGAGACAGTAAGTTCGTCTAGTACTGTCTCCCGCTGTGACTCCCACATAGGTCCGTCCATTCACAGCACCCTAATCTGTCGGTAGTAGTCACTGAGAAGCCTAGAGTGACCATGAACAACGCCATAGTATTGCAAAATGGTGGCTGTTGTGGACAATGAGGCAAACTATATTCAGAGGTTTTGATTTGTGCGAAGTTCGAAGGCGCTTAGCCCCTGGTCTAGCGTATGGCACTAAATCTTGTGCACACTTACAATAGCCGTTATACAGCTAACAGACTATGCGGAGACATTCCGAAAAGTATTCATAATAGCGTATGGTACATGCATACAATGCCTTTCAATAGTATGGTAATTTACGTGGTAGACCAACAAGTTCACCTGTCGCTATAGACCTGGAGTCTCGAGTGATAAGTCGATGATCGAATGCTAGATTGTGATCAGTTGCGACGAGATACCCGAACTATGGCAATGTACTACCTAGGGCTCAAAATGAAGCCGGATTTGGTGTCCTTATTAATCCAGATATTGTAGGCGAGGTGATACCCCTTGATTCTTCACTTCAACACGAGTTCAACAGCAACGTACATAGTTTCTTCGCGGATATCTAACGCTCAACTAGGATTCCCAGCACATTCACTAAAGCCACCAACAAATGAACCAAATCCACTGCGGAGAGCTGAATATGGCTCGGAGGTTGGGCGGTTCAATCGGCGTTAGTGGAGGGTGGGCACTTTTCATGACCCGCTGCAGGGTGGAGGGTAGCTTCTTTTGTTTGTGTTTGTACATGTACGTCGTAGGTAATTGTGTGGTCACGACTTTCCGGGAATTGAGGATGTATTTGACTAACATAAACTCATGAAAGGGAAACATCAACCTTAGATCTTGCAAAGAGTGAATACAGTATGATTAGAACAAACAAAAACACTTTGCATAATTACGAACCCTCCGAACCCGGGCCGAAAATATGGGAAACAGTACGTTAATATTAAGTGTAAGTACAGATGATTCAAATAGTGAAAGAATAGAGAAAAACGTCGAAACTGTCAAGAAGTCACCAGTGCCGTTGCACTTATTCCAGCAACAACGACCTTATCTATTCAACCGACTCAACATCTCACATCCTAGATACCGACCTCAACACCCAATAATCACTTCTTCTCTACCACAAACGTATCACGATCCCAACCAAACCGCCTCTTCAACCTCCCCCTCAACCTCAACGCCGCAACACCCTCAAACCGATCTCCTGGATGCGGTTGGTGAATATTGATCGAACCCCAGGCGTCATGCTGAAAGCGGTAAACACTTCCCGCGACGGGCTTGGCACTGCATCCAAGACCTGTCATAATTCCCAGGAAGGCCAACCACGGGACCCCAGAAGCAGAAGAAGACGACGATGAAGACGACGATGACGAGAAGCTTCTTCAATGTCTTCGCCACGTTTGAGCGGACGGTAACCTTCTCCCCCGGTTCCGGTACTGTTTTTGCGGCTTTGCGCTTCTGTAACAGGTATTTGGCAGCTGGCTGGCCTTGGGTCTTTTTCTTTTCGTGCTTTGTGGATGCGGCAGGTGGCTGGCTTGCGCCTCCTGACATATCGAGCGGATCAAAGGAGTCGTCTAGGTTACAGCGGCGATTCAGGTCCTGGATGCTTGTTAGCATACTGATTGACATGGAGTAGGTTGTGTACCTGAAGCTCGACGGCTTCCATTGATTCAAGAGTTCGAGAAAGTGACTCTTCGATAACTCTATCGTGCAGTTGATCCAACTGGATGCCCAAACTCTTGAGGCATTCGTCGTTCAAGGCGCCAAAACACGCCTGCGCCATTCCCGGGTCTTTCAACTTATCAACCTTCGGTAGTGTCAGTCAGTAGTTATAGTGTAGAAGTAGCCATATTAACTTACAGGTGAAGCATATTCCTGAAGGTCAATTGATTCCCAAGCTTTCTTGAGGTCGGTAATCTGGCTGTCCAAGTTCTTGACAAAAAGTGTAGTCGGTTGCTTAGGGACCGAAATGAAGCCGCGCAATCTCGCCATAAACACAGCAATAACAGCAACATCTCCGAGCGCAACTCCCACATGCTCCGAAATATTCTCGCGGAATTTAGGCACCTGTTCTTCCATCTCGTGAATTTCTCTCAGCGCCTTCCCAATCGCCACATCCATATCGTCGCTGATCTCCATCCTAGCGATTGTGATCAAGAGTCCCAGGTATTTATTCTTCTTTTCTATGACGTTGACGGGAACCTTGAGCTGGACGGCTGATCCCTGGCGAACAAAAAACTTAACACACTTTTGGTCGGCCTGCAGAAAACGCTTGAAGATCAGCCGAGCACGATTCAGCTCCTTCGTACAAAGCGACCAGAGTTCTTTCGTGACTGGGTTGTCCCGTGATGAGGTTTCTCCCAAAGCCGCAACGAGTGCCGTGATACTGTTCCAGATACCCCGCGCTTCAAACGCATCCCCGAAAGCCTCCTTGACGACACGGGTGCAATAATCACCGGTCATCATCTGTCCGTCGGCCTGGCCACGCTCATCCCGGATCGCGACGTCGGGTGCCGAGTAGAAGTAATGATATCCGGCGATGTTGGCTAGGTACTCCGGCTGGTCGTGTAGTAGGTGGAGGTGGTCAATGACTGTTTCGTACTGCTCGTTCGACAACGACCGGAGATCCTCAACTGTCGTCTTGACAGTCGCGGCACGTTTCTGGCCGCGAGCAGGCCCTTTCTTTTCCGCCTCCAGCTGGCGCAGCGCCTCTGCGACCATCTTACTGTCTCCCGCACTTTTGCGAGGTGCCGGACCGGCATTCGGGTTCTCCATCGCCCGCTTGCGCTCCATGATGTCGTCGGTCAGGATCTGCAGGTATGGGTAGATCTTGCTCTGCCGTTCAAGGACCAGCTTCCCATCCGCCTCGGTGACCATGGCATATCCTTTTCCCATGTCGAGGAGGTTCTGACGGACGCTCCGGGGGGCCTGCGGAGTTATCTCGTACAGCTGGCCCCATTCCTCCTCCTCCATAAACTGGTAGACGCCATTACCGGCCCTGGCAAGCTTGAAGTTATGTTTCCGGCAGGCGTCACGGACGAGGTCCATGTCGGCCACGTACGCGTTCTGGATCGGGGTAGTGGCGCGCATCGATATGAGTTCGAGGAGGTTGTCGTCCGCGGTGAGGTTGTTGAGGTTCAGTTCGGGGGTGAAGAACAAATTGAATTTCCCGGGCTAGCGTCGGTTAGCCTCGTGGGTTGCAAAGTGGGGCTGCGCATACCCGGTCGTGTTCATCGCGCGGAAAACCGCTTCGTCCTCCCGCGACAGATTCCAGAATCAGTTCCTCCCGTTCGTTTTGTCCCATAGCTCGCCATGTCGCTTCGATCGCGTCTTTGTCTCGGACATAGCGTTTTCCGAGCTCGCGCCAGGCGTGGATCACTGGGGATCCGTGAACTGTGGATGAGAAAGTCAATGGAGGTGCCGTGTTCAAGGACTGAAGATCAGGGCGTACCGCCGGGGGTGGCAGATAGTCCTCGATTCATGGTGAGAGTAGGTGTTAGTGTGGTCGGCGGAAGCTTGTGTTTGTTCGTGCAGTGATGGGAGGCGTGGGGTAAGTGCACGACGGATCGTTTCTTGAGCCGAGCACGTGCTCTCGCCCCCATCCGTACACATGACGTATTGTGTGCTCGGACCTTTCAACTGTCGGAACGAGATAAAAGACTATCAGACACTCTCGGATCGTGATCCAATTACGGACTGACATTTGTCTTCGTCAAGTGTGTCGCCGCTCATGACAGAGAACAGAAAGATCACTATCCGATCAAGTAGTTGTGTGCATCTAGTTCGTTATTAGCGCAGCAGGTGGATTTTGCAATCCCGATGGCAGTCTTTTTATTCGCCATCGAAATGCAGCTGCATTAGTGCCTGCACAGGATAGCGATTCGGACACCCAAATAAAAGATGGCACTACATTGTTATGGCCCACTACAGTCCCCGTTGGCAGAAATGGAAAGTGTGGAGCGATCATGCAAGGGATCGAGGCGATACGTATGCAGATGAGAACCTTGGAATGCAAGTGTCAACCCGGCGGAATTATCTCGACGGAAGGCCAAGTAAAGCAAGCAACCAAAACCGCAATCCGAAATCCCAAATCCAAGCTAGTCACTCCTCACTCTCCTTGAACTAATTCCCTCGCACCCGACTTCCCGGTTCAACTCAGCATGGTCTACACGGACAACTTCTACACAACCGACCCCAAAGGCGAGCACGCCCTCCAACATGGCTACCAATTTCTCGGCGTCGCCTGTTACGTATTTTCCACTCAGGTGAAAGACACCATCCCAGTCTATCGTAGCTTTAAACCGCGCTCCGGCGACCACTACTACACAACATCTCGAGACGAGTTCGACAATTCCGTACATCTATGGGGCTATACGGCAGAACATATCGCCTGGTTTATGTTTGGAGAGCGGCAGAGCAGAAGTACGGTACTGACTCGTTATTTTAATGAGGGCACTGGAGATCATGTGTACTGCACCGACGCCAATACAAGCAAGGTAGCGGATTTTGTGGCGTATAGGGCGCAGGTCGTCGCAGGGTATGTTCTGGATGACTCTAAGTATACACTGGATGATACGAGGGTAGTCCCGCTGTACTGGTGGTATTATAGAGGACCAGAGGAAATATCAAGGGAGGTGTCCAGTGCAAAGGTGAACAGATGACAGGTAGGCATCTGTACGAATTGTTGATCCAAGATTGTTTATGCGTAGAGACTGACGCGGCTTGTAGGGTAGATACTGGTATTCGAAGCAAGTGGGTTTTGGGTTGGCATCGACCGGTCATTAGGTTTTGGTGGGCGGAATATCCTTAAGATAAATGGGGCGGGATCTGTTGCTGTCGGAATGGTTGTGCGCGGATATCAATGTGATAAGTGGTACTAGTAGGGATAGTCATTATGGAGGGCGGGAGATGCGGATCAGTACGACCGTGGCATAGATGAACATGCGCGCGGCAAAAGACATAGCGGAGAGCAAATGGTGTATTTTTTTAGTCACTTTCAAACGTCCCTGCTGTACAGTCTTTTTAGAACGCGATTCTGGCCGACGCGCACTTTTGAAGTGAAGTGCAAATGCTGATCTCCCCAATCCCGAGAATCGTCCACGCTTGGAAAGTCACCTAACAACCATAAATACTGATGAGGTGAAATCTGGTATATTGCTGTACATTCCTCCTTTGTTGATAATAGGATAATAGACGAAGCCTAGCTTTCAAGTCCAAAAGACACAGCCTCTAACGTTCCCTGGCCACATCGCGTACCTACAGTTATGCCGACTAGATATCAACCTCGGATAATCACCGCTGATCGTCAGAGATTACTTCAACTCCACCACAGTACATCGCCATTATCACGTGTAGGTTGTGTTTGTGATCCGTCAGCATGTAAGTCAGGGGCAACTGGCCGCAAGTAGATTAAATCATATTGCATCACTCGAGTGCTCTTATTCATGTATTTTTCGTCCGATATCATTAAGGCTATACTTTTACCTAGCAGAACTTCAATGGATCCTCGGGTCCCGCCTCCAGGCAAACACTAGTCCTCGCCGAATAGCCGCTCCAAGATCACGAACGCTAGATATCAGCGTCAGGCACTTTTTCAGCGGCATAAGAATTTCTGAGGCAATTTTGGTAACTTTCTAGACAGGCCCATTGGCTCACTATATCGCTGCACTCGCATTATGTCTTATGCGCCTTGGTTTCTCCGTGTTAATCCATCTGTGCTTTTGAAGGCTGCAATGCTGGGCTAGACGCACTACTAGGCTTGGGAGAAAAGAAGCAATAATGAGAAAGCTAAAAACCATTGGTTGTGACTCACTATAAATGAGAGTGTCCAGAGTAGGTATGCGGTGTGTTAAGCTTGACTTGTTCGGAAACGAGGCGCGGCTCTGCGGCTCGGCCCGAACCATTCTGAAATTGCGAGGTTTAATCAGATGCGGATGCCGGCATGGTTTGAGACGGTGAAGTCGCGACCTTTGCTCCTGAGCGATTATTAATATACTTTAGTGGCCTAGTTTAGCGCTTTTTGGACCAAAAAATATCCGGACGAAGGGAGAAGTAAGCTAGAGCCATTCGGCAGCACCGTCTGTGACATTTTTGTGATCTTGCACAAAAAAATAAGTCGAACTAAATTGCAATGGGATAAGTTCACGGAATACGATAAATATGTCGCTGTTGGCTAAGGCATGGCGATTGTACGGCGGCTATCTGTCCTGGTCCTACATTATCCCTATCATCCGATTCTATCCCGCCAGCGAAGTTATTCGGTTGCCAAAATCATTAAGAGTGTTATCCAGCCTCATATACTCAATGCTACAGTCTTCACTCCGTAGTTTAGCAACCGATATATCGTGCAGAATCAAAACCGACAAAGAATAAGCCCAATTCTACCTTCCCTGGACCCTAACCATCGGCGATATAATAACACCCGCATACACTCATCTTCTGGCTAAATCCTGCTCCTTTACATACACACAGCGATACCGTGGAGCGTCAGCCCCAATTACCCTTCCCGATAGATTCCCATTGATCATTAAGGGACACCAAAGTTACACTACTTCTCATCAGTAGCTTTTATCACAATTTCATCCCACACTCTTTCGAAGTCTACCTATCACATTCATATACTCTCCTATTTCTACTACCTGTAAAGCAGACAAGACATTCTGATCGGCGACCAGCGCATTTACATCTGCTCCAGCCAGCAAACCACCAGGAATAGTTCTACCACGTCTATATGTCATTCCTGGGCGGCGGCTTGTAGGGCAGTTTGGCTGGAGACCTCGACTACTGGTGCATTGACCACGGCACCGGAACGCAGGAGTCGATCTACAATGTGCAGGTATCCTCATTCTACGGCGGCTTGCAATGGTGTTCGACCTGATCAACATATAATTGATCAACATCGCCTTTGATTTCCATCAATCTTGCCGTGAGACTTATGGTCAGCTTGGGCAATCATGTAGGTTGGTCTCGCTAATACTCGTAATATGAAACCCCCTGCGGGGGAGGGTCTTTTGTACCCCTTCCCGCCAAGGTGCACTCTGTCACCTACGTACCTGTACAATGGGCAAAAGAGAAGTCTCACACCCACACGCCCACAGGATCTGTATCCTCGCTATGACAGTTTAGTAATATGAGGGTTGCAGGAACCAGAGTTTTGTGAATTAGAATTTTGGTATATGGCAGCGGGATTTGGTGGTTTGCGCCGAAGGTGGAAGGGGTGCTATAATTTTGACAGCATTGTAAGCTCCCGTTTACTTTAATATTTCTCAGAATGTGGATGACACTTCATCACCCAAATGTTATTCGATTTGCTAAAGTAGCACATTTTCGAAGACAAACGATGGCAAAGAAACTCCCATTAGAATTGCGTGCTGCGATCTCTATAATAAAGACAAGCACTCCGTCCAAATCCCAATATCACAAGCAAAACTAAAACCAACCTTTCGTATCACCATTATCGTTCTCTTTCTACCGAGCTTATTGCAGCGGGAAAACATTGGAATCATTTCGCGAGGATTGTCTACACCCGCTGCGAGTCCAAGAGTCCAGAGGTCAGCTAACGAGTAGACTGCAGCGCACATTAGTGCAAGTGTGTTTGCGGTTAGAGAGGAATCGAGTTTATGCAAGGATGGATTCCTAGATATTAACTTTGGCTTGCCCAAACTACGATTAGTATTGGCCCACTGTAGTATGGTCGATTTAGCCGAATTGCGATAAGACTGGTCATCAACGAAGCCAGAATCTGCTGTCTATAGTTGCTTGAGATACATAATAATCGGCTACGTAATTCCACGTGCACGCGTCGTATAAGTAACACAAACCGAGGATTACCTATAGCTCTCTCCGCCGCTTCAATTATCTCTGCTAGATACCAACCATTACTTTACGATAGGGTATTTGTCTCGTAATGCTTAATACCCTAAAAATCTGGGCATGTATAGAAGGATACAGCTCCGGAGAAGAGGATGGTATTTGACGGTTCATTCCCAGCCGGCTGTTGACATGACTGTGATACCTTCACCGAACGCTTCCTCTTGCTGTTCTAATACATACAATATACTAAATCACAGATAGGTACCTTGTTATAGCAACGTTACCTCTCGAGCGGAAATCACTCGTTCCTGCTAAGTATTATCCCCAAAGTCCTACGCACGGAATCTTAGGCTGCGGTTGAGATCAGATGTGACAGCAGCGTCGGATACCAACCCAAGGGCGGGTAGGATAGAGATTCCGAGACCGGTATATGATATCTGCAAGCCTCTGATGGCGGGTATGGGGATGAAGTTATTGGTGACTATTGCGTAGTTACTGTTACTAAGTAGACAACTTGTAGAACAGGGTAACTTTATAACAATAAAGGTTTCCAATGTCCTTTAGCTACCATCTTGTTTTCTAGATAATAATATTGTGCCCCGTTTTCTCAATGTATGACAACTATAGTTCCTCTCAAGTCCCATTGTCAGTCCGTTCGATATGTACTGATATGAGTTAGTTTAATCACAAATACACATAATTCACCCTGAGACATTTCGACCTTACAACTAATGCTACTGTAAGGTCTAGAATGAGGTTGTTAATACACTGAGTCACCGAGTAGAGTCATACACGTAGACTCATTCACAATTACTCACTCGCCACTCGCCACTCCATCATTATTGCATGATAGGTCTCTGCCTTTTCATGGCTGGAGATGAGTCTCGTATGGCCGGAGACTGCTGCCGGCCTGAAGGGTCAATACATAGATGCGTACGCACGCATCCACACTTATATTCATATATATATGGCCTTGTGGCTCTCTTAGACATTATACAATCAAGCTTCTCCATCATCTTTACTTTGAACAATCATTTCCGCGAGATCACTAGACTCTCCATGTATATTAAGCGATAGATTCTACCCGTAGATATTTCAATAGACTTCGTCTTTACTACAGCTTTCAACAATTGAAAGTGGTTAGAAGAGGGTGATAACCTATGATCGCCACTATTACTCATCGGATTTTCGAATCTCCGGACACCCTATCAATAATTTGATGATAAGATTATATCGTATTGCATTGTCATCTAACTATGATCCCTACGCACAGAATGTTTGATGTGTCGCCAAGGGCGCTTATGATGGGGTGTCCACGTGTATCACGTAATATGTTCGTCGGCCTTGCCCGGCTTGCATGGCCTTCCCAGCTGCCCCCGGATTCGTTAAAATCAGCGAATGGAGATTTTAGATTCAGGGCGGTCCTACACTCTACTAATCCAGCCCATGTGCATGTCGTATCACTAATCTCATTGCGTGGTTATTGTTTGTATTATGGTCTGACATCAGGATTTCACCCTACTGCTCATGGTAGTTTGGTTAAGCCTATTCTCGGAAAACTCGGTCTGCTATCTGGCGAGCTATCTGGCTAAGGTGACGCGTGGTGAAACAGTAATCCTCCGCAATCTAATCAATTCAATCTCGTCTAATTAATTAATCTCATCTCGTGAAGACGTCACTCCACAGGTGCGTATTTTGGTCAAGGGAGGACCAACAAGTCAACGGCAGCCTTCGAATGCATCATCAATACGAGGTCTACAGCCCACTCTGCGGCCATTTTGATCCATCTATAATTCGCTGTGCTATTCCACATGCGTATCCGAATAAGCGTTGTTTCCAGCAATCTAAGGCTTTGCACCCCACGAGTTCCCTAGAAGTGAGTCTCCTGACACTTCAAATTCCAGCTGTAACTAGAAATGTGGTGACGCGTGCAACAAGGCCCTGGGCTTGCTTCGAAACGCGCAGCGTAGCATGTAAGTTCCTAATCGATGGCCCCCTGTCATTAAAACACCGTATCTCTTATCTGTGGATCACGGTTGAGAGCTTCCAGAGCCAGCCTTGGCTTTCTGATTACTCTTAACTTGACCCACCAACTGCTACCCCTTAGGACCTACCTACGAAAGCAAAACAGCGTTCAATCGTTACATCTCTTAGAGGGACGGAGCGGGCCCCGGGCCGCCAATTTGATATGCCTCACTATCCATCGCCGAGTTTTTCTAATCATCAGAAAAGTAAGCGTGGGGAAGATAGGCTTAACAGAACCGAGACCCACGCAGTGTTATTGCTTACTCCTAATGGTCAAATGTTATTTCTCTGGCAACACGCGGATTATAGTATCCCGGGAATGAGGTGATTTCCAAGTCGTCGCGTTTGCAGTGGCTGTGCTACACGTTCCGCATCCCGATATCTGCACCTGGCGACCAGTTATCAGCGTAATTTGAACTAGGTTCAAGGGTGAGGTGTACAAACGCTCGTATGAAGGACCCATGGCGCTCCCTGAGCCTGGCTATCAATTTGTTTTTTCAGACTGCAAGGAAATGACGAGTTCCGAATGATGGTTATGAGCCGAGAAGCGAGTTATAGGATGTTAAACTCCATCCAGTGCAAACAGATCACGCTAGTCCGTCACATAGTCCCAACTTCGAACTTGCTTCATTGCGTCCTGGACTGATAACTTCCTTGTCCTGATGACGTGTACAAAGATCTCACCTTGCAAAATCACACCCGATACTGGATAGTCACCGTTGGAAGTTTGGCATACAGGCTGATTATTGTACCAATAACTATGAGAGAATTCTCATTAGATGTTTGATAAAATGGACAACCGATCTGTGGTCCTAGCGGGATTGTGGTACGTTAGCTAACCGATGTCAAGTGTGTGAAGTCCTGCTCTTGATTGTTTTAGATCTTGATAGTCGGTCAGTTTTCAAAATCTTTAGGTAATTCCCTGATGCATGTTGGGCATCTACCGTCAATAGAGCTCCTCATGAGGCACTTGAACTTTCCGAGGTACCGTTCTGTGATTCATAAACTGTATACTGTGCTGTAACTATGAAGGGAGAACCGTGTGCATTGGCTATGGTACGATGATTATCTAGGTACAGGTCTAAAGGTCCAAGATGCGTAGGGAAGGGAAGAGTAAAGTGTGAAGTTTAAAAGAACAGTCACAAACCTTAGGGCTTCATCAACATACTGGACTTTGATCTAAGATAAAACTATCTACCTTTTCTATTATGTCTACGTTCTTTTTTTCCAGCTACCCATAATCTCTCGAGCTTGAACTACTGAGGTAACAATTTAAAGATCACATTAAACGTGCCCTAAACCCTATATTCAGCTTGGCATAATTGGTCTCGCACATGCGCATATAAGAAACTCCGTGAGTGAGGGTCATTGCCACCCCTATTCAGCTGAAGAGCACTGTCACTCACGTACATATCTGCACAACGGGCAATGTACAGATTCCGCACGCCTACAGAAAATGTATCCCCCTTGCGGCAGTCATTGAGTATGATGGAGTCTCGAGAATCATTGGAATGTTGTGAATTGGACGTTTAGTTTTGGCTGTAGGCTGTGGTAGCTTTCTTATGTCACCAGTGGAAGAGTATTATCATTATGACGGCACTACGGGCTACTGTTTCTTTAATATTTCATGGAGATTGGATTGTATTTCATTAGCCGAATGTTATTGGTTCACCTAAGAAACACATTTTCGAAAGTAAACTCAGGAGAAGTAACAGTAAGAAATTCTCTTTGAAATTACACGCTGTGACAATGTAATATACTTGACGGCTTTTCAAGTATCCGGAAATCCTAACCCACATAGGCAGAGTGCGATCCGTCGCTCTCTGTCAGGTGAAAGCTGGTATTTACATACCTCTCGGTGTATTGCAGTCTCCATTAAACCCATTAAACTAAATCAACTCCTACTAATTAAATTAGTGAGGTGCGTTGAGAAACTGAATAAAGGTAACTCGAGTTTCACTGTGAGCATTTAGTATGGTTAGGGCTTTTTAGATACTTGAAAAACCGCTGAGTAGACACAAGCACCCCTTCCTAATCTCATCATATGCGAAATCCAAACTGACCCGTCGTGTCACCAACTCTCATACACCGCGATATTTCTAGTGTTCTCAGACTCCATACCCTATTCGCAACCGTTAGAGCTCATTACCACCCTCCGGTAGAAACCCCACTGATTTAGATTCTGACTTTGAACTAATCTGGCGGAGATCTGGTGGCAACCACAACTAATCTACAAAATTCACAATTTCAACTCAGGCGACACAAAAAAAAGTCTGACTTAAAATATAAAATAAATTCATAGATAGAGTAGTTAAATACAAGATTAATGTGTTATGAGGGCTCTCTAAAGCTTGGTAGTATTGACAGCGGGTGGTTGACAAAAAGAATGAAATAGCGTTGGTAGGGGGTACCGTAGTGCCCGTCGTCAAAATACGTCACGTCGACGTGAACACTATATGTGTTGCAATAGGCTCCGGGACGAGGTCGGCTCTGCGGTACAGTCGGATCTCGGGCGTGCTTAATTTCTCCGTCGGATAAGCTCAGCCCGCACCGATGCCGATCACCTCCGGTAATCTGATTCTCTTGTATATAGATGACGCAGACTATGACAATCATCTTCTTTTCTTCATCGCAATCGTACGCTGACATAAATTATCGCATGTTGACACGCGTAAAATACTGAATATCAGGATTTGTACGCATAGCATACTGTTTTTCAATATCCAGTTATATACTCCAAGCACTCGGGACATCTCGACAGCGATCAACGACATTCTCTTAGCTGCGCTCGATTCCTTGCTCTGGGAAGCGTATGACTCCGATTCGCTCTTCAAATACAACATTGGCCACCAGGTGAAGGATATTTGTTTGGCGTCAATTGCATTAGCAGGCCTAAATATATGTATTCTCAGATCATGGATTGGCCCAGCAATTCTTCAGCGGTGGCTAATTTCGCGTGTTTCAAACAAGGAACATCAGGGTGAGAAAATGTCCCTGAAAACGTGGATTGAGTGCCGCCAAGAGGCTAGAATCGAGTGCACCTGGCAGTTGATCGTAGCTAAGTGGTAGTACTCGCCACTACGCACACCGACAAATCCCATACGCGGAACCACACCGTCGGTGAATAAGGTGGTTTTTTCACCTATCTGCGGATGGGATGATTCTACTTAAGGTGCGGAACTCCCTAGATGGGGTGAACATGGACAGGCTTCCTGACCGTCCGTCTCATCCGGGCAGAGCCTTACCCAACCCTGGATTACAATCTTCTGGGCTGAGAATTCCTGCCCGCTTTTGGCCAAGGGCTTCCAATATCTGGACTACAACCCTGAAGGGCCTTACAGTCTTGCACACGATCCCTAAAGCTGAAAGGAGTTAGGGGTAAAAGGAAAAAACAAACTACTTACACCCACCAACTCTATGAAGTGGATTAGCAGTGTAGAAAATGCGAATTAACGATGCTGACCGGTTGAGAAGCTGCCGAATACACGTCAAATCGTCAATCCTACCTCCTGGTTTTGGCGTGACAGCGCACTCGCTAAGCTCGGCTTGGTTGCCGGCCTGGTTCCCGGCCGAAACTATACACATCCGGTAACAGTAACCTCCGCTGGGAACCTACAGTCTCCCTAAATGGGCCCTCGTGATGCTAGCCTTGACTTGAGACGCATTGGGGAAAATACAGCGTTCACCCGATCTGGATGGCGGTGCTGGGCCTCGAAAGACGCCACTCCGGACGGGCGGTTGGACCTTGAACATAGACATATACTGGCTTGCAGTTTTGAATAATATAAGTTTCAAAAAATCCAGCTAAAATGTTTAAAAGACCACGATTCTTTAGTTGGTATTTTGGTGATCTGCGCGACAGTGAAACTTCGATTTTTGGGTGGTCAAGAAGGAGCGACCGAGACTTCACAAATCCTCAATGACACATCAACGTTTGAAGTCCATTCAAGCAGCTCGTTGACGAGTTCCTCTATTATATTCAAAGGAACTGGGTGTTGTAGATTTTAGATGCTCACTTGGTGCCCAAGAGCTTATACTTTAGTAATCTTTCAATGGTTGATACCGCATCTGCGGATGGGGTTGGATTTTGCAGCCCCATGTGCGGGCATTTTGCAGATGGGTTCCGCGTATGTGGTGCAACAAGGCCATTCAAAGGGGACATTTTCCTGGCTTTTAGCTGCAAATGCAAGGATCATGAACACCGTTGCTTAGTCACCATATGTTACGCCATAATTTTTCTTTTCCCCATAGTTAGGTGTTTTCGGGAATGGGTGGCTATTAGAAATACAACCTGTTTTGCGCAGCGACTATGGTTTGTAAGTGAGAAACATTTAGTGTAGACAAGAAGGAGGTGTCTCCGGTGGGCAAATCAAATAATTTGTCCCTAAATCTTGAATATTCCGATGGTTTCAAGTCTTCGACAATTGATTGATCTTTGGTTCAGACCACGCTAATGCTTCCATCGCTCCGAGTTCCCCAGTCATTTTGATGATAAGCTGCCGAAAACCTAGGGTAACCAATGAGCTGCGTGTTTGGCTATATTGAAGTACATCACCCATCTAACTGTGCTTCAGCAACCAGCATTGTTTACAGCACTATCAGCACAGTGTTTAACCATTGAACTGTAGCCACTTGAATAGACACAAGTATATGCGAAGGAAAAACTAGGCACAACCCCACCAGCCCCTTCTCTAAAACCTGCTCTTCTCGCGTTCCGTATGATATTTAGAAGTTAGGAACTCCAACTTCAGCCAAAAACTCCAGCGTTTAAACTTATAGTGTGCATCCCTTCAACTCTGACCCTCCACCAACGGCGCTCTGCTCACAGAAGACCGTTCATACTTTCTGAACTTGGTGAGATTGAAAATACGCTGACTGTCGATGTTATTTTTACCTCTTTATGCACATATATGCCTCACATGCATGGTAGTATGCAAAACAAGTAACAAGCAGGTTCGATTATCAGCTGGAATAGCCAACGCATCATTAAATCCTACTGCGAACACTAGAACTGACGAACGTATAGAAAGGCAAAATTAGAGAACAGTTGTTTGTGTATTATTTTGGATCGGTAAAACAAAGCATTCCTGTTCACGACTGGCATCTAGAACTACATTAGAATTAGTTGAAGCTCATTCTCGCTAATAATTCTGAAGTGGATGCGGTCTTATCATGCAAGTCTCAGATTTTTTGAAACCTGTTCGCAAAGTCTCCAATCATGGCAACCCCTCCGCTGTACTTCTGCAGCCTATGCTAGGAAGCCAGAATAGCTGAGAGTCCTGACAAATCAATGATCCCAATAGTCCAGTGTGGCCTTTCTGCTGGACCGGACCATATTGAGCCCCTACCTCTGACTGGGATCGATCACCAAAAATACAGAAAATCTCCACTCCAGACTGAAACCGTCCGAGACTAGTCCACTCCAGTCCGACCTTCCTATTGGATCGGACCGTACTGATCCCACCTTAGACCAGGATTGTCTGAACTGCTGGAATCATTGCGACAAACAAAAAGTTTCCTAAGGGTTATCACTTCCATCAGCATACACAACAAAAATTGCAAGCCCTTTTATTGAATGCAAAATGATTGGCCGGCGCAGAGCAAATTTGATTCTCCAGTGCATTTAGAATCACAGCGTATGCATACGGCCATTTACCTACTTGAATCTAAAACATTTAGTCTGTTCTTTTCACCACAACCGAAAAACAGCAGTTCAACGATAGAGTGTTGTTCGCCCTGAGGCTTTTAACATTCGCAGAGGGCCAGCGAAGCTGAGCACTCCGCGTAGAACAGCCGACCTTGCACGGCACTACAAAAAACCCGCCTACTTCAGATTCTACGGTCGTCTCTCTGGGCTGCCAAACTCCTCCCAAACCTCAACCCACCAACCCTCGATCTATTCAATCATTCTAATCACCTTAGGTTTACCGTCCTCTAAACCTTTCAAATTCTAGAGTAGTATAACTACACTTATCTCAGAAGATGGTGCGACAGGAACCCCCCGATGATTGTAATATAATAATCAATATTTGTCTAATACATATCATCTAGACTACAAAACTTCTCCCCCCATTTTCCGACCTAAATAACCTACTCTCCGATGAAGATACAGCCATGCACCGATATGACCTGTCGCACATACCTAGGGAGCTGGGTGTGCCGAGACTAGACAAGATCCATAAGCACTTGTGGTTGGCCGGTACTGCGGATGCCCACCCTCTTCACCAGCAGAAGATGAAGCAACGAGAATTTGTGATCACGGAAAGGACGGATCTTCATCTGGTTTGGTGGGGAAACCACATGTTTGTGAAACCTGTACCTAGGTTCCTTCTCAATCACAAATTCTTCCAAGACAACCTGTGTTCCAACGACCCAGAGGTCGATCCGACGACCACCATGCACGCCAACGCCTGCGGTCTCTTGCTTTCATACATCCAGCTGGTGAAATACGAGAGCGATTTCAAAATCGCCATCGACCTAGGACTTTTACCCAAGGAAACTAAGTGGGGGAAATGGCTAGTTTTCGCGCAGGAAATAGACTCGCATTTTACAACCAACCAGATGGTCCTGATTAACCGGAGGTATATGTACGGAGGACTCCACCGAGTCAGCCTCAACTGGATTTATAGGTTTACATGCAACAAGTGGATTGATGGATATTGGTCCGGCCAATACGGTAATTTCTCTGAAAGGTACTTCGCCTGGCTGTTGACGGTCTTCGCCTACGTTTCCGTGATTCTCTCAGCTATGCAAGTCGGACTAGCTACCCAGCAGGGTGGTGGCGCAGGATATTTCGATAGAGCATCATATGGAATTACCTTGGCCTTACTGATAGGAACGGCGGGAAGTGTGGCAATCATCGGAATTTCTGTCATTCTGCCAGTGTTGAGAATCCTTCGCTCTTTGGCTAGACGTAACAGTAAGCACCATCAAGCACCAGCTGCAAGATGGTTACCATAAATACACCTAGCTCCATGTTTAAAAGCGTATTACTATACTATCGGTTTTAAAGTATCTTGATAGTGTTGCCGGTGTTAGACTTATTATCGTTGCAGTGGCTGGGCATCATCGGCGATTGGCAGTGGCTTGCACAAAATTCTCCTTTTTATTTTTATGGTTAAGATATCACTGGTTGGGTTAAAGAAATTTCCGTTAAAAATGTAGAGTAGCATACGGCGGGAATATTTCCCTTTATGATCATCAGCCCGGTGATCGTTACCTTCGTGCCCTATTATTTTATATGATTCCAGTATGTTAGTAGTTTTAAGTTTTCATACGCAGTCGTTTGTACTTCAAGCGTGTGTTTTTTCACTATCACATCGGCAGAAAGTCTGACCGGCAGTTCTGCATTCAGGCAACCCAACGTTTCGACAAATAGGTACCGGTATGATTCGTAGCTGACACCGACGTAGCGATTGAAGACATCAATGGCGGTTAGGTGTTTGCTCATCGGACTTCTATGCCTAATCAGTCGTGCAACAGATAATCGTGGGGCTTGGGGAATTGCTACGGTGATGCTGTAGCGAGGAAGAAACTTCACCATGGAGTCTCAACAACTATAATTCAAAACCTGCAGTGCTACTGCATTTCCTTACATCGCTCTACAGCGCCAGAGCCGGACAACTCGCACCGGAAAGCTGCAAAGTTGTCCGGCAGTGGGACTATTAGTACTTAATAATGACTGTACTGTGAATGATAGGTTCTTAATGCTTCATATCACTGTTGTAAAAGTATCACTACTAAACAAATTTTATGTCCGGCTGTAGAAGATCGGACACCCCATTTCCAGTAATGAATTTTACTGTGAGAGAAGGGAGTTGAGCCACTGTTGACCAAGTGTGAAGCTGAGAGTAAAGTCAAAGCACACTGGTTGTTACCTTTTCTGTTAATATCCAAACAGCGTTTTACCCGTATTGCATGTGGCTTACCAGCTCTGGGTGTAACTTGCCAGAAAATGAGCGATCTTGTATTCTGCGACTCTAGGCGTAGAAGCACTTGCTAGGATCTTATTCTAGTCCGAGACAGACCACCATGATGTGCTGGCTCATTCTGGAAGCAGCGAAGATCTTTATTACTCGTCCGATTTTCAAGTCTTCTGACACCCTGTCATTGATCTAACGACTCTGATAAGATTAGATCTGTTCTACCCCACCGACTAAATTTCCCACTCGCTAAGTAAATCGTGATATTACTATATTTTAATAAGTTCCTAACTATTTCATATATTGAAATTTGCAGGAGACCTTCTTGATAGCATCAAGATGCATATCTGCAAGTATGGGCCAGTAAACAGAAGGCTTAATACTATCGCTAGAGCTGTTTCTCCCAAACCCGCATTTGACACAGTGTTAGTGATTGCAACCACACAGCACCTGATGTATTTTGACACAAACTTCAGGGGCACATCACTAATGGCCAATGGATAGTGAATGATAATCCATGGGCCGAATTTTGCTTGCGGTTATGGTGATTAGGTGTTACTTTGTGAGTGGGGTAGGTCCCTTTGGCCAAGGTGACAACTTGGTCGGTGTGGTAGAACAGATCTTATTGGGCATCGACCTTTGACCTTCTGATTTGTCGCCTTGGCGACATGTCAACAGGTGGATGACGATGCACCAAAGTTCATGATAACCCAATAAGGTCTAATCTTATCAGTCATTTAATGAGTAACAGGGTGTCTGGAGACTTCAAAATCGGACGAGTACTCCGTACCCATTCCAAAATACGCACATTGCAAAATCTACTCATCTGTCATCTTTCTCTTTAATACCCAATAGTATCGATTATCTTCCTTCTTCACTACTCTCCGCCTATACGCATTGCAGCTCTAGCTAGGCTAGTTTGGAGGACAACATATGACACAATGTTAGGCCCTTAGACAAATCACGAAGAGTTGATAAACTAGCTGGGTCACTCTCATATTGGATTGAGTCATGAGACAGCGGTCCTAGAACCGCACTAAGTCGAAGACCGGCTATTCCCATAATTTTCATTGCCGCTTTTCCCCTACTCGCTCAGTTTCTTTAGATTTGGTGCATTTCTTATCCTGGATGCCGATCAGTTATATCAACCAATCAGAAATTCCAAACTGCTCAGCCCGACGTTGAACTAACCAAACAACCTTCCCAGCTGAAACCGCAACAAACCTAAGGTGACCAAGCGTGTAAGAGATACTATCCCTGCAGGCCACCGGACTTCTTAACATCAAGCAAAAAAGCGACAGTTTCGCCACAACCAACGCTGTTGGTGCCGCTACCATAGCGACTGGGCATTCCTTTGGAGGTCGGGAGGGGAGGGGGAGGAAGGAATCGATTAGGTGGTGGGACCGGTGTTGGTGAGTTGGTCGTGTTCAGCCGGGTTACCGTCGTATTTCAGGTAGTTACTGACTGTTCTTCCAAGGACAATTTGGATAACTAGCTTGCCGATTTTTCACCTCCGAGTAGAACCAACCGTTATTGGTATGTGTAGCTCGTAAGACCCAATAACTGTAGCCCTTAGGCAAGACCAATAGCAGTTGCAGCCTCGGGTACGAAGTTTTAGGGCCGGTTCATTGAATCCCTTTAGGTATCTTCTATCCGCGGGCTTCTAGTTGCAGGTATATGGATAAGATTGCCGGTTACAGCAGAGTAGATAGTCTTCTTGTAGACTAGGATGAGAGTATATAAAAAACTTTGCTTTTGTTCTTTCTTCATTACTTGTATTGGGAATGGGAAAACTATCCTCTACAACTATCCCCTACATGCTCGATTTTGTAGATTGGTCGCAATAGTGGGCGGTCAATTACACCCCAATTGGGAGTGATGTAAACCAAGATGATCACTGATACATGACGTTGCACTTGACCAATCAGAAGCTGTTGAGATCAATCGAGTACGAATAGAGGTATTGAATTGACTATCGTACAAAAGTGATTGTCTAAAGAGCAAAGAGAGAGAGAGACAGGCATAGATATAGGAAAGGAGAGAGCATACTCGGCGAAGCCGAGTATCACATCCGGAGACCGATGCCGGGCATCACTCCCGGGGCTAGACCTCCTCCTCGGCATGGGGGCTGGTGGCGGCCTATGGGGGCCACAAGCCACCGGCCTCATGCCCGCAGCCTTAGGCCGTTGGGTGCTGTAAGCCCCCGAACGCCGCACAAGCCATCGGGCCAAATCCCGTGCCAACAGAAACTCTGCCACCCATTTGATTAATATTCCCTAGTAAGTACTCCTAAACGACTATTGTGATCAATCTACATGTAGGGGATTGTTTGCCTCAGATACTTTCGACTTTTTCATTCGAAGCGCACTATCTTGTTTCTGAATGCATACCACGTTCAACTGTAGTGACTCCTAGACTTGCTTGTTGCATATCCGGTGGCGAGAGTGGCAAGTGGCAACGGGTGGCAAAGGTATATCCGAAGATTCTCTTATACATATCTCGAGTAGTTCTCATTATCTCTTCATAGAACACAAAATTCTCTCGTCCATATTGCAACATCACTGGTTCTAACACTCATAAACATTACTAGATAACTGTACCGAGAATACCGTGCCCCAACCGACGGCTGGCCCGCCCTAGGCGCATTTGACTAGTCTAGTCAACGAGTTCTTCCCCAAAGCAGGCAAGAACAGGTCCAGATTTCAGGTAATTTTGCAATCCTTTGATCCCACTCATCGTCCTAGTCGTATCTCTAATATATTCGTTGGTTGATGGCGTCCCGGAACAACGACACGGTGAAGTTACTCCGCTTGGGGGACAAATGACAGATTGCTTTTGGAAAGTTCCAGTAAGCTTGACTATAGCCGCAGATTCACTATTTCACCTTACTGGAACAGTGCCACGATATCAGTGACAGTTACCACTGGCGTTGCGTACTTCCATAATGTTCCCAATGATTCAACGCCGCCACCTTAGAACATAATATTCTATCAGTTTCTAATTTATAGTTCGACAAATGATAAGTGCTGCGTTTTATCGCTCGACCTGTTACATTTATAAGATTTGAGACGTGTTACAAACCTCATACAAGCTCACTGTAACAGGGGATGGTAGGCACACAAGTCTTTTGTATATATCTAATTAAGTCTTTATCCTTATCCTTCTCTCTTCTCTGTACCTTAAGTCTATACACGATTTTCCCTTTCATATTTGTAACATGACTTAGCGGACGTTGCGACTGGTAATATATGAGTAGCTTTAACAATAGTTATAATTAAAAGATTTATACTATGCGTTTACGGTCGCTTGCGAAATCTAGACTAAGTTACTTTAATATATAGATGTTCAGACCCATATGCCAAATATTTCCGTAGGCCTATAGGTCGAGCCATATGCCAACAGGTCAACTTAGTGTGCTGGTCAACACATTGGCCAAGCGGTCGACCGGTATACCAAGTTGACCTGTTGGGCAGTGGGTCGACCGGTGCACCAAGTTGACCAAATGCAAAACCAGAGGATACTGTTATTTTCTACAACAACCCTTCTAGGGAGCCGTGAATAAGACAAAAGGAAGTTCAGACATAGAAGAAACTACTCGCGCTTTCAAAATCTCCTCGCGCATTGCGTATGAAAACCCATCATCTAGGAGAGTGGCAGCGGCAGCGCTGAGGATAGATGCTGCAAGAGCAGAGCCGGCAGCAGTGGTAGAACTTGAAGTGGAGGTAAACATTTTAAATTGCGCAACGTGATACGGATAAGGTCACGGTGCGGTGATGGAGATGGAGATGGTAACTTAAAGATTGTGGTAATTGGCTGCGAGGTTTTCATCGCTGTTCCCAACCACCTCCCCAACCTCCTACTTGGCATATGGGTCGGGTCCTCGGTTGGTGAGTAGGTTGACCTGCTGGCCAAGTAAGCTATTTGGCATATGGGCTGACCCATAGGCCTATGGAAGTATTTGGTGTATGGGCCAGAACATATATAGATGCCGACAAAAACAAAGTCTGTGTTCATGGTTTCATTGTAGAAAAGGAATGGATAGTAAATTTATCACCTGCTTTACCGAATACGAATGTTGCTCCCCCCCCCCGGCTTCGGGCTCCACAGTATGTACTATCGGTGACTCACTCAAGAAGTTATGCCCCGATAAGCCCTGACTTTGACCCCAAAAACTAATCTCCCTCTGGGTTTCATCCATTTTTCACCGCGCTGTTCTAGATACTCGCCTGGATTGAGCATTCTTACTATTCTCCCGACGGTATAGTTAAATAGCACATGACATTAGTGTGTGATCTTCGTGTGGTTTATCGTGAGATTTTGGTGCCGCTATTGTGACTTTGTTGAGTTCATTTGTAAGTGAGTTTATCGTGATGTGCTTGGAGGTTGGAAACGTTTGAATTAAACAATAAATAAACAGAGTCATGCTGTAAATGCCAAGCTTTGTTTGCACGCGATTGTGCCACAGCGAAAAATAAAATAGCAGGAATCGTACCTAGTATCCCACTTCTCAGCAAAGCCCTTATTATATTGACTACTGCACTAGCTTTTGTGAGCACTTAACCACTGCGTTATTTCACGCGGTTATCCCTTAACCAGATCATATAACTACTTGGCGTATCAAAAAATCCACTTTTCCAATCCAAAAGCCAGAAAAGTTTCGGATTCTTTAAACTCACAACGTCCTAATGACAATCACGCACTACGATGGTCTCACTACAGCCTCTCAACCCTCACGCTGATCTCACTATAATTTTATTTATTTAAATCTCATGCTACTAGTTACACTACTAGTCATACCACCACAGTCACACCACCAGTCACACCACCAGTCACACCACCAGTCATACCACAATCATCCCACAGCATGGAATCTAAACCACCCGTGCAATTTACAATACACGACATTAAATTCATAAGCTGTAGGGTATACTAGTGTTTAGGATCGTACGCACTCACAGGCAATAAGTGCGATTGCGGTTAATTATCCCGCAGAAGAAGTGTGTTAACGTATACCATGGAGTACTGAAAGATACAATGAGGTAAAAACTTGGTTAATGACGAACACGTAATAGAAATGATAGCGTCTGCATTGGGCTCGAGCTTGGGAGGTCTATGTCGACAGGCACATGATCTTTGTCACTTATTAATTAGTTGATGTTTTTCAATCTGATGACGTTTGTCTCTTCTGACCTCATGATATCTATTATATAGATAATTATCCAGACATACTCTCCCACGTAGCAGAATGCCACCTAATTGGAAAGACATCTTGTACTGATGACATCCCCGGATCTACCTAACTACTGATGTTACTAGCGCAAAGGTTTTTTCATGTATGTTAAAATCAAGGCAAGAGCCCGAAAGAAAGCCCTTCAACCAATTGTGATCTTGCGACTGTTCATGCTTTTCCATATGCTGGTCCTCCGGGTGGGCGGGTCGCCGTATATCGCAGTGGCTGTGCCGCGTTCTGCGTCGGCGACTTTGTGATAAACGTGTTAACCACGTAATTTGAAATTTTGAATCACATCACAAAGAAGTCAACAGGCCGAATAATGTGCCAGCGGCCGTCATCCGTACTAAGATTCTATGTTTGAACAGCTTTTCCTCGGAGTTGCAACTCCGAGTGGGAAGTTAACTGCACTTATAAGGTTTAAAGTATCCGGACACCTCATGATAAGTGCTCTTGGCAACTTATGAAAAGTTTGTTGACTATGTTAGATGATTATTCAATATAGCCTAACCATTTTAGAGTCATCTGATTAACGTCACCTAGTCGTGACGGGAGTGTCCGGAGGCTTTCACCACCAAAAGTTGAGAAATACTAGTACATACCCTATCCTGAGCTCGAACAACTCTTTTCTAATTAAGTGTGATTAACCTGTGCAAAATAACCTTTAAACCGCGCAACTGACTGTGCCATCTTCTAAGAATGATACACCGAGAAGTGTGACTCGAACATATAAAAAATGTTCGAATTCTGAATAAAAGCTTAAACCGTCTGGTGAACGTACATATACACTTGAGGGACTGACCTATGAAGCTTCTGCTTGCTGGGGCCAATTATTTCGCTTGGGGAGAGTGGAAGGCGAATCGGTAGAAATTACTTTAATCCAAAGTCACTTGATATCACTCAGTCGTGTAGTTACTCGGTGGCAAGAGTGGCAAAGAGTAGCAAAAGGCCGCACAATGGTCGCCACTCTCTTGTACTATACTATTTGAAACTTCTCCTTCTCTGTAGCATAGAATACACCGATACGGTTCGCCCCTCCCAATCGCGCAATTTTTCCACTGGTCCGGGGGGCACCAGTCCCGATCGGAAACATCTCAATCTAGACTAAACCAGTCCGACCTCCCTGCTTGGCTGGACTGTACTAGTCCACCCCCCAGACTAGGACCGTTCACCAAAATACATGGTTACCGACTACTCGCCAAAAATAAAGCCTCCGTACACGCTAAGTTGAATGATACACGAACCAGTGACGGAATCGAGGATGAGCATAATTGATAGGCATCAGCCATGTATAACTGCTTTTATTCTGGATCTAGCATTGTTATTACCTCTGAGGGCGTGATAATTTCCGAATAATGGGTATGAGCATACTTACGCAACTAATAAGCGTGTCCGGAGACTTTTGTTTTTAGCGAGTAGTCCGGAACCGGGACGGTTCGGTTACCGGCTAGTCCGGACCGAACCGTCTAGACTAGACCGGCCTATATTGGGCTGCACTGGTCCGTACTCGAGACCGGGGCCGTCCGGACTGGTGGAATATTATTATAATTATCGCAACAGTGCTTTGGTGGCAAATGGTGGCAAAAAGCCACGCAACAGTCGCTACAACCTTAAATCTATCTCAAGTTTTTCTAATTTTCTGTACTATGGATCTAAATGAATATGCGGTTCTTCGTGTCAAACGCCATATTGGTGAGTTCGTGTACAACTTCGGTGGGTTACCATCCAAGTTGCATGAGTCAAGGAAAGATGAGTTTAGGAGATATTGGGTGGGTATTGTTGTACATATATGACTGTTGGCGGACGTGCTAGACACGTGCTTTGATGTGTTTGTTTTCAGTTTTAATAGGGGCGAGCCCCTGCCAAGTGAGTCATAAGAGTATTTAACGAAATGGGAGCTTGCATGGATTGATCTAAATCTCGTTGTGCGGTTTCATAACTCTCTGGGCGTTGGGGCAAGGTTTTATGTATGGTATATTAAAATACAACCCCAGACTACCAACAACAGCTTCCGTTCTTTAGTTCGTTTGAATTCAAACGCCCAACATCAGATTTATTCATCCATGATCAATCACTGTTGGCACCAGTCAGTCTGAGTTTTTTGATCTGTGAAATGCCCGTCTGCAGTTATGTGCCCAACCTGACCGGACTGAACTTCGGGCTGGTGCAAATTCTGTTGAGATTTTTACTCTGCATTCATTTACAGACATACGCTCTATCCATAAATTGCACGCCCTATTAATGCCTTCATTCCTTTGATTCACTCGATCTGCAACCAGGGTTGTTGTGTTTAGACATAGTTGCAGCCGAACTCTGTGCAGATTTTCCGCTTGTACTTTACCTTGTTGGCTCCAGCGGCGTCTGCCGGTTGCTGCAACGATATTTAGTACAATTGAAAGCAGGGATGTGAAGCGTACCAACACCGCTGGGACATACTGCATCATGCGTTGAGCTACGGTCAACGACCTCAACATTTTTGAGGAACCGAGATCGGGTCCTAAAAGCGAACAAACGTTCAGTATACCATGTCAGCAGGGGTGGGGGCCAGTTTCTCGTGCCCGGTATACCTACGCTGTAGTGCAAACTTAAAGAATGCGGTTTAGTCGGTGACCCAACACTGTGCGTATGTTTCAATATCGCTCACCATTAGCTCTACAAAGTCCTCCCCAAAGTCGGTAAAATTCATGATATTTGCATCGTGGAAATTCGTAAATTGTGAGAGAAGTACCGCAATAATTTTAACGATTTTTTCAGACGATGATATGTCAGGGGTGTGGTGAGTAAGTATGTACTTAGGTAGATAAGCTTGAAGAAGTTGAAAAAATTAGGTAGAGGTTTGTTTTTATTTTTGTGCGGCTCTTTTGCGCCCACAGGCGACATCGCTTAGTAAATGACCAGAACTCACCCTTTTCCTGTCTGATTTTAATCACAACATGCGTTTGTAGTCATCTTCCACCCTACTGGCGGTAACACCTCGCCCGCAGCTGGGGTAGCCCTGTCCGTGGAATGGGTGGGTTAGCGTGATCCGCCATTGGGGCACATTCACAGAATCCGCTACAGGGTGGTACTTTGTGTGATAACATCGGTTGCAACCACACCTTGAACACTACCACCACTCATACAAACTAGCCCACGAGTCATCACCGTCACTACTGTTGACATCCACCATCGTCAGATTTTTAGCTACACTCTATCGCCACCACTAGAATTTTCCGCTCTTTTTTTTGTTTTATTTTTTGCACTAAGTATTAAGTCAGCGTAGGTAGAGAATAATAGGCGGTGGCTGTTAGGGTGGTGGTTGTGGTGATGGTGGTGGTGGTGGTGGTGGTGGTGGTGGTAGTACCAAAAATTATGGTGATGATGGTTCATGACTCGCGGACTAATTTGATGAGTGGTGACGGTGTTGTGTGTTGTGATGGTATTGCCAACATGCGTTTTCTCCACTAAACCGCATCCTCTAAGTTTGCACTGTGCAGTGGGTATACAGGGCATATGAACTGACCCCCTGCCGACAGGGTATATTGAACAAAAGCACTAGGAGGATTTCCACTAGTACATGTTGTTTAGATGCAATACTAAGCTTCCGGCCAAGATATGCATCCGCCCACCAATAGACAAAAAGGAACTATTATTCGTTTACAATCTGAATGATAGCTATTAAAAATGGTATCAGACTTATCAAGCATTGAAATCCAGACGCGCTGGAACTACACCGGATGTGCAGCCTTCGGTTGTTGTGGGTTGGGTGGTTCGTGGAAAATTTTTAATTGGATTCCTTGAGTTCCACAAAAACCTGAGTCTAGATGGATGTCTGAGACCCCAACGGGATAATGACAGTACCATCTGACCAGATGATCCCAGTACGTACAATGTTTGTATGCGTTGCAGTTGGAAATACAACGCACTCAGGGTGGCTACAATACGCGTGTTATCGGCGAGGCGTAGAGTAGGTGGGGGCAGCGCTGAAAAAGAAAGTGGTTGCCTGACAACTTAAATACATCTTGCCCACTTTTTTATCAGTTGGTCCTTCCTGGAGAAGAACTTCACAACCAGCGGCGAGCAAGTCATCTAAGTAAATCATCTATGCCTTTTACCATCCAGCCCAGCCTGCAGCACCAGAGTAATAATGTTCTCAGTCAACCCATCATTTCGGTATCGCTACCAGTAGCACCTCCTACAGAATCCGGAACTCCGACGCAAAGGAAATGCTGGAACTGTAGGCATGACAGGAAAGGAGTAAGCTAATGTCCGTCTTCTGGAATATTTGCTCATGCGACTAATAGTGATCATTTTCCTAGTGTAAGCCGTCAAAAGATCAATCAACATGTGAATGGTGTAAACAGAACAATTATCCATGTACCTATGACGAACCTGCGGCAAAGCGTAGGCGAACGCTGGCAATCCAGAAGTGCCAACAATGCAGAAATCGGAAACAAAAGGTAGCACCTAATTATTCTACCGCTCAGCTCAACTATAAAAGCCAAATCTAACTCAACTTTACCTCTGAGTAGTGCCTACCAGAAAATCGGGTGTGGCCCGAAAAATGCGACGAGTGCAAAAAACACAATGATGAATGCTCCGAACCTCAAGCACCGAACCGTACCCGCACAAAACAACCCCAAATGCAAGCTAGTCAACAGCTAGGTCCATCAGTATCAGACGGTCAATCTAATCATGGGCATTTTCCGCTACCAATTGGGACGCCGGATGCCGGTCAAAGAAATCGGGCTATCGGTACCGGCCCTTCATCAGTTTTGTGTGATCTTGATTCTGGACCTACGCTGCCGGGGGCGAAGACTAAGGAAGGAGAAGCTGGGAAAGATGGGAGAAAGTCTCAGGATTCCGTTTGGGCTAGCTCATTAGTGTATTTACATACGCGTTCTGATTCAGAACCAACAATTATATTCGCTGGCGAACCGATTTCTACTGGGCGAATTTTCGGTTCAAATTTAGGACAGGATCGGTATAAATTCTGACTCTGTAGCGGAAATTCACTTCGAATGCTTACCAAATTTCGTCTCTAGAATAGAAGAGCTAGGATACCTAGCATGGCTGTGGACAAAGCTAAAACCGACGGAAAAACTTTTCAAAAAATACGACCCTGAGATAGAGACATTGGAACGAAACACACTTTGGACCTGGAACTTCGTCCGATTATTCAAGAGAGTGTATAGAAATGCACTACAAAGCTCAGGACTCATGCCTACTTCAGCCTCTACTGACGAATACCTGGACACCCGGTCGACAGAGTTGACCGAGTATCATTACCCATTCTCCGATATCGCGCTGCAGCCTGCAGAATTGAAAAATGTTGCCAACCTGTCTAGAATGGTTGATCTTTGCCAAAGCGCGGGAGATTTCCTAATGACTCAAACATTACTAGAGCGTCTATTTCAGACCATTACCGAACAAATAGACTCTGACAAGCCATCCTTTAATTCAGACGCCATATCAATTGCGCGAATATTGATCGAAATATACCGAAAGGTTTCGGAGAGGCTTGAGAGCATCGCACGGAGACTGGACTTGAATATCAATATGGTTATGGGTGTTGTTCCTCTCATACATCGCGCTGTGGTCATGAACAACAGGCTTCTGATGTCGACCATACTGGATCAAGCGGAAACCACTTCGAATACAGACTTTGTGGGGCGAAATGCGGTCCATATCGCAATGGAACACCGCGCGTCCGAGTCATTAGACGTACTCTGGAAGTCGGGTCACGGTGAAACGTTGATGTTATCATCTGATTTCTTTGGGAGACGGCCAATCCATATCGCTGCAGAGATTGGGTTCGTCGATTGCATCCGCGTTATTCCAATTCCTCCCTCTCATTTCGAAAATCACCGTGGTAGCGAGCTTTGGAAAGGACCACTGGCGCCGTACAACGATTCATTGCAGGCCGCGGCAAGAAACGGCCACCTAGAGATGGTAAAATTACTTCTTGCGGATGGATTAATTGCCAATACTCCCGTGCGACGGAGGTCTGGTCGGACAGCGCTTCAGGTTGCCGTAGAAGGTGGTCACATAGAAGTAGTGAAGATATTGCTTGAGTCAGGAGCGGAGGTCAACGCAGAGCCGGCAGAAATCAATGGCAAAACGGCGCTCCAAGTAGCTGCAGAGCGTGGAAGTTTGCAACTTATGTCGTTACTGCTCGCGAATGGTGCGGCAATTAATGCAAGCCCGTCGGATTCTGGAGGCAGAACCGCACTGCAGGCTGCAGCTGAGAAGGGTCACCTCGAGATATGCTTACGACTGGTTTTAAACGGTGCCCTTATCAACGATAAACCTGCCAGGTTTGAGGGTCGAACTGCCCTTCAAGCGGCAGCTGAAGGAGGCCATGCGGGCGTGGTACTACTGTTACTTGACAAAGGAGCGCACGTTAACACTTATCCAGCTCAGGGTGGCGTAACAGCACTTCAGGCCGCAGTGAAAAGTGGGAACACTGAGATCATACAATTGCTGATCAGCAAAGGCGCGGATATCAATGCGGTCTCACAATGTCAGGGTAGCCGAACGGCACTTCAAGCTGCTGCAGAAACAGGAAATAGAGAGATATTCGACCTGCTGTTAATGATGGGAGCTCGCATCAACACATATGAGGGCACCAGCCATACTTCAGCACTTCAAGCAGCTGCCCAAGGTGGACACCTTGAAATTGTGCAAGAAATACTCAAACGTGGTGCCCATGTCAATATTCGTTCACCTGCGAATCTATTAATAGGGGCAGCACTCCCAGCTGCGTCAGCGGAGGGACATGCTGAGATAGTACAACTCTTGCTTTGTAATGGAGCGGATATTAGTTTCGTGGCACCAAACACCGGCGGCTTTACTACCTCTGCACTCCAGGCAGCAGCACGCAACGGCCATCTTGACATAGTAAATATGCTGCTTGCAGCAAGAGCTGATGTTAACGCTGAGGGATCGTCATATTTCGGTGCAACAGCTCTCCAAGCGGCAGCCGCAAATGGTCACCTTGAGATTGCCAACGTCTTGCTTAATAATGGAGCTGATGTTAACGGGATTGGATCTCACGGTGGCGAAATTTTGACAGTCTTGGAATCAGCTATCGAATATGGTCATGTGGGAATCATTCGGCAGCTGCTCGAGTACAGAGTCATTGTTAAAAATAAAGAGATTGCCCTGGCAGAATCAACGGGGAACCTGGTGGTGGTGGATATACTCAAAGCGTACAAGGAGCCTAACGAATATGCGGAGGTGTAGTGTTACAAGGTTGCGGATTGTAGAGGCGTCATTTTAACTATAGATTCGGACATCAAAACCATTTTCATAGATACATATAGATGGCTCTTAACTCTAGAAATGTTTGGAATTTGATCCTAGTAGATTTCTTGGTAGAGTAAGGAATGGGGCTGGTGCGTTCTTACCGCAATAGATACATCAATGCGATTGCGGGGGTTTAACGAATGTAGATCTACAATTATCCAACGGTTGCAAAGAAGTAACCACTTTCTAGTGTGAGGTTAGGAATCGTCAAATACTAGAGGGTAGCCGTCATCTGCCAGACCTGTTGATTCGTCCTACACTGCGGGCGTCCCATTGTTGCACATGTACATAACCTATCCAGTGATGGCTGTTGGCATGACCAGAGCTCGGCCTCACAGATACAGATAGATGGCAGCAGACGAATTTCTCAACAGTACAATCATTAGCATTATCTCTATGGAATGCCCATTGCTGCATAAATAGATCCCAGCCTTTGTCAGGCTTACTGGCTGTGGAGCTTATGGTACCACACGGCCAGAGGGTATTCAGCCGTGTATATATATAGATGAATGCCGTACGTATGTGCACATTAGCCTACCGTATATTTCTACCCCACTGACGAAGTTTCCCACCCACCAAATAAATCGTGGTATTGCTGTATTTAATAAGTCCCCAACCACTTCATAAATTGAAATTTGCAGGAGACCTTCTCGATGTCATCAAAGTGCACATCAGCATGTATAAGCCAATAAAAAGAAGGTTCAGTGCTGTCACTATAGCTGTGTCTCCCAACCCTGATAGTGATTGTAACCACGCAATAGAGGATGTGACTTGCAACAAACTTTAGGAGCACATCACTAATGGCCAAAAGACTGTGAATGATAATCCTTGGGGCGAATTTGGCTTGCAGTTGTGGAGATTAGGAGTTTACTTGGTGATGTTGGCATGGGATTTGGCCCGATGGCTTATAGCCCCCACGCCGAGGAGGAGGTCTAGCCTCGGGAGTAATGCTCGGAATCGGGCTCCGGATGTGATACTCGGCTTCGCCGAGTACGGTCTCTTCGTTCACATATATATATGCCTGTCTTTCTCTTTCTTTGTTCTGCAGACAATCACTTTGTACGATAATCAATTCAATATCTCTATTCGTACTCGATTGATCTGAACAGGTGAGTGCGATAGGTCTTGGCCAAGGGGTACAACTTGGTTGGTGGGGTAGAATGTATATATATATGGCTTTGTAGTTTCTTTAGATAGAATTAATCTTCACATTCAACACTTATGAGACATCTATTTTGAGCGATGACGTATGATACCACCCTCTTTAACAAGTAAGTTTCGCGAATTATGACACTATCGGTGGCAGGATGTAACTTCAAATAGGTGTAGATCTCAGTGAATCTCGCAGGTGGTGCCACTAGCATAAACAGAGTCGTTCAGCCCTGCTGCCGGATAACTCTTTGCGACCTTTCCGCCTACCAAAGCCTGCAGATAATCTGCAGATCGTTA
>Ga0307515_10001593_pt1 | contig 50590 bp, 41 predicted proteins | sample 17_EM_MG_FD_194513 | JGI IMG/M metagenome (GOLD analysis project Ga0307515, IMG submission 194513) | Populus trichocarpa ectomycorrhiza microbial communities from riparian zone in the Pacific Northwest, United States - 17_EM | ecosystem: Host-associated > Plants > Roots > Unclassified | place...
AAGAAGTGTGGGTACGGCCCACCCTCAGCCCGTGGGCTAGAAGGGGGGCTCGTCCGAGTAGCCGCCGCCGGAGCCGCCGGCAGCGCCGCCGCCGGAGCTTCCGCCCCAGCCACCGCCACCGCCGCCACCGCCCTGCTGGCCGCCGCCTGCAGGAGCGCCGGTCGCCCAGGGGTCGTCGGCGGGAGCACCGCCGCCACCCTGCTGCTGACCGCCGCCGGGGCCTCCGCCCCAGCCACCGCCACCGCCGCCGCCCTGCTGGCCGCCGCCGAAGCCACCGCCGCCCTGACCGCCACGACCACCACCGGGGGTCTTGGTGACCTTGGCAGTGGCATAGCGCAGCGAGGGGCCGATCTCGTCAACCTCGAGCTCCACGACCGTCCGCTTCTCGCCCTGCTGGGTCTCGTACGAACGCTGTCGCAGTCGTCCCTGAGCGACGACGCGCATACCACGCGTCAACGATTCGGCGACGTTCTCTGCGGCCTGACGCCAGATCGACGCACGGAGGAACAGCGCGTCGCCGTCCTTCCACTCGTTGGTCTGGCGGTCGAACGTTCGAGGCGTCGACGCGATCGTGAAGTTCGCGACGGCCGCACCGGACGGGGTGAAGCGCAGCTCGGGGTCGTCGGTTAGGTTTCCGACGACGGTGATGACGGTCTCGCCTGCCATGGGGGAACCTCTCGGCGGTTTTGCTGCGGGCTTGCTGCTACTCGAATCCGAAGAGCCGCTGAACTAGGAAGTTCAGTGGGTCTCGGGACGGAGGACCTTGGTCCGGAGGACCGACTCGTTCAGGTTCATCTGGCGGTCGAGCTCCTTGACGACCGCAGGCTCGGCCTGCAGGTCGATGACCGAGTAGATGCCCTCGGGCTTCTTCTTGATCTCGTACGAGAGACGACGACGGCCCCAGGTGTCGACCTTCTCGACCTTTCCGTTGCCCTCACGGACGACGGAGAGGAAGTTCTCGATCAGGGGGGAGACAGCGCGCTCCTCCAGATCGGGGTCGAGGATGACCATCACCTCGTAGTGACGCATGTGGAACCCACCTCCTTTGGACTCAGCGGCCACGGTCGTTCCGTGGCAGGAGGGTTGTGATGCGTAAGCAACAGTGTGTGCCAGTAAAACAGCCGCCACTGACATCGGGTGCCCCTCGCGGGGATTCCGAGTCGTGGCATGGGCAGACACCAGTGCAGAGGGTACAGAGTACCCGCACACCGGCTTCCGGTTGAAATCCGGTGGCGGAGAGCGTCAATCTGTACACATCGGGTGCGTCCGGCGCGACGATGCGCCGCCTTCCGCAGGAGGTGCCACATGGCACAGGCATTGCGACCCAACACCGCCGGTTCTCTTTTCGCCACAGACGGCAAGCCCCATCCGCTCCAGGACACGCTGCTCGCGGTGACCCTGGTGCTCGGGCTGACCGCGTTCATCACGGGCTTCTTCCACAGCCTGCACCTGCTCAGCTCATGGGCCGGCCTGGTGGGGATCCTCACCGGCGCCTACGGGCAGTGGATCTCCGAGACGACGAGGGAGCGCTTCGGTCTGATCCTGGGTCTCGGTGCCGCGGGTGTCGGATTCTTCCTCGGCATGGCGCACGGCGGCTTGTTCGGCGGAGTCATCAACTGAGGCGACGGACTCCGTAGTCCTAACTCCGCGTAAAACAGCACGGAACGCCTTGGCGGCCAACAGGCCGAGGCGAAGGTTGCATACGCCCAGTCGGGGCGCTCGTAAGGCGCAGTAGGCTTCGGCGCGAGAGCCGGAGCCCCTGTACCCATGGGGACACCCCAGCCCGAGGAGCGCCCCGAATGAGCCTGACCCTGAGGACCATCAGCCGTGAGCAGCATCTGGCATTCATCCAGAGCCTGCCCTCGGCGAGCCACATGCAGGTCCCGGCATGGGCTGATGTGAAGGCGGAGTGGCGCTCCGAGAGCCTCGGCTGGTTCGACGAGAAGACCGGCGAGCTGGTCGGCGCGGGCCTGGTCCTCTACCGCCAACTCCCCAAGATCAAGCGCTACTTGGCCTATCTGCCCGAGGGCCCGGTCATCAACTGGTTCGCGCCGAATCTGGACGACTGGATCCAGCCGATGCTGGCCCACCTCAAGCACCAGGGCGCCTTCTCGGTGAAGATGGGCCCGCCGGTCATCATCCGGCGCTGGGAGGCCACCTCCATCAAGGCCGGCATCCAGAACCCGGACGTGAAGCGACTGCGGGACATCGAGGCCGACTTCATCGAACCGCGCGCCTTCGAGGTGGCCGACAAGCTGCGCCGTATGGGCTGGCAGCAGGGTGAGGACGGCGGCGCCGGCTTCGGCGACGTCCAGCCGCGCTACGTCTACCAGGTGCCGCTGGCCAACCGCTCCCTCGAAGAGGTGCACAAGAACTTCAACCAGCTGTGGCGCCGCAACATCAAGAAGGCCGAGAAGGCCGGTGTCGAGGTCGTCCAGGGCGGCTACCACGACCTTGAAGAGTGGCAGCGGCTGTACGAGATCACGGCTTTGCGCGACCACTTCCGGCCCCGCCCGCTGTCGTACTTCCAGCGCATGTGGACGGCCCTCAACACCGAGGACCCCAACCGGATGCGGCTGTACTTCGCCCGGCACGACGGGGTGAACCTGTCGGCGGCGACGATGCTCGTGGTCGGCGGACACGTCTGGTACTCCTACGGCGCCTCCGACAACATCGGGCGCGAGGTCCGGCCATCGAACGCGATGCAGTGGCGGATGCTGCGCGACGCCTACGCGCTCGGCGCCACCGTCTACGACCTGCGCGGCATCTCCGACTCGCTGGACGAGACCGACCACCTCTTCGGGCTGATCCAGTTCAAGGTGGGCACCGGCGGGCAGGCCGCCGAATACCTCGGTGAGTGGGACTTCCCGCTCAACAAGCTGCTCCACAAGGCGCTCGACATCTACATGTCGCGCCGCTGACCTCACGCACTTCGCTTCGATAGCGTCGACAGCTCCCATACTTCTGATACACCGCAGCCACCCGAAAGGTTCCAGGTCCGGCCATGGCGCTCACGCTCTCCGTCGACACCGCGCGCTGGCGGGCGCATCACAAGCACGTCGCCGAGCAGTTCCCCGGGCTCGTCCCGGTCTGCAAGGGCAACGGCTACGGCTTCGGGCACGAGCGGCTGGCGGAGGAGGCGACGCGGCTCGGCGCGGACGTCCTCGCCGTCGGCACGACGTACGAGGCCGCCCGGATCAAGGACTGGTTCGGCGGTGACCTGCTGGTGCTGACGCCGTACCGCCGCGGCGAGGAGCCCGTTCCGCTGCCGGACCGGGTGATCCGCTCGGTGTCGTCCATCGACGGTGTGTACGGCCTGGTGGGCGCCCGTGTGGTCATCGAGGTGATGTCCTCGATGAAGCGTCACGGCGTGAGCGAGCAGGAACTGCCGCAGCTGCACTCGGCCATAGAGAACGTGCGCCTGGAGGGCTTCGCCATCCACCTCCCGCTGGACCGCACCGACGGCTCGGACGCCGTCGAGGAGGTCATCGGCTGGATGGACCGCCTGCGTGCCGCCCGGCTGCCGTTGCACACAATGTTCGTCAGCCATCTCAAGGCCGAGGAACTGGCCCGGCTGCAGCAGCAGTTCCCGCAGACCCGCTTCCGGGCCCGTATCGGCACCAGGCTGTGGCTGGGGGACCACGAGGCCACCGAGTACCGCGGAGCGGTCCTGGACGTCACCCGGGTCTCCAAGGGCGACCGTTTCGGCTACCGGCAGCAGAAGGCGGCCTCGGACGGCTATCTGGTGGTCGTTGCGGGCGGTACGTCGCACGGGGTGGGTCTGGAGGCCCCCAAGGCGCTGCACGGCGTCATGCCGCGTGCCAAGGGCGTCGCCCGCGCCGGCCTCGCCACGGTCAACCGGAACCTTTCGCCGTTCGTCTGGGACGGCAAGCAGCGCTGGTTCGCCGAGCCGCCGCACATGCAGGTCTCGATCCTGTTCGTACCGGCGGAAGCGGCCGAGCCGAAGGTCGGCGAGGAGTTGGTGGCCCATCTGCGGCACACCACCACGCAGTTCGACCGGATCGTGGATCGCTGAACCTCTCGACCACGTTCGCTGAGCCCCTCCACAACAGCGAAAGGGCCGTACCCGGGACCTCCCTGGTACGGCCTTTTCGCGTGGTCTCGCCGTCTTTCGTGGGCTCTCCGCATGCCCTGTTCGCTCAGAGCGAACGGTTCGCCGGTCCCTCGCTGCCCCACTCCACCTGCGGTCCGTCGAAGGGGGCCGCGTGCCGCCCAGGACGGGCCGCCGCGCCGAACACGAACACGTCCTCCGCCCTGTCGAGCACCCCGCCCGAGGGGTCGTCGTCACCCGCCATGCGCACCACGTCCCGCTCCGGCATGAGGATGTCGCGCACGATCACGGCGCACAGGTAGAGCGTGCCCAGCAGGTGCAGGCCGATGGCCAATTGGTAGCCCTCGGTCGGCAGGCCCTTGTGGGCGTCGCCGCTGGTCGTGTACGCGAGGTACATCCAGATCCCCAGGAAGTACGCCACCTCGCACGCCTGCCAGATCAGGAAGTCCCGCCACTTGGGCCGGGCCAGGACCGCCAGCGGAACCAGCCACAGCACGTACTGCGGCGAGTAGACCTTGTTGGTCACGATGAAGGCCGCGACGATCAGGAAGGCCAGCTGGGCGAAGCGCGGCCGGCGCGGAGCGGTCATCGTGAGCGCCGCGATGCCTGCGCAGCACAGCAGCACCAGCAGGGTGGCGAACGTGTTGACGGTGTCGGTGCTCAGCGGGTCGGTGGACTTCTGGGCCAGGATCAGCCAGAACGACCCGAAGTCGACGCCCCGTTCCTGGCTGAACGTGTAGAACTTCGACCAGCCGTCGAAGGCGAAGAGCATCACCGGCAGGTTCACCGCCAGCCAGGCGACGACAGTTCCTCCGAACGCCTTCCCGAAGTCCCGCCACTTGCCCGCGCGCCAGCACAACAGGAACAGCGGGCCGAGCAGGAAGACGGGATACAGCTTGGCGGCCGTGGCAAGGCCCAACAGGACGCCGAACGCAAGGGAACGGCCCCGGGACCACATCAGCATCGCCGCGGCCGTCAGAGCGACCGCCAGCAGGTCCCAGTTGATGGTGGCGGTCAGCGCGAAGGCGGGCGCCAGGGCGACCAGCAGTCCGTCCCAAGGGCGACGGGCGTGCGTGCGGCTGACGCATACGACGATGACGGCCGCGCACACCATCAGCATCCCGGCGTTGACCATCCAGTACCACTGTTCCTGGTGCTGGATGCTGCCGCTGCCCGGGGTGAGCCAGGCGGCCACCTCCATGAACACACCGGTCAGCACCGGGTATTCGAGGTACTGCATGTCGCCGGGCAGCTTGTCGAAGTACGGCACGAGACCGTCGGCGAAACCGCGCCCCTGATAGAGGTGCGGGATGTCCGAGTAGCACGCGTGCGTGTACTGCGAGCTGGCCCCGAAGAACCACCCGCTGTTGTAGCAGGGCGCCTTCTGGACCAGGCCGAGGGCGAAGACGCCGATCGCCACCAGCGCGATGACCCGTACGGGAGTCCACCAGGACGTCCCCAGGAGCGCGCGCCGGCCGATGGGGCCACCGATCAGTTCGCTACCGGCGGCGGCGACCTGGTCGTCCTTGGTCGGCCGTACCGGATCCGGCTCGTGCACGCTCGTGGGCGTCAATTCTGCACTGGGCATGGGGCACATCCTGCCGTACGGACCTAGGAGTACGCCGGGGGCCGCCGCACCTCGTGGATGCGGCGGCCCCCGTTTCACGTGAAACATCCGGTGAAGGGTGTTTCACGTGAAACACCCTTCACGAGCGATATGACAGCTAACCGGTTGAGCCTCCAAAGATGCCCCCATTGGCGCTGCCTCTACTGGTACCACTGGATTCCGTGGCAGTGGCCGTGTCCGTCGGCGTGGACGACGAACCTCCGTCGGTGCCACCGTCGTCGCTGCACTGCCAGCTGAACTGGCAGGACTCGGTGGCCGAAGGTGTCGAACTCGGCGTCTGGCTCGGCGTCTCACTCGGAGTCTCGCTGGGCGTCTCACTCGGCGTGATTACGGGCGTCGGAGTGGGAGTCGGAGCGCCATCCTCGTTCGACACCTTGTCGATCTTGGTGGCGTCCGGGAAGCCGGGGTCGGACTTCCCCTTCAGCGCGGCCTCCATGTACTCGGTCCACACCGCAGTCGGGATGTCACCACCATGGATGGACGCCACGCCTGCCGTGCCGTTCATGGAGAGCAGTTGGGCGTCCTTGGGGTTCTCCCTGAACATCGCGATCGACGTCGAGAGCTGCTGGGTGTAGCCGACGAACCAGGCTGACTTGTTGCTGTCGGTGGTACCGGTCTTGCCGGCCGCGTCACGGCCCAGAGCCTTCGCGTTCTCGGCCGTACCGTTCTGGATGACGTTCTCCAGGGTGTTCGTGACGTTGTTCGCCACGTTCTCCGGCATCGCCACCTTCACGGTCGGCTTGGTGAAGCCGGCCACCGGCTGTCCGCCCTCCTTCACGGCCGTCACCGAGTACGGGTCCGCCTGCTTGCCGGACGCGGCGAACGTCGCGTAGGCGTCGGCCATCCGGATCGCGCTGGGAGTCGAGGTACCGATGGCGAAGGACGGGTTCAGGGTGGCGAAACTGTCGTCCAGTATCCCGGACGCCTTGGCCACGTCCCGGACCTTCGAGTTCCCCACGTCCATACCCAACTGCACGAACGGCGTGTTGATGGACTGCTCCATCGCCTTGCGCAGCGAGATGTAACCCCAGGGGTATTTGCTCTCGTTGTTCTGGTAGAAGATCGAGTTGTCCTTGTTCAGGACATACGTGCCGTCCTGGTTTCTGACCTTGAGATGGTCGTCGCCGTTGTACTTGCTGAGCGGCGAGATACCGACGCCGTCGGTCTTGTACGTGCCGTACTCCATGGCGGCTGCGAGCACAAACGGCTTCCAGGTCGAACCCACGGGGACACCAGAGGTGTCGGCGTTGTTGGTGAAGTGGCCGTTCTCGTAGCCATCACCGCCGTACAGGGCGACGATCGCTCCGTCCTTGGGCACCACCGACGCCGCGCCGAACTGGACGTACTTGTCCAGGTTGCGCTTCTTGGGATCGATGCGCTCCTTCTGGATCTTCTTCACGGCCGCGCTCAGTGCGTTGACCTTGTCCTTCTGGAAGGTCGTGTAGATCTGGTAGCCGCCCTGGTCGAACTCGGTCTGCGAGATGTTCGAGTGGTTCAGGACGTACTTCTTGGCCGTGTCCACCAGGTAGCTGATCTGGCCCGTCATGCCCTTGGTCGCCTTCAGGCCCTGGGGCATGGGGTACTTCTTGACGGCCGTCTGGTACTCGGCGTCCGTGATGCGCTTGTCGTCGTGCATCTGCTCGAGGATCCAGGCCCAACGCCCCTTGGAGCGGGCGGTGTTGGCCTTGGAGGTCGCCGCGGGGTCGATGTTCGTGGCGCCGATCGGGTCGTAGTACGTCGGGCCCTTCAACAGGGCCGCCAGGAAGGCACACTGGCTGGGCGTCAGCTTGACCGCGTCCACGCCGTAGTACGTCTGCGCGGCGGCCTGTATGCCGTAGGCACCGCGGCCGTAGTACGAGGTGTTCAGGTAGCCCTGCAGCACCTGTTCCTTGCTGAGCGAGGTCCCCACCTTGATGGAGATGAACATCTCCTTGAACTTACGGGTGACCGTCTGTTCCTGGCTCAGGTAGGTGTTCTTGACGAACTGCTGGGTGATCGTCGAACCACCCTGCGTCTCACCGCCCCGGGCCATGTTGGCCAGAGCCCGGGCGATGCCCATGGGGTCGACGCCCGAGTCCGAGTAGAAGCTCTTGTTCTCGGCCGAGATCACCGACCACTGCATGGCCTTGGGAATCTGGTCGATAGTGATGTTCTGACGGTTCGCCCCGGTACCCGTGGCGACCATCTGGTCGCCGTTGGACCAGTAGTAGACGTTGTTCTGCGACTTGGCCGCGGTGTTCTCGCTGGGGATGCCGACCATCGCGTAGCCGACACCGACCGCGGCCACGAGGCTGCCGAAGAAGAACAGGCACAGGCCGGAGACAAGCTTCCAGGAGGGCATCCAGCGGCGCCATCCGTACTTGTCGAAGCGCGGATAGTCGATGAACCGCTTCTTGCCGGGCGCGGGAGCGCGACCTCTGCCCCGGCCGGGCCCGTTCGGGCCGCCGGGACCTTGACCGGCGGACTCTCTACGACGGCCGCCGCCTCTCTGCGCAGCCCGACGGGCTTCGGCGCGGCTGCCGAACTGGCGCTCTTCACCCCCCGGCTCGGCGGGGTTCGACCCATAGGAGTCGGAGGGAGACCCGGTGGTGGCGCCTCGCGGTGCCGCGCGGCGGCCGGAGGTCGGTCCGGACTGGCCGCGTCGGGCCGCGGCACGTCCGCCTCCCTGCGGCTGCGGCGGTTTGCGACGGTGCTCGCTCATCGAACGATTACTCCTCGGGCAGGCGCACCCGTGCGCGCCTGGAAACGGCGGCTGGTTTCCGGTCCCCCCGAAGTACGGATGTGGTCGGTTCTGCATTCATCCGTACCGCACCAGGGACGGCGACGCCCCCACGCGTCACTTGGTTCCCGGTGGTGTGCATGCCGGACAGACTACGCACCGTCAAAACCTGCTTAGCCCCGAAGTTCACCCCAAATCAGGCAACTTGATTCCAACGAATCAGTGATGTGACGCCGCTCACCATCTCCCCACTTGTCGCATCCGGGAGGCCGTTCTATCGTCTGGATGTATCGAGTCGATACATCAGCTCGGCATAAAGGCCGTCACGGCGGGGCCACGGACAGGAAGGAGGCGACCATGAGTCGACGCTCCGGCATCCTCGAGTTCGCCATCCTCGGCCTGCTCCGCGAATCCCCCATGCACGGCTATGAGCTGCGCAAACGACTCAACACGTCACTCGGTGTGTTCCGTGCGTTCAGCTACGGGACGCTCTATCCCTGCCTCAAGACGCTGGTCGCCAACGGCTGGTTGATCGAGGAAACGGGAAACACCCCCGAGGACGCCCTTACCGCCACCCTCGCGGGACGTCGCGCCAAGATCGTCTACCGGTTGACGGCGGAAGGTAAGGAGCACTTCGAGGAGCTGCTCTCACAGACGGGGCCCGACGCGTACGAGGACGAACATTTCGCCGCTCGTTTCGCCTTCTTCGGGCAGACGTCACGTGACGTACGCATGCGCGTACTGGAAGGTCGCCGCAGCCGGCTGGAGGAGCGTCTCGACAAGATGCGTACCTCCCTGGCGCGGACCCGGGAGCGCCTCGACGACTACACGCTTGAGCTCCAGCGCCACGGAATGGAGTCCGTGGAGCGCGAAGTGCGCTGGCTGAACGAGCTCATCGAGAGCGAGCGGGCCGGACGGGACCTCAAGGGTCCCGCTTCGGATCGCTCCGCTCAGCAGGACAGCACATCTGGGGAGTCGGGCGGCCTGCCCCGGCTCGGGGGCGCCACCCCCGGGCCGGATCCGTCCGACGAAACCACCACATGAGGTCCAGTCAGGGCCTCACCTCGCACACACAGGGAGCAACCGGAATGGGTTCGGTTCGCGTAGCCATCGTCGGCGTGGGTAACTGCGCCGCCTCACTGGTACAGGGCGTCGAGTACTACAAGGACGCCGATCCGGCGGCCAAGGTGCCCGGCCTGATGCACGTCCAGTTCGGCGAGTACCACGTCGGTGACGTCGAGTTCGTCGCCGCGTTCGACGTCGACGCGAAGAAGGTCGGCCTCGACCTCTCCGACGCCATCGGTGCCAGTGAGAACAACACCATCAAGATCTGCGACGTCCCGAACAAGGGCGTCACCGTCCAGCGCGGTCACACCCTCGACGGCCTGGGCAAGTACTACCGGATGACGATCGAGGAGTCCGACGAGACCCCGGTCGACGTGGTCCAGATCCTCAAGGACAAGCAGGTCGACGTCCTGATCTGCTACCTGCCCGTCGGTTCCGAGGACGCGGCGAAGTTCTACGCCCAGTGCGCCATCGACGCCAAGGTCGCCTTCGTCAACGCCCTCCCGGTCTTCATCGCCGGCACCAAGGAGTGGGCGGACAAGTTCACCGAGGCCGGCGTCCCGATCGTCGGCGACGACATCAAGTCGCAGGTCGGCGCCACCATCACGCACCGCGTGATGGCGAAGCTGTTCGAGGACCGCGGTGTCCGTCTTGAGCGCACGATGCAGCTCAACGTCGGCGGCAACATGGACTTCAAGAACATGCTGGAGCGCGACCGCCTCGAGTCCAAGAAGATCTCGAAGACGCAGGCCGTCACCTCGCAGATCCCGGACCGCGACCTGGGCGAGAAGAACGTCCACATCGGCCCGTCGGACTACGTCCAGTGGCTCGACGACCGCAAGTGGGCCTACGTCCGCCTCGAAGGCCGCGCCTTCGGCGACGTCCCGCTGAACCTGGAGTACAAGCTCGAGGTCTGGGACTCCCCGAACTCCGCGGGTGTCATCATCGACGCCCTGCGCGCCGCGAAGATCGCCAAGGACCGCGGCATCGGCGGCCCGATCCTCTCCGCGTCGAGCTACTTCATGAAGTCCCCGCCGGTCCAGTACTTCGACGACGAGGCCTACGCCAACGTCGAGAAGTTCATCAAGGGCGAGGTCGAGCGCTAGGACCCGCCACCGGTCCGTCCGTCGGGGGTCCCCGGGCATTGCGCCCGGGGACCCTCCTCGTATGTGAGGCTGTGCCCATGGCCGTCGTCCGTGACCTGCGCATCCTCCTGCGCTTCCAGGGCTTCCGGCGCCTGCTCGCCGTACGCCTGCTCTCCCAGGGCGCGGACGGCGTCTACCAGGTCGCACTCGCCACCTACGTCGTCTTCTCCCCGGAGAAACAGACCTCGGCCACCGCGATCGCCTCCGCGATGGCGGTCCTGCTCCTCCCGTACTCCCTCATCGGCCCCTTCGCCGGCGTCCTCCTGGACCGCTGGCGCCGCCGCCAGGTCTTCCTCTACGGCAACCTGCTGCGTGCCCTGCTGGCCGCGCTGACCGCAGTCCTGATGGTGAGCCACGTCCCGGACTGGCTCTTCTACGTCTCCGCGCTCTGCGTCACCGCGGTCAACCGCTTCGTCCTCGCCGGCCTGTCCGCCGCGCTCCCGCGCGTGGTCGACGACGAACGCCTGGTCGTCGCCAACTCCCTTTCCCCCACGGCCGGAACACTGGCGGCGACGTTGGGCGGCGGCCTCGCCTTCCTCGTACGGCTGCTGGTCGCGGACACCGACGCCGCGGTGGTACTGCTGGGATCCGCCCTGTATCTGTGCGCGGCCCTCACGTCGTTGCGCATGGCCCCCGAACTCCTCGGCCCCGACCGCGCGTTGACCCAGCCCCGGCTGGCCACAGCCCTCGCCGGCACCGCCCGGGACCTGACGGCGGCGGTACACCATCTCGCCGCGCCACAGCGCCGGGAGGCGGTCTGGGCTCTCGCCGCGATGACACTGATGCGGTTCTGCTACGGCGCCCTGACCGTCCTGGTGCTGATGCTCTGCCGGTACGCCCTGTCCTCAACCTCAGACGACGGACTGCGCCTGCTGGGGCTGGCGTTGGGGGTGTCCGGCGCCGGCTTCTTCGTGGCGGCCGTGGTGACACCCGGGGCCGCGGGGCGCCTGGGCCCCGGCCGCTGGATCGCCGTCTGCGCCGCGGGCGCCGCCCTACTGGAACCGGCCCTCGGCCTCCCGTTCACCACCGCCCCCATGCTGGCGGCGGCCTTCGTCCTCGGCCTGACCACACAGGGCGCGAAGATCGCCACGGACACGATCGTGCAGTTCTCGGTCGACGACGGCTTCCGCGGCCGCATCTTCTCCGTCTACGACGTGCTGTTCAACGTCGCCTTCGTCGGCGCCGCCGCGATGGCCGCGCTGATGCTTCCCCCTGACGGCCGCTCAGCGGTGCTGGTGATCACCGTGGCCGTCATCTACGGAGCGGTTGCTGCGACTATGGCCCACTTTGAGCGCCGGAGAGTGTCACATCACTGACACGGAGTCTTCCTGGGCCACAGCGGTGTCAGTGGCGGCAGGTAGCTTACAGGCGTCTTATTTCGCATCATGCCGCACGCCGGACCAAGGGTCACGCCGTGCCATGCGTCCACGTTCCAGGGGGGACCCCAGTGACTACTCCGCCGCCTCAGAGCCCGAACCCATACGCTCAGGGGCCGAACCCCTACGCCCAGGACCAGCAGCCCTACGGCCAGCCTCAGACTGCGGCGCCGCATCCGGCGCAGGCTCAGGCCCAAGCCCCGTATCCGCCGCAGGCGCAGGCTCCGTACCCGCCTCAAGGCGGCTACCCGCAGCAGCCCGGCCAGCCCGGCTTCCCGCCCCAGGGCGCGGCCCCGTACGCTCCGGTCCCCCCACAGCCGAAGCGTAAGTTCAGCTTCAAGATGATCCGGCTTGCCGTCGTGATCGTGATCGCCGCGGGTGCGGCGATCTTCAGCTACATATCCGGGCAGCACGACCCCGATACGGCCAAGGTCGGCGACTGCATGCACCGCGGCAGCACCAGCGACACCGACCCGAAGCTCGAGGTCGTGAAGTGCGGCGACTCGAAGGCCCAGTTCATCGTGCTGGCCAAGGTGAGTGGCAACTACTCCCGGACCGAGGCCGACACCAAGTGCGCGGCGGCCGCCAAGGACTTCCAGTACCAGTACACCCAGACCGGCAAGGGCAGCGACTTCCTGCTCTGCCTGAAGGACTACAAGAAGTAAGGCAGATGTGGCGAGGGGCGGTGTCTCATGTTTCACGTGAAACACCGCCCCTGATGCTGTCCGGGGTCATGTTTCACGTGAAACATGACCCCGTCCCGCGACCTCAGCTCTCCGCGGCCCACCACTCCTTGAGGGCGGCCACGGCTGCCTCATGCTCCATCGGCCCGTTCTCCAGCCGCAGTTCCAACAGGAACTTGTACGCGCGACCGATGACCGGTCCGGGAGTGACGCCCAGGACCTCCATGATCTGGTTGCCGTCGAGGTCGGGACGGATCGAGTCCAGCTCCTCCCGCGCCTGCAACTGGGCGATGCGTTCCTCCAGACCGTCGTACGCACGGGACAGCGCGGCGGCCCTGCGCTTGTTCCGTGTGGTGCAGTCCGAGCGGGTCAGCTTGTGGAGGCGGTCGAGGAGTGGGCCGGCGTCACGGACGTAGCGGCGGACGGCCGAGTCGGTCCACTCGCCGGTGCCGTAGCCGTGGAAGCGCAGGTGGAGTTCGACGAGACGTGAGACGTCCTTCACCAGGTCGTTGGAGTACTTGAGCGCCAGCATGCGTTTCTTGGTCATCTTCGCGCCGACCACCTCGTGGTGGTGGAACGAGACCCGGCCGTCGTTCTCGAACCGGCGGGTGCGCGGCTTGCCGACGTCGTGCAGAAGGGCGGCCAGCCGGAGGACGAGGTCGGGACCGTTCTCCTCCAGTTCGATCGCCTGCTCCAGAACGATCAGCGTGTGTTCGTAGACGTCCTTGTGCCGGTGGTGCTCGTCGCTCTCCAGGCGGAGGGCGGGAAGCTCGGGCAGGACGTGGTCGGCGAGTCCGGTGTCGACCAGCAGGCTCAGTCCCTTGCGCGGGTTCGCGGAGAGGATCAGCTTGTTCAACTCGTCCCTCACCCGCTCGGCCGAGACGATCTCGATCCGCCCGGACATCTCCGTCATCGCCGCGACGACCTCGGGAGCGACCTCGAAGTCGAGCTGCGCGGCGAAGCGTGCCGCCCGCATCATCCGCAGGGGATCGTCCGAGAAGGAGGCCTCGGGGGTGCCGGGGGTCCGCAGTACCCGGGCCGCGAGGTCGTCGAGGCCGCCGTGCGGGTCGATGAACTCCTTCTCCGGGAGCGCGACAGCCATCGCGTTCACCGTGAAGTCGCGCCGGACGAGGTCCTCCTCGATGGAGTCGCCGTACGACACCTCGGGCTTGCGAGAGGTCCGGTCGTACGCCTCCGACCGGTAGGTGGTCACCTCGATCAGGTAGCCGTCCTTCTGCACCCCCACGGTTCCGAAGGCGATCCCGACCTCCCACACCGCGTCGGCCCACGGCCGGACGATCTTCAGTACGTCCTCGGGGCGCGCATCCGTCGTGAAGTCCAGGTCGTTGCCGAGCCGGTCGAGCAGCGCGTCCCGGACCGAGCCGCCGACCAGGGCAAGGGAGAACCCGGCCTCCTGGAAACGGCGGGCGAGGTCGTCGGCGACGGGAGCCACCCGCAGCAGTTCACTCACCGCGTGGTGCTGCACCTGGCTCAGGGCACTGGGGTTGTCTTCGTTGGCGTTCGGCACAACAGAAAAGGGTACGTGGCCCCGGCCACCGCGAGCGCCTCCATTAAATGTGCACGGACACGTCCGCTGATACCCGCGCAAGCGCTGCCCTTGCGACGTACAGGAACGCTCCCCTTTATACGGGCACATACGGGATGGTCCGGCGCTGTTCTCCGATCTTGTGGAGCAGACCGCGGCACTTCCCCTCAGCGCGCATCGTTACCATGCGTGGACGCACATTGCGACGACCACTGACGATGACGAGGGACGGGCGAGCGCGTGGCCGAGGCGGCAGACTTCCAGGGGACGTGTCCCTCACCTGCCCGCCGGTGGCTGCGGCGCACCGGCGCACTGCTCGCCGGGGCGCCTCTGCTGGCCGGCCTGCTCCAGTTGTCCGCCACCACGCCCGCCGGCGCGGCCGAGCAGACGTCCGCGAAGGCTGCCTCCGGCTCGCAGACGGTGTCGGTCTCCGTGGACTCGCTCAGCCCCAGCATCCCCACGGACGGGGACACCCTGACCGTCTCCGGGACGGTCACCAACAACGGCAAGCAGACGGTCACGGACGCCCACGTGGGCCTGCGCCTGGGCCAGGCGGTCAGCACCCGCTCGGCGATCGACACCGTCGCCAACCGCACCGACTACGTCCAGGGCGTCGACGGCTCGGAGATCGGCGACAAGTACACCGAGAAGTTCGCCAAGCTCACTCCGGGCGTCGCGGAGCCCTTCACCCTCTCCGTGCCGGTCGACAAGCTGGACCTCGGTGACGACGGCGTCTACCCGCTCGGTGTCTCACTCTCAGGCCAGACCTCCGCGCAGCCGTGGGAGCAGGTGCTGGGCATCCAACGGACGTTCCTGCCGTGGCAGCCCGACGAGGCGGACACGAAGACGAAGACGACGTATCTGTGGCCGCTGATCTCCGGCGTCCACATGACGGCGCAGACGGGTTCCAACGAGCAGCAGACGCCGGTCTTCCTCAACGACGACCTCGCCAAGGAGATCTCCCCGGGCGGTCGCCTCGACCAGATGCTGTCGCTGGGCAAGGATCTCGACGTCACCTGGGTGATCGACCCGGACCTGCTGGCCTCCGTCGACGCGATGACCAGCAGCTACAAGATCCAGGGCGACGGCGACACCACGACGACGGGCACCCACCAGGCGGTCGCCAAGGCGTGGCTCGCCGAGCTGCAGTCGGCGGTCGCGGACAAGGAGGTCGTCGCCCTCCCCTTCGCCGACCCGGACCTGGCGTCCCTCGCCCACAACGGCACCAGCGTCACCGGCTCGCTGAGCCACCTCAAGGACGCCACGGACGTCGCCGCGAGCACCGTGGAGACCGTGCTCCACGTGACGCCGACCACGGACTTCGCGTGGCCGGTGAACGGCGCCGTGGACCCGTCGATCATCAAGGTCGCCACCTCGGCCGGCGCCGACAAGGTGATCGCCCGCAGCGACAGCCTCCAGGAGACCGGCGGCCTGTCGTACACGCCCTCCGCCGCCCGCCCCATCGGCGGCGGTACGACCGCGGTGGTCGCGGACTCACGGCTCTCCACGGCGTTCGAGGGTGATCTGACGAGGGCCGGGGCCGCCACACTCGCCGAGCAGCGGTTCCTCGCCCAGAGCCTGACGCTCGATCTGCAGACGGACAAGCAGCGCAGCATCGTCGTCGCCCCGCAGCGCATGCCGACCGCGAGCCAGGCCCAGGCGATGGCCGAGGCGCTGACGACCCTCCAGGGCAGCACCTGGAGCGAGTCGCAGGACCTCACCGCGGCGGCCAAGGCGAAGCCCGACCCGAGCGCCACCACAAGGATCCCGTCGTCCTCCTCGTACCCCTCCTCGCTGCGCAAGCAGGAGCTGCCGAAGTCGGCCTTCGAGCAGATCGCGGCCACCCAGGACAAGCTCGACAACTTCCGGGTGATCCTCACCGACGAGTCCCGGGTCGTGACCCCGTTCGGGCGGGCCATGAACCGTGAGATGTCCACGTCGTGGCGAGGACAGGCGGGCGAGGCGACGAACTTCCGCCAGAGCGTGCTGGATTATCTCGACGACCTCACCAACCAGGTGAAACTGATCGACAAGTCCGAGACCAAGCTCTCGGGCCGCAGCGCCACGATCCCCGTGACCGTGCAGAACAACCTCGTGCAGGGCGTCGACCACCTGATCCTGCGCCTCACCTCGACGAACCCCACCCGCCTGAAAATCAAAGGCAGGGCCTACACGGAGCAGCCGGTCACGGTCAACGGCGGGCACAGCCAGTCCGTGAAGTTCACCACGTCGGCCAACGCCAACGGCAAGGTGGGGGTGACCGCCCAGCTGTACACGGAGGACGGCCAGGAGTACGGACAGGCCGTCAACTTCGACGTGAAGGTCACCGAGGTCACGGCCACCGTCATGCTGGTCATCGGCGGCGGTGTCCTGCTGCTCGTCCTCGCCGGCTTCCGGATGTACACGCACCGCAAGCGTGCCGTCGCCCGCCAGGCCGAGGAAGGTCCCGACGGACCCGACGACGAAGCGACCGAGGAACCCGAAGGCCCGGAGAACCCCAAGAGCCCCCAAGACCGTCTCAAGGAGGAGTCCGGCACTCCGTCCCGGGCAGACGACCCGGAGCAGCCGAGTGACCCGACACCGGACACCGCACCGGAAAGCGCCGACCCGTCCGGCACGGGTGAGAGAGTGGACCGTTGAGCGATGTCGTGGCCGGTGGGCCCGGGGACGATGAGGTGGGGTAACCATGAACGCGCCGTACGACGGTGACCGCGGTCAGGGCGCGGGCGGCTCGGGCTACCCCGAGGGTCCGCAGCCCGAGCCCGGTCAGGTGCCGCCGCAGCCTCCCGCGGACATGTACCTCCAGGACGCCTACGACCAGGACCCCTACCGGGCGCAGGACCTCTCCGCCCAGGACCCGGTCGCCGAGGCGCTCTACGACCGCGCCGCGCACCCACCGCCCCCTCCGGGCACGTACCAGCCGCAGCCCCCGCTCTACGCGCAGCCGCCTCAGTCCCCGTACGCCCCCGATCCCCGCGTGTGGGCGCAGACCCCGGCACCCGAGCCGGAGGGCCCGACCCAGTACCTGCCGTACGGCGACGACGCCCGGACGACGCAGTTCGTGGGCGTGGACGACCTGGTGACGGGGGCCGGCGAGGAGCACCACGAGCCGGACGCCTTCGCGCACCTCTTCCGGGACCAGGGACAGGGCGGCGGACGTCCGCCGATGGAGTCCCCGGCGGTCCCCGGCCCGTCCCCGGCGCCGCCCTCGGGCCATGCCCCCACCGCGCCGTCTCCGGTACCGATGTCCGACGCCACGATGCAGCTCACTCCTACGGCGCCGGCGCCCGCTGCGGCCGCGCCCAAGAAGGGCGGCCGGGCCACCGGCCTGCTGAAATCGAGCGCCGTGATGGCGGCGGGCACGATGGTCTCCCGCCTGACCGGCTTCGTCCGCTCGGCGCTGATCGTCTCGGCGCTGGGTGTCGGCATGCTCGGCGACACCTTCCAGGTCGCCTACCAGCTGCCGACGATGATCTACATCCTGACCGTGGGCGGTGGCCTCAACTCCGTCTTCGTGCCGCAGCTCGTGCGGGCCATGAAGGAGGACGACGACGGCGGTGAGGCGTTCGCCAACCGGCTGCTGACCCTTGTCATGGTGGCCCTGGGCGCGCTCACCGCGCTCGCGGTCTTCGCGGCACCCCTGCTGATCCGTCTGCTGTCCGACTCGGTGGCCAACGATCCGGCGGCCAACGACGTGGGCGTCACCTTCGTCCGCTACTTCCTGCCCTCGATCTTCTTCATGGGCGTCCACGTCGTGATGGGCCAGATCCTGAACGCGCGTGGCAAGTTCGGCGCGATGATGTGGACCCCGGTCCTGAACAACATCGTCATCATCGTGACGCTCGGCATGTTCATCTGGGTGTACGGCACCTCCGCGAACTCCGGCATGAAGGTCACGAACATCCCGCCGGAGGGCCAGCGACTGCTCGGCATCGGCGTGCTGCTCGGCCTGGTCGTCCAATCGCTCGCGATGATCCCGTACCTGCGGGAGACCGGCTTCCGGCTGCGGTTGCGCTTCGACTGGCGGGGCCACGGTCTCGGCAAGGCCGCGACGCTCGCCAAGTGGACCGTCCTCTTCGTCCTCGCCAACCAGGCCGGCGCGATCGTCGTGTCCCAACTGTCCACCGCCGCGGGCAAGTCCTCGCCCGTCGACGGCACCGGCTTCGCCGCCTACGCCAACGCCCAGCTGATCTGGGGTCTGCCGCAGGCCATCATCACCGTCTCCCTGATGGCCGCGCTGCTGCCGCGTATCTCGCGCTCGGCGGCTGAGGGCGACGGGGGTGCCGTCCGCGACGACATCTCCCAGGGCCTGCGCACCACCGCCGTGGCGATCGTGCCGATCGCCTTCGGCCTTCTTTCCCTCGGCATCCCGATGTGCACGCTGATCTTCGGTTCCTCGGGGACCAGCGAGGCCACCAACATGGGCTTCATGCTGATGGCCTTCGCCCTCGGTCTGATCCCGTACTCGGTGCAGTACGTCGTCCTGCGCGCCTTCTACGCGTACGAGGACACCCGAACTCCCTTCTACAACACGGTCATCGTGGCCGCCGTCAACGCCGGCGCCTCGGTGGCCTGCTACTTCGTCCTCCCGGCCCGCTGGGCCGTGGTGGGCATGGCCGCCTCGTACGGCCTCGCGTACGCGACCGGTGTCGGTGTCGCCTGGAACCGGCTGCGCAAGCGGCTGAACGGCGACCTGGACGGCGCTCGCGTCATGCGGACGTACGCTCGGCTCTGTATCGCCTCCGTGCCGGCCGCGCTGCTCAGTGGTGCGGCTTGCTACGGGATCGGACATACGCTCGGCCAGGGGGTCGTCGGCTCGTTCGCGGCCCTTCTGGTGGGCGGTGCCGTACTGCTCGGAATCTTCTACGTCGCGGCCCGGCGCATGCGCATCGAGGAGCTCAACTCCCTCGTGGGCATGGTGCGCGGGCGCTTGGGGCGTTGAGGCGGGGGCACACGCACAACCATCGTCCGCCGCTGTGTGTCGTGCATAGCGGCAGACTGTGGGCACAATTGGTTTCGGCGTCGAACAGCGTGCAACGGATGGGGAGGCAGGAGCGACGGTGGCGGAACGGAGCACGGCTGCCGTCGACGTGGCAGACAACAGCGGCGACGAGCCGCTGACCGCCAAGGCGGACCAGTCCACGGCCGACGGGGTGGCCCAGAACCCGGAGCGGGACACGGAGAGCGACAAGGCACAGGGGAGCGGCGGGATCGAGGAAACCGAGAAGGCCTCGCCTCCCGAACTGCACAGCGGTCACAAGCTCGCCAGACGCTATCGACTCGAAGAGTGCGTCACCCGTCTGGACGGCTTCAGCAGTTGGCGCGCGGTGGACGAGAAACTCCGCCGTGCCGTCGGCGTCCATATTCTGCCCGCGGATCATTCGAGGGCCCGCTCCGTGCTGGCCGCGGCCCGTTCCTCGGCGCTACTGGGCGATCCCCGCTTCGTCCAGGTCCTGGACGCCGTGGAGGAGAACGACCTCGTCTACGTCGTCCACGAATGGCTGCCCGACGCCACGGAACTGACGGCGCTTCTGGCCCCAGGACCGCTGGAGGTGCACGACGCCTACCAGATGGTCAGTCAGATCGCCTCGGCCATGGCCGCCGCGCACCGTGAGGGCCTCGCCCATCTGCGGCTGAACCCGAACGCCGTGCTGCGTACCTCGTCCGGCCAGTGGCGCATCCGTGGTCTGGCCGTCAACGCGGCGCTGCGCGGCATCAGTTCGGACACCCCGCAGCGCACGGACACGGAGGCGATCGGCGCCCTGCTGTACGCGGCGCTCACCCAGCGCTGGCCGTACGAGAGCGATGCCTACGGCCTGTCCGGGCTGCCCAAGGGCGTCGGTCTCATCGCGCCCGACCAGGTACGCGCCGGTGTCCACCGAGGTCTGTCGGAGCTCGCCATGCGCGCGCTCGCCAACGACGGTGCCACGGCCTCCAGGCACGAGTCGGCGTGCACCACGCCGGAGGAGCTGGTGAAGGCGATCGGCGAGATGCCCCGCATCCGCCCGCCGGAGCCCGCCTACACCGCACCGCCCGAGTACCAGCGCACGACGTACCAACAGGGCACGTACGGCCGCCCGTCGCCGCCCGGTGCCACCCAGGTTCTGCCGACCCCGCCGCCCCCGCTGCAGAGCCGCACCGGCAAGGCCCTCAAGTGGGCCGTGTCCGCGCTGCTGATCGCCGCGCTGGGCCTGGGCAGCTGGCAGCTCGCGGACGCGCTCATGGACCAGGGCAACAAGTCCGAGGACACGAAGCAGACGCAGACGACGGACGGGAACGACAAGACCGGCGACAAGACCAAGCCGGTCAAGACGCTCGCGATCCAGGGCGCCAAGGAGTTCGTGGCAAAGGGCGACCCGCAGCATCCGAACGACGTCGACAAGACATACGACGGCGACAAGTCAACGTACTGGCGGACCTCCAGCTTCATAGGGGGCCCGGTGCTCGCGCCGTACAAGCCGGGCGTGGGCATCGTCTACGACCTCGGTTCGGTCCAGGACGTCTCCGCGGCGACCATAGGGCTCTACTACAGCGGCGATCACACGACGGTGAAGCTCTACGCGACCAACTCGCTGTCGCCCTCCTCGCTGGACTCCATGACGCAGCTCGGCACCGTCACGACGACCGGGACCAGTGCCACGGTGAAGGTCACCAAGCATGTGAAGAGCCGGTACGTTCTTGTCTGGCTCACCGCTCTGCCGCACGCGGACAGCGACCAGTACAGCGATGCCGGCTACAAGCAGGCCATTACCGACGTGAAGTTCACGGGCTGACGTCTCACCAGAGGGGGAGGGGGTCCGATGGCGGAAGGCGCCGGATACGACGAGACGAGCGATCAGGATCTGCTCGCCCGCCATGTCGAAGGCGACCCGGACGCCTTCGGAGAGCTCGTACGGCGGCACCGGGACCGGCTCTGGGCCGTGGCCCTGCGCACGCTGGGAGACCGTGAGGAGGCCGCTGACGCGGTCCAGGACGCCCTCGTGTCCGCCTACCGGGCCGCCCATACCTTCCGCGGCCAGTCGGCCGTCACCACCTGGCTGCACCGGATCACGGTGAACGCCTGCCTGGACCGCGCCCGCAAGGCCGCTTCCAGGAAGACGTCCCCGGTCGATGACACCGAGCGCCTGGAACAGCTCCTGGAACCGCACGAGTCGGCCTCGGCTCCCGCGGAGCGCAACGATCTGCACCGCCAACTGCTTGAAGCCCTCGGCACTCTTCCGCCCGACCAGCGCGCCGCCCTCGTCCTGGTGGACATGCAGGGCTACCCGGTCGCGGAGGCCGCGCGCATGCTCGACGTGCCGACCGGCACGGTGAAGAGCCGCTGCGCCCGCGGAAGAGCCCGGCTGCTGCCGCTGCTCACCCATCTACGGCCGGAAAGAACCGGTGGCGACAAGGAACCGGGCGCTGGACGGAACCGGGCGCAGGGGACATCCGTCCCACCGGCAGCGGGACCTCGCGACGGAGGTCCCAAGGATGCAGGGCCGAGCGATTCAGCTGCTGTGAAGGGCGGAGGTGGGCGAGCGTGACATCCACGACAGACACGACCGGGCACCCGGACGTCGCGGAGATCTCCGACCTCACCGAGGGCCTTCTCCCACCGTCCAGGACAGCCGAGGTACGACGGCACCTGGACGAGTGTGAACTCTGTGCGGACGTCCACGACTCGCTGGAGGAGATCCGGGGTCTGCTGGGCACCATGCCCGGCCCACCACGCATGCCCGCCGAGATCGCGGGCCGTATCGACGCGGCTCTCGCCGCGGAGGCCCTGCTGGGTGCCACAGCCCCCGAGACCCTGGCCGCGCCAACGTTGGTGAGTGCCTCCCGCGTCACGTCGGACGTGGACCGCAAGGTCGGTGAGAACGCCGGGGCGCATGTTTCACGTGAAACATCGCCCACGGCGGACCGCCCGTCAGGACGCGCACACGCGGCAACCGGTCCTGGACGCAAGGACCGTAAAGAGGGCAAGGAACGGAATCGCGGCAGTCGTCGCGGGAGGATCGTTCTGGGAGCGGTGTTCACCGCGGCCGTTCTGGGAGCCGGATCTCTGTTCATCCAGTCGCTGGGCGACCACAAGTCGTCCGACACAGCTCAAGGGCACCCGACGAGTTCCGCGGACACCTTCTCCAAGGGGAAGCTGGAGAGCGAGGTCTCGGCGCTCCTCCCCACCAAGTCGTCCACGATTCAGGGCACCAGCAGTGAGTCGCCCTGGCACGCCGCGGTCGACCCCGGCGGGGCGGAGTCTTCCACCAAGACTCCTAAAACCCTGAAGGAGCTCACCGGCTCCCTCCCGGACTGCATCCGGCAAGGCGTGAACCGCGGCAACACAGATGTCCTCGGCTTCAAGAAGGGCACCTACAACGGGACCGCCGCCTATCTCATGGTGCTGCCCGACGCTTCCGACAACAGTCGGGTCATGGCCTACGTCGTCGACGCGGCCTGCGTGAGCCAGCCGACATCCACCCCTGGCAAGGTCCTTCTGACGCAGTCGTTCGCGCATTCCTGACCACGAACGTCTCTTCTCGATCCGGCGTGGTACTTCCCTACCGTGTGCCATCTCCGTGTGCCCGGACACAGCGGGAATGCGGGCCCCGTAGGATCCGTTGGGTGGTGTGGAGGCTCCGAGAGGGGCTCCCACCGGTCGTACTGACGCAGTCCAGAGACGAGGAACCAAGCCGTGAGCGACGTCCGAAACGTGATCATCATCGGCTCCGGGCCCGCCGGCTACACGGCGGCGCTCTACACCGCGCGCGCGTCGCTGAAGCCGCTGGTGTTCGAGGGTGCCGTCACCGCTGGTGGCGCGCTGATGAACACCACCGAGGTCGAGAACTTCCCGGGCTTCCAGGACGGCATCATGGGCCCCGAGCTCATGGACAACATGCGCGCCCAGGCCGAGCGCTTCGGCGCCGAACTGATCCCGGACGATGTGGTCTCCGTCGACCTGACCGGTGAGATCAAGACCGTCACGGACACCTCGGGCACCGTCCACCAGGCGAAGGCCGTCATCGTGACCACCGGTTCGCAGCACCGCAAGCTGGGCCTGCCGAACGAGGACGCACTGTCCGGTCGGGGTGTCTCCTGGTGTGCCACCTGTGACGGGTTCTTCTTCAAGGACCAGGACATCGCCGTCATCGGTGGTGGTGACACGGCGATGGAGGAGGCGACCTTCCTCTCCCGCTTCGCCAAGTCCGTGACGATCGTCCACCGCCGCGACAGCCTGCGGGCCTCCAAGGCGATGCAGGAGCGTGCCTTCGCCGACCCAAAGATCAAGTTCGTCTGGGACAGCGAGGTCGCCGAGATCGAAGGCGACCCCAAGCTCGCCGGCCTCAAGCTGCGCAACCTGAAGACCGGGGAACTCTCGGACCTGGCGGTGACGGGCCTGTTCATCGCGATCGGCCACGACCCCCGCACGGAGCTCTTCAAGGGTCAGCTCGACCTGGACGGCGAGGGCTACCTGAAGGTCGAGGCGCCCTCGACCCGCACCAACCTGACCGGTGTCTTCGGCGCCGGTGACGTCGTCGACCACACCTACCGCCAGGCGATCACCGCCGCCGGCACTGGCTGCTCCGCCGCTCTGGACACCGAGCATTTCCTTGCCGCCCTCGCGGACAAGGAGCAGGCAGAGCCCGCGAAGACCACCGTCTGACCCCCATCCTCCCCACCGCACGATCAAGTTAAGGAGCCCGCCGTGGCCGGCACTCTGAAGAATGTGACCGACGCTTCCTTCGACGAGGACGTCCTCAAGAGCGACAAGCCCGTCCTGGTGGACTTCTGGGCTTCCTGGTGCGGCCCGTGCCGTCAGATCGCTCCGTCCCTCGAAGCCATCGCCGCCGAGCACGGCGACCAGATCGAGATCGTCAAGCTCAACATCGACGAGAACCCGGCGACGGCCGCCAGGTACGGCGTCATGTCCATCCCCACCCTGAACGTCTACCAGGGTGGCGAGGTCGCCAAGACCATCGTCGGCGCCAAGCCGAAGGCCGCGATCCTTCGCGACCTCGACGAGTTCATCGCCAGCAAGTGATGTTTCACGTGAAACCGTGTTTCACGTGAAACATGAAGGGGCCGACTCTCCGGAGTCGGCCCCTTTGCTTTAGAGCGGTCGAAGCGCTGGTTCCTTCTGTACGGCCCCCAGCAGCCGGTCGAGCGCCATCTCCACGTCTTCCTTCCAGGAGAGCGTCGTGCGCAGCTCCAGCCGCAACCGTGGATAGGCAGGATGCTGACGGACCGTCTTGAAGCCCACGGCGAGGAGATGATCGGCGGGCAGCACGCAGGCCGCCTCTTTCGCATGGGCATCACCGAAGGCTTCGATCGCCTTGAAGCCCCGCCGCAGCAGATCCTTGGCGACCGTCTGAACCATGACCCGCCCCAGTCCCTGCCCCTGATAGCCCGGCATGATGAACGACGTCATCAGCTGCACGGCGTCCGGCGACACGGGGCTTGTGGGAAACGCCGTCGAGCGGGGGACGTAGGCGGGAGGGGCGTAGAGGACGAAGCCCACCGGCAGGTCGTCGACGTAGACGACCCGCCCGCAGGAGCCCCAGTCCAGGAGGACGGCGGAGATCCACGCTTCCTTCTCCACGGACGCCGTGCCCGCCTTTACCGAGGCTTGCCCGCGGACGGGGTCCAGCTCCCAGAAGACGCACGACTGACAACGGTTGGGAATGTCCGGGAGATTGTCCAGCGTGAGCGGTACGAGCCGACGCCCCATGAAGGCTGATCCTCGCTTCCTTCGCCCGCAGCGCCGCGGGCGGCTGTCAGAGCGCTGCGTTCCCTGAGCAGACTGCCGACGAACCCGCCGACTGCGCCCAGGCCCAGACCCGCGCTCACCAGTCCGGTGCGGCTCACCGTTCGCATGGCCCCCGCCTCCCCTAAGAGGTGCTGCCAGGTGGATGCGCCATACCCGAACGCATCGTATCGATGATGCGATTGCATCGATACCGACAGAAAGCAAAGAGCGGGCCGCCTTCCGGTACACACCGGACGCGGCCCGCTCTGCTGGTCGGACGGACAGAACCCATGCCGTCGGCAGGACGGCTCAGGCCTCGTCCTCCGATTCGTCGTCCAGCAGACTCCGTTGCAGGACCGGCCCCTCGCCCGGAGCCAACGAACCGAGGATCCGCTCAAGGTCCTCCATCGAGGCGAACTCGACAGTGATCTTGCCCTTCTTCTGGCCCAGGTCGACCTTCACCCGGGTCTCGAAGCGATCGGAGAGACGGGTGGCGAGATCGGACAGCGCCGGGGAGACCAGGGCGCCGGCCCGCGGTCCCTTGGAGCGCTGAGCGGTCTGCGGCCGGGAACCCATCAGGGTCACGATCTCCTCGACGGCCCGCACCGAGAGCCCCTCGGCCACGATCCGGTGGGCCAGCCGGTCCTGCTCCTCCGAGTCGTCGACGGAGAGCAGTGCCCGGGCGTGACCGGCGGAGAGAACTCCGGCGGCGACACGGCGCTGGACCGACGGCGAGAGCTTCAGCAGACGCAGGGTGTTGGAGACCTGCGGGCGCGAACGTCCGATGCGGTCCGCCAGCTGGTCGTGCGTGCAGTTGAAGTCCTTGAGCAACTGGTCGTAGGCAGCCGCCTCTTCGAGCGGGTTCAGCTGGGCGCGGTGCAGGTTCTCCAGGAGGGCGTCCAGGAGAAGCTTCTCGTCGTCCGTGGCCCGCACGATCGCCGGGATCGCCTCCAGGCCGGCCTCACGGCAGGCCCGCCAGCGCCGCTCGCCCATGATGAGCTCGTAGCTCGTCAGGCCGATCTGCCGTACGACGACGGGCTGGAGGAGGCCGACCTCCTTGATGGAGGTGACCAGTTCCTGCAGCGCGTCCTCGTCGAAGACCTCACGCGGCTGGCGTGAGTTCGGCGTGATGGAGTCGAGGGGCAGCTCGGCGAAGAAGGCACCGATGGGAGGTGCCGGTGTCTCCGGAGTGCCGTACGCCGACAGGTCCTCTGTCTCGTAGGAGACCGGCGGCAGTGTGGTGACCTTTGCCGCGGCCACCCCCCGGTCGCCGGTGATGACCGGAACAGCCGAGGGGGATGTGGAACCCATGGCGGCCGGAGCCACCGTCTTCTCCCCGGTCGGGGCTGCGGGGATCAGTGCGCCGAGCCCACGGCCCAAACCCCTCCGTCGCTCGCTCACTGGATACCCTCCACCATGCTCTGGTCGCCCTGAGCGCCGATATGCGCATGCGGTGCGTCGTAGCTGACGCCCACACCCTTCAGCGCGATTTCCCTTGCTGCCTCAAAGTAGGAGAGGGCACCGCTCGATCCGGGATCGTAGGTCAGTACCGTCTGCCCATAGCTCGGCGCCTCGGAGATACGGACCGAGCGGGGAATGCTCGTCCGCAGCACCTCGTCGCCGAAGTGGCTGCGCACCTCGTCCGCGACCTGGGACGCGAGACGCGTCCGGCCGTCGTACATGGTGAGCAGGATGGTCGACACATGCAGGTTGGGGTTGAGGTGCCCCCGAACCAGGTCGACGTTGCGGAGCAACTGTCCGAGGCCTTCCAGCGCGTAGTACTCGCACTGGATCGGGATGAGAACCTCCGCGCCGGCGACCAACGCGTTGACCGTCAGCAGGCCGAGCGAGGGCGGACAGTCGATGAGGATGTAGTCCAGCGGCTGCTCGTAGGCCTGAATCGCCCGCTGCAGTCTGCTCTCTCGGGCCACCAGGGACACCAGCTCGATCTCCGCACCGGCGAGATCGATCGTGGCGGGGGCACAGAAGAGACCCTCGACATCGGGAACCGGCTGCACGACCTCGGAGAGAGGTCGGCTGTCGACCAACACGTCATAGATGGAAGGAACTTCCGCGTGGTGATCGATCCCCAGTGCTGTGGACGCATTGCCCTGTGGGTCGAGGTCGACCACCAGAACACGGGCACCGTGCAGTGCCAGCGAAGCGGCAAGATTGACGGTCGTCGTCGTCTTGCCCACCCCGCCCTTCTGGTTGGCGACGACCATGATGCGGGTCTGCTCAGGACGCGGCAGACCCTCGCCGGCACGACCTAGGGCTTCCACCGCCAGTTGGGCAGCACGACCGATGGGAGTGTCGTCCATAGGGGGCGGTGTTTCACGTGAAACATCCTCCCCCATCGACTCGGTACGGGGACCGGGGACCGGATCGGTCATCGGTCCCGCGATGTTGGCGTCGGACCGCAAGGATTCACTCTCCTCGACTTCAGGCTCGCAATGAACAGAGCCTCCCATGTCTTCAGGGTCGTGAACCAGTGAGGCCTGTTGTTCTGTGGAGAATTCCACCTCTGTGGACAACTCCGTGCCCTCTCCGAGTGATCCGAGAGGCTTCCGGTCGCGGGGTTCGGCCGCGGCGCGGGTGCGACCGATGATGCCGTGTAGCAGTGAGCGACGTTTCACGTGAAACACGATGCACAGCCGCCGAGGCCGAACTGTCGACGACACTCCGGCATGAGTAGGTTTGGCAGCTTGTGTGGAGTAAGTCTCGTCGTCAGGACGGATCAGTGACGCGCTTCACGCACTGACACCGACGTACCGCAAGCGCCGAGACCGACCCGTCCCAGCGCTGACACAGCCTCAACGACGCCGACGCGTACGGCCCGTACGAGCCGCCTTGGCCCGCTTCGCCGCGAATCGAACCCCACCGGGGCTCTCTCCGACCTCGACACGCACCACCGTGGACAGCGGATCGACGATGCCCTCGCCGACATGCAGGATGGACGTCTCCACGGCTCCAAGCTTGCTGAGCACGGTCCCCGCACTCTTAAGCTCCTCCTCGGCCGTGTCCCCCTTCAGGGCGAGCATCTCGCCATAGGGACGGAGCAGCGGGATGCCCCAGGTGGCCAGGCGCTCCAGCGGAGCCACCGCCCGGGCCGTCACGACATGGACCGGCTGCAGTGTGCCCATGACCTCCTCGGCACGCCCACGCACGACGGTGACGTGGTCGAGGCCCAGGAGTTCGACGACCTCGGTGAGGAAGGTCGTACGGCGGAGGAGCGGTTCGAGGAGGGTGATCTTGATGTCCTCGCGAACCAGGGCCAGGGGAATGCCCGGCAGGCCGGCGCCGGAGCCGACGTCGCACACCGTCACTCCGTCCGGCACGACCTCCGAGAGGACCGCGCAGTTCAACAGGTGCCGCTCCCACAGGCGGGGCACCTCACGTGGGCCGATCAGGCCGCGCTGCACACCCGCGTCGGCGAGCAGCTCGGCGTATCGGACCGCATCCTCGAAGCGATCGCCGAACACCTCGCGCGCCTGCTCGGGCGCGGGGGGAAGCTCCGCTGCCTCCGTCACGGGGGACCGTCCTTCCGTACCGCAAAAGCGCATTGGGCGCTGACCACCAGGACCACCAGAACTACAGGACTATCAGGCTGACAAAGTTCGGCCCCGTCTGATCGACAGACGGGGCCGGTGGAACGTAGGGACCGATCAGGCGGGAAGCACGACGACGAAGCGCTGCGGCTCCTCGCCCTCCGACTCGCTGCGCAGTCCCGCCGCCTTGACCGCGTCGTGCACGACCTTGCGCTCGAACGGGGTCATCGGGTTCAGCTTCACCGGCTCGCCGGTGTTCTTCACGTCGGCCGCGGCCTTGGCGCCGAGCTCGGAGAGCTCGGTGCGCTTCTTGGCGCGGTAGCCCGCGATGTCCAGCATCAGTCGGCTGCGGTCGCCGGTCTCCCGGTGCACGGCCAGGCGGGTGAGCTCCTGAAGTGCCTCCAGCACCTCACCGTCACGGCCGACGAGCTTCTGGAGGTCACGGCCGCTGCTGTCGCTGATGATCGAGACAGCGGCGCGGTCGGCCTCGACATCCATGTCGATGTCGCCGTCGAGATCGGCGATGTCGAGCAGACCCTCGAGGTAGTCCGCCGCGATCTCGCCCTCCTGCTCCAGGCGGGACAGGGTGTCTGCACCCTCGGCAGCGGCGGAGGTGGTGCCTTCCGTCACGGGATGGACTCCTTCTTACTTCTTGGACGGGGACTTGGGCCGCTGCGGACCCTTGCGCTGTCCGGACTGGGCCTTGCTGCGAGTACCGCCCGCGGGCTTCGGGGTGGGCTTCTTCGCAGCGGTGGCGGGCTTGGCGTCCTCGGGCTCGTCCGACTTGGTCAGCGAGGTCTTCGGCTCGTCGGCGGCGTCGGCCTCGTGCTCGGCACTGTCGTCGGCCGCCTTCGCGGCGGCGGACTGGCGCTGAGCCTTGGTCTGTCGCTTGGGCTGCTGGCGCCTGGGGGTCGCCGGGGTCGCCGTCGTACCGTCCTCGGACTCCACAGCCGTGCTCTCGCCCTTCACCACAGTGCCGTCCGGCTGGGCCACGAGGCCCACCTTCGTGAGGCTGTTGATGAACTTGCGCTCGAACTCGTTGCGGTCACGGCCCTTGGAGACGATCGCCTTGACGATGGCCTTCTCACCCCGGCTACGGGTCTTCTCGTGGTGCGTGACGTGCTTGGTCAAGCGCTCCAGGTAAGAGGCCTGGGCCTTGGAACCCGGGGTCGGGTTGTTATGGATGACGTACATCTGCTGGCCCATGGTCCACACGTTGGTGGTCAGCCAGTAGACGAGGACACCGACGGGGAAGTTGATGCCGAAGATGGCGAACATGACCGGGAAGACGTACATCAGCATCTTCTGCTGCTGCATGAACGGTGTCTTCACCGTGGTGTCGACGTTCTTCGTCATCAGCTGGCGCTGCGTGTAGAACTGCGACGCCGACATCATCACGATCATGATCGCGGTGACGACGCGGACGTCGGTCAGCGTGGCACCGAGCGCCTCGACCTTGCTGCTGCCGTCCGTGAACTTCGCGGCCAGCGGGGCACCGAAGATGTGCGCCTTACGCGCGCTGGCGAGCAGCGAGTCGTTGATGACGCCGATCGTCGAGCCCGTCGCGATGCCGTTGAGCACGTGGTACAGGGCGAAGAAGAACGGGGACTGCGCCAGGATGGGAAGGCACGAGGAGAGCGGGTTGGTACCCGACTCCTTGTACAGCTTCATCATCTCTTCGGACTGACGCTGCTTGTCGTTCTTGTAGCGTTCCTGGATCTTCTTCATCTCGGGCTGCAGGGTCTGCATGGCCCGGGTCGCCTTGATCTGCTTCACAAAGAGCGGGATCAGACAGATGCGGATCAGGATCACCAGGGACACGATGGACAGGCCCCAGGCCCAGCCCGTGTCGGGACCGAAAACCTTCCCGTACACCGAGTGGAACTGGACGATGACCCAAGAAACGGGTGTCGTGATGAAGCTGAAAAGACTGGCAATCGTGTCCACTAATCATGCTCCTTGGGCATGGGACGGTGTCTCTGCGGCCGGGCTCGAAGGACTCAGCCCTTCTGTGGCCGTTTCGGCGGCGGAGGTCCCGCCCTTGCGTGCGCGCCATGCGCCCCGCAACATCTCGTGCCACCTAGGACGCTTACGCGGTGGGACATGGTCCACACCGCCGAGCGACCACGGATTGCAGCGCAGGATGCGCCAGGCCGTGAGCGCTGTGCCCTTGATCGCGCCGTGCCGGTCTATGGCCGTATAGCCGTAGTGGGAGCACGACGGGTAGTACTTGCACACCGGGCCGAGCAATGGACTGATCGTCCACTGGTACAGCTTGATCAGCGCCAGCAGTGGGTACTTCATCGCGCGCCCCCTCCCAGCAGCCGCTGAACGGCGGCATCCAGGTCTTGGGCCAGCTGTGCATGGTCGGCGTCGCCCGCTCCGGGCAGCGCTCGTACGACTACCAGGCTACCGGGGGGAAACAGGGCGACTCGCTCGCGCATCAGATGACGGAGTCTGCGCTTCACCTTGTTGCGTACCACGGCGCCGCCCACCGCCTTGCTGACGACGAAACCCGCACGCGTCGGGGGAGCGCTCTCCCCTGGCGCGTGCGGGTCCGTGGCACCGCTACGAAAGTGGACGACGAGAAGCGGGCGGCCGGCCCGGCGACCCCGTCGTACCGCGGTCGCGAAGTCTTCGCGCCGCCTCAGCCGATGCTCGGTAGGCAGCACGACGTCATGACCTGATCGGGATCAGGCGGACAGGCTGGCGCGACCCTTGCCACGACGGTTCGCGAGAATCGCGCGACCGGCACGGGTACGCATCCGCAGGCGGAAGCCGTGGGTCTTGGCCCGGCGACGGTTGTTCGGCTGGAAGGTGCGCTTGCTCACGAGAGGGCTCCAGAAATAAATCGGTGGTGGCGGGTGCCGTCCTGGCTGTCACCGTGCGCCCACGAGTAGCTCGCAGTAACGCCCGAGTGCACCGCTTCCCGATCACCTCGAAGCGATCTGTGCCCATCGGAGGCAGGCGGCAGCAGCCATCGACAACTCGACCTGGTCACGGTACGCGGGGCTACGCCATCCGGTCAAACCAAGGGTCACGAGGAGACACTATCCACAGGCTGGGGACAACAACTTGAACCGCACCCGTCGCCCTGACTACCGTGGCTGGACTCCGATTCGTTCCTTTGTCCCCCGCCCCACACCTTTTTCCCGAGCGCCCCACCCGATGTACATCCCGTCCCGTCCGCGAACCACACGTTCGTGGGACCCGTGAGAGAGCGTGCCCTGTGGCTGACGTACCTGCCGATCTTGCCGCAGTGTGGCCACGAGTGCTGGAGCAACTTCTCGGTGAGGGGCGTGGGCAGGGTGTCGAGACCAAGGACGAGCACTGGATCCGGCGCTGCCAACCCCTGGCACTCGTCGCCGACACCGCCTTGCTCGCCGTACCGAACGAATTTGCGAAAGGCGTGCTCGAAGGCCGCCTCGCCCCGATCGTCAGCGAGACGCTGAGCCGCGAGTGCGGCCGGCCGATCCGCATCGCGATCACCGTCGACGACTCCGCGGGCGAGCCCCCCGGCCCGCCGGCGCCCCCCGCCCAGCCACAGCGGCGCTACGAGGAACCCGAGCAGAGCCGGGACCCCTACGAGGGCGGCTACGGCCGTCATCGCGCAGAGCCGCTCCCGGGCGGCCCCGGCGACCAGCTGCCCACCGCCCGGCCCGCCTACCCGTCGGAGTACCAGCGCCCCGAGCCGGGCGCCTGGCCGCGGCCGGCGCAGGACGACTACGGCTGGCAGCAGCAGCGGCTCGGCTTCCCGGACCGGGACCCGTACGCGTCGCCTCCGCAGGACCAGTACGGACCGCCGTCCCAGGACCAGTACGGGGCACCGGCGAAGGACAAGTACGGTCCGCCGCAGGACTCGTACCAGTCGCAGCAGGACCAGTACGCGCCGCCGACGCAGGACTACCGCCCACAGTCGATGGAGCGTCCGTCCTACGAGCAGCAGCGCGCCGAGTACGAACAGTCGCGGGCCGAGTACGAGAAGTCCCGCGAGCACTACAACCAGCGCGACGCGCGACGCGACCTGTCCGACTCGCACTCGCCGTCCAACTCCGGGCATGTGCACCGCAGCGGTCCGGGGCCGCTGGGCTCGAAGCCCGCGCCGGCCGCGGGCCCGGGTGAGCCGACCGCGCGTCTGAACCCGAAGTACCTCTTCGACACCTTTGTCATCGGCGCCTCGAACCGGTTCGCGCACGCGGCCGCGGTCGCCGTCGCCGAGGCGCCCGCGAAGGCGTACAACCCCCTGTTCATCTATGGGGAGTCGGGGCTCGGCAAGACGCACCTGCTGCACGCGATCGGGCACTACGCGCGGAGCCTGTACCCCGGCACGCGCGTGCGGTACGTCAGCTCCGAGGAGTTCACCAACGAGTTCATCAACTCGATCCGCGACGGCAAGGGCGACAGCTTCCGCAAGCGGTACCGCGAGATGGACATCCTTCTTGTCGACGACATCCAGTTCCTCGCGGACAAGGAGTCGACGCAGGAGGAGTTCTTCCACACGTTCAACACGCTCCACAACGCGAACAAGCAGATCGTGCTCTCCAGCGACCGGCCGCCCAAGCAGCTGGTCACGCTGGAGGACCGGCTGCGGAACCGTTTCGAGTGGGGGCTGATCACCGACGTCCAGCCGCCCGAGCTGGAGACCCGTATCGCCATCCTTCGTAAGAAGGCGGTGCAGGAGCAGCTCAACGCCCCGCCCGAGGTCCTGGAGTTCATCGCCTCCCGCATCTCGCGCAACATCCGCGAGCTGGAGGGGGCGCTGATCCGGGTGACGGCGTTCGCGTCGCTCAACCGGCAACCGGTCGACCTCGGTCTCACCGAGATCGTCCTCAAGGACCTGATCCCGGGCGGCGAGGACTCCACACCGGAGATCACCGCGACGGCGATCATGGGAGCGACCGCCGACTACTTCGGCATCACGGTCGAGGACCTGTGCGGCAGTTCGCGCGGCCGCCAGCTGGTCACGGCCCGGCAGATCGCCATGTACGTGTGCCGCGAGCTGACCGATCTCTCCCTGCCGAAGATCGGCGCGCAGTTCGGCGGCCGCGACCACACCACGGTCATGCACGCCGACCGCAAGATCCGCGCGCTGATGGCCGAACGCCGCTCGATCTACAACCAGGTCACCGAACTGACCAACCGCATCAAGAACGGCTGACAGCCGCGGAGTTACGACACCAGAGCTACGACACCGAAGGGCGCCCCGGGATCTTCCCGGGGCGCCCTTCGGCTTGCCGGGAGGCGGTCGGTACGGCGCTCGGAGACGCCGGGAGGTGCTTCGGCGGGCGCAGGGAGAGGAGGGAGAGGGCGCGTCGGAGAGGCGGCGAAAGAGAGCATCCCGGAGGCGTGCGGAGGAGTCAGAGGCGTCCGGAGACGATCCGCGGCCGGTTCCGGACCTGCCTCGGAGCCATTCCGGAGCCACTCTGAAGCGTCCCGGAAGCCACTCTGAAGCGGTCCGCGGCCGATCCTCAGCCCGTCCTCAGCCCGTCCTCAGCCCGTCCTCAGCCCGTCCGGAGCCCGCCGTGAGCCGATCCGGCAGCCGCTCGCCCTCGTTTCAAACCCACGGACCGACCACCCGCTGTTCGAATACCCGCCGGGTTACGGCCGTCCTCCACAGATTCGGCGACTTTCTTCCGTCCACACCCTGGGGACTGAGAAGTTGTCCAGATCGTGTCCACAGGCGCCGCGAGTGCGGGACGATCAGACCAGGTCAGGTGCTTGTGGATTCGTGGACAAAAGATATCCACAGGCTGTGGACGGATCCTTGATCCCCAGCCTGTGGATCAAGTTGTCCACCGACAACCCACAGGCTGGAGCCGGTTGTCCCCAGCGATCTCCAGCTTCTCCACACCGCTGTCCACTGTTCGGCAACCCAACGAGCCACCTCACCGTGTCGAGTGAAAGGCGTCACACGAAGGTGCCGGGTTGGGCTGTGGGAAAGGCGGGTAAAGCTGGGGACGGCGCTGGGGAGAAGTGGCCCTCGGCTGTGCATGGGGTGTGCAGAACTTTCCGTTCTCCACAGAAACCCGAGGTTGTCCACCGCCGTCACCCACAGGGTCGGTGGACAAAATTCCCGCCCTGAGCTGCGAAAACGCGGTTATCCACGGTATCCACAGCCCCTACTACTACTAGCAACTAGAGAGAGCTGGGAAACCGTTTCGAAGCGGGGCCTGTGCACAACTCGCGCTTCGTCGCCCGACAGCCCCTCGTCACGACTTGACCCCGATAGGCACCTACTGTCAGTGCCGTGCGTCAGACTGTTCCCCGTGTCCTTCCCCTCACAGGGACCGACGACACCGAGACAGACGACGAAGCCAGGCAGGCCGAGAAGCGCCGGCAACAGCAGGAGGCGGCAACAGTGAAGATCCGGGTGGAACGCGACGTACTCGCGGAGGCAGTGGCCTGGGCGGCACGCAGCCTCCCGGCCCGTCCGCCGGCGCCGGTCCTCGCCGGCCTCCTGCTGAAGTCCGAGGAGGGGCAGCTGAGCCTGTCCAGCTTCGACTACGAGGTCTCCGCGCGCGTGTCGGTCGACGCGGAGGTCGAGGAGGAGGGCACGGTCCTCGTCTCCGGCCGACTGCTCGCCGACATCTGCCGCGCCCTCCCCAACCGGCCGGTGGAGATTTCCACAGACGGTGTACGGGCGACGGTGGTCTGCGGCTCCTCCCGCTTCACGCTGCACACACTGCCTGTGGAGGAGTACCCGGCGCTGCCGCAGATGCCGGGCGCGACCGGCACCGTCCCTGGTGAGGTGTTCGCCTCGGCGGCCGCCCAGGTGGCCATCGCCGCCGGCCGTGACGACACGCTGCCCGTCCTCACCGGTGTGCGCATCGAGATCGAGGGCGACACGGTGACGCTGGCGTCCACCGACCGCTACCGCTTCGCGGTCCGTGAGTTCCTGTGGAAGCCGGAGGACCCGGAGGCGTCCGCGGTCGCCCTGGTGCCCGCCAAGACGCTCCTGGACACCGCCAAGGCCCTCACGAGCGGCGACAGCGTCATCCTGGCGCTGTCCGGCTCGGGCGCGGGAGAGGGCCTCATCGGCTTCGAGGGCGCCGGGCGTCGTACGACGACCCGCCTCCTGGAGGGCGACCTCCCGAAGTACCGCTCGCTGTTCCCGACGGAGTTCAACACCATCGCGGTGATCGAGACCGCCCCCTTCGTTGAGGCCGTCAAGCGCGTCGCCCTGGTCGCCGAGCGCAACACCCCGGTGCGGCTGAGCTTCGAGCAGGGCGTGCTGATCCTGGAGGCCGGTTCCAGCGACGACGCACAGGCTGTGGAGCGCGTCGACGCGAACCTTGAGGGCGACGACGTGTCGATCGCCTTCAACCCGACGTTCCTGCTGGACGGCCTGAGCGCGATCGACTCCCCGGTGGCCCAGCTGTCCTTCACGACCTCCACCAAGCCCGCGCTGCTCAGTGGCAAGCCCGCCCTGGACGCCGAGGCGGACGAGGCCTACAAGTACCTGATCATGCCGGTTCGCCTCAGCGGCTGATCCGTACCCGACGAGAACACCGCAGGTCGGGGCATACCGCTCGGTACTTCTGAGCGCGTATGCCCACAGGTGTGCATGACCGTCCGGGTTTAGGCTCGGACACAGGTACGCAAGTGCCTTCATGCCACGTCGCACCCTAAGGAACAACTGATGGAGCTCGGTCTCGTCGGCCTCGGCAAGATGGGCGGCAACATGCGCGAGCGCATCCGCCGCGCAGGCCACACCGTCATCGGATACGACCGCAACCCGGACCTCGCCGATGTCCACAGCCTGGGCGAGCTTGTGGGCAAGCTCAAGGGCCCGCGCGTCGTGTGGGTGATGGTCCCGGCCGGTGCCCCGACCCAGGCGACCGTCGACGAGCTGGCCGGACTCCTGGAGCCCGGCGACGTCGTCGTGGACGGCGGCAACTCCCGCTGGACGGACGACGAGAAGCACGCCGAGGAGCTCGGGGCCAAGGGCATCGGCTTCGTCGACGCGGGCGTCTCAGGCGGCGTCTGGGGCCTCCAGAACGGCTACGCCCTGATGGTCGGCGGCGACGCCGAGAACATCGCGAAGGTCCAGCCCGTCTTCGACGCCCTCAAGCCCGAGGGTGACTTCGGCTTCGTGCACGCCGGCAAGGTCGGCGCGGGCCACTTCTCGAAGATGGTCCACAACGGCATCGAGTACGCGATGATGCAGGCCTATGCCGAGGGCTGGGAGCTGCTGGAGAAGGTCGACTCGGTGACGGACGTCCGCGAGGTCTTCCGCTCCTGGCAGGAGGGCACGGTCATCCGTTCCTGGCTGCTCGACCTGGCGGTCAACGCCCTGGACGGCGACGAGCACCTCGACAAGCTCAAGGGCTACGCCGAGGACTCCGGCGAGGGCCGCTGGACCGTAGAAGCGGCCATCGACAACGCCGTGCCGCTGCCCGCGATCACGGCCTCCCTCTTCGCGCGGTTCGCGTCGCGTCAGGAGGACTCGCCGCAGATGAAGATGATCGCGGCGCTGCGCAACCAGTTCGGCGGCCACGCGGTCGAGACGAAGTAGTCCACAACGACGAGGTAATCCACAGCTCCGCAGATCCACCGGCCGCGACCGGTGGATCCACAACCTGGGGGAGGTCGGCGAACGACCATGCACGTCACGCATCTGTCGCTGGCCGACTTCCGCTCGTACGCCGGGGTCGACGTCCCGCTCGACCCCGGCGTCACCGCGTTCGTGGGGCCCAACGGGCAGGGCAAGACCAACCTCGTCGAGGCCATCGGCTATCTCGCCACCCTGGGCAGTCACCGCGTCTCCTCCGACGCTCCCCTCGTCCGCATGGGCGCCGAGCGCGCGATCATCCGGGCGCAGGTCAAGCAGGGCGAGCGGCAGCAGCTGGTCGAGCTGGAGCTGAACCCCGGCCGCGCCAACCGCGCCCGCATCAACCGGTCCTCGCAGGTCAGGCCCCGTGACGTGCTGGGCATCGTACGGACCGTGCTGTTCGCGCCCGAGGATCTCGCCCTGGTGAAGGGGGATCCCGGGGAGCGGCGGCGTTTTCTGGACGAGCTGATCACCGCGCGGTCCCCGCGTATGGCCGGGGTCCGTTCGGACTACGAGCGGGTGCTCAAGCAGCGCAACACCCTGCTGAAGTCGGCCGCGTTGGCACGGCGGCACGGCGGGCGGTCGATGGACCTGTCGACGCTCGACGTGTGGGATCAGCATCTCGCGCGCGTGGGGGCCGAGTTGCTCGCCCAGCGGCTCGATCTGATCGCCGCGGTCCAGCCCCTCGCCGACAAGGCGTACGAACAACTCGCCCCCGGGGGCGGCCCGGTGGCCCTGGAGTACAAGCCGTCGGCGCCCGGTGAGGCACACACGCGTGAAGACCTCTACGAGCAGTTGATGGCGGCGATCGCGGAGGCGCGCAAGCAGGAGATCGAGCGGGGCGTCACCCTCGTAGGACCGCATCGGGACGATTTGGTTCTCAAACTCGGTCAGTTGCCCGCCAAGGGGTACGCCTCGCACGGGGAGTCCTGGTCGTACGCGCTGGCGTTGCGGCTCGCGTCGTACGACCTGCTCCGGGGTGAGGGCAATGAGCCGGTGCTCGTGCTCGACGACGTGTTCGCGGAGCTGGACACGCGCCGTCGGGAGCGGCTGGCCGAGCTGGTGGCGCCCGGTGAGCAGGTGCTGGTGACGGCCGCGGTCGACGACGATGTGCCGCACGTGCTGGCGGGGACGCGGTACAGCGTCGCGGAGGGGGCGGTGGAGCGCGTATGACGACCGATCAGCCCCCGGCCGGGGAACCCGCGCCCAAGAAGGCCGCCGAGCCCTCCGGCGTCGACCTCGCGCGCGTGGCGTTGCGCGCGGCGAAGGAACAGGCACGCGCGCGTGGGGACGCGGCGCAGCAGAAGAAGCAGGCGCGGCGCGGCGGCCTGCGCTCCGGCGCGCGCGCCGACGGCCGCGACCCGATGGCCCTCGGTGCTGCGATCAACCGGCTGCTGAACGAGCGCGGCTGGGAGACGCCGGCCGCGGTGGGCGGTGTGATGGGTCGCTGGCCGCAGATCGTCGGCGAGGATCTGGCCAATCACTGCGTCCCGGAGAAGTACGACGAGGACGAGCGGGTCCTGATCGTGCGCTGCGATTCGACGGCCTGGGCGACCAATCTGCGCCTCCTCGCCCCCCAATTGGTGGCCCGGCTGAACGAGGACCTGGGGCACGGCACGGTGAAGCTCCTCAAGGTGAACGGCCCCGGTGGCCCGCCCCGTCGCTACGGTCCCCTGCGCGCTCCCGGCAGCACGGGTCCCGGCGACACCTATGGGTGACTGACATCACAGTGCGGGCTCCGGCGGGTGAACGGACGCGGTTGCGAATACCGACCTGACCCTTGAGTAGCAAAGGGTTGACACCCGGAAGCGCTGAGTGCCTCCGTGAGCCTCTTTGAGCCCCGTTCCGCATATGGGGAGTCGGGAGAGACCGGTTGAGGGCGGCACATGAGGACTCAGGTACCGGCAAACCCCCATCCATGTCGGCGCTACCGGTAGACTGGAAGCAATCCCGCCCCACTTGTGGGACAGACACCGAGCAACGCTGACTAAGGCTTACCAACGCAACACGCCGCAGCCGCTCCGGCCACCAGCCTGAGCCTGGCTTGTGCTGTGCCAGAAAGGGCGCTTCGTGGCCGATTCCGGCAACCCCAACGAGAACATCCCGTCCACCGACGCCGGCGCCAACGGCGGGGCTCACACCTCGAACGGCGAGGTCACCGCCTCGTACGACGCCAGCGCCATCACCGTCCTCGAGGGTCTGGACGCGGTCCGCAAGCGACCCGGTATGTACATCGGCTCGACCGGCGAGCGCGGCCTGCACCACCTCGTGCAGGAAGTCGTCGACAACTCCGTCGACGAGGCGCTGGCCGGCCACGCGGACACGATCGACGTCACGATCCTTCACGACGGTGGCGTGCGCGTCATCGACAACGGCCGCGGCATCCCGGTGGGCATCGTCCCGTCCGAGGGCAAGCCGGCCGTCGAGGTCGTGCTGACGGTGCTGCACGCGGGCGGCAAGTTCGGGGGCGGCGGTTACGCGGTCTCCGGCGGTCTGCACGGCGTGGGCGTGTCCGTGGTCAACGCGCTGTCCAGCAAGGTCACGGTCGAGGTCAGGACCGACGGCTACCGCTGGACGCAGGACTACAAGCTGGGCGTTCCGACCGCCCCGCTCGCGCAGCACGAGGCCACGGACGAGACCGGTACGTCGGTCACCTTCTGGGCCGACCCGGACGTCTTCGAGACCACCGAGTACTCCTTCGAGACGCTCTCGCGGCGCTTCCAGGAGATGGCGTTCCTCAACAAGGGTTTGACCATCAAACTCACTGACGAGCGCGAGCTGGCGAAGGCCACGGCCGGTGCCGACGAGGCGGGTGCGGACGAGAAGGACGAAGTCAAGACCGTCACGTACCACTACGAGGGCGGCATCGTCGACTACGTGACGTACCTCAACTCCCGCAAGGGAGACGTGGTGCACCCGACCGTCATCGACCTGGAGGCGGAGGACAAGGACAAGAGCCTGTCCCTCGAGGTCGCGATGCAGTGGAACAGCGGTTACAGCGAGGGTGTGTACTCCTTCGCCAACATCATCCACACGCATGAGGGTGGTACGCACGAAGAGGGCTTCCGGGCCGCGCTGACGTCACTGATCAACAAGTACGCGCGCGACAAGAAGCTGCTCCGCGAGAAGGACGACAACCTCACGGGCGACGACATCCGCGAGGGTCTCACCGCGATCATCTCGGTCAAGCTGGCCGAGCCGCAGTTCGAGGGCCAGACCAAGACCAAGCTCGGCAACACCGAAGCGAAGACCTTCGTACAGAAGGCGGTCTACGAGCACCTCAACGACTGGCTGGACCGCAACCCGAACGAGGCCTCGGACATCATCCGCAAGGGCATCCAGGCGGCCACCGCGCGCGTGGCGGCCCGCAAGGCCCGCGACCTCACCCGTCGCAAGGGGCTCCTGGAGACCGCGTCCCTGCCGGGCAAGCTGTCCGACTGCCAGTCGAACGACCCCACCAAGTGCGAGATCTTCATCGTCGAGGGTGACTCCGCCGGCGGCTCGGCCAAGTCCGGCCGGAACCCGCAGTACCAGGCGATTCTCCCGATCCGAGGAAAGATCCTCAACGTCGAGAAGGCCAGGATCGACAAGATCCTGCAGAACCAGGAGATCCAGGCACTGATCTCCGCCTTCGGCACCGGAGTCCACGAGGACTTCGACATCGCCAGGCTGCGCTATCACAAGATCATCCTGATGGCGGACGCCGACGTCGACGGTCAGCACATCAGCACCCTGCTGCTGACCTTCCTGTTCCGCTTCATGCGGCCGCTGGTCGAGGCCGGGCACGTGTTCCTGTCGCGTCCCCCGCTCTACAAGATCAAGTGGGGCCGTGACGACTTCGAGTACGCGTACTCGGACCGCGAGCGCGACGCCCTGATCGAGCTGGGCCGGCAGAGCGGCAAGCGCATCAAGGAAGACTCGATCCAGCGCTTCAAGGGTCTCGGCGAGATGAACGCCGAGGAGCTGCGCATCACCACGATGGACCAGGAGCACCGCGTCCTCGGCCAGGTCACCCTGGACGACGCCGCGCAGGCCGACGACCTGTTCTCGGTCCTCATGGGCGAGGACGTCGAGGCACGCCGCCAGTTCATCCAGCGCAACGCCAAGGACGTCCGCTTCCTCGACATCTGAGTCGGTCTCAGCTGACCGCATCAGGAAGGATCTTCACCAGCAATGGCCGACGAGAACACTCCTAGTACGCCTGAAGAGGGCGTCATCGCTCAGCGTGTCGAGCCCGTAGGGCTTGAGACCGAGATGCAGCGCTCGTACCTCGACTACGCGATGTCCGTCATCGTGTCGCGAGCCCTGCCCGACGTCCGTGACGGCCTCAAGCCCGTCCACCGCCGCGTCCTGTACGCCATGTACGACGGCGGCTACCGGCCCGAGAAGGGCTTCTACAAGTGCGCCCGTGTCGTCGGCGACGTCATGGGCAACTACCACCCGCACGGCGACTCCTCGATCTACGACGCGCTGGTCCGCCTCGCGCAGCCGTGGTCGATGCGGATGCCGCTGGTGGACTCGAACGGCAACTTCGGCTCTCCGGGCAACGACCCCGCCGCCGCCATGCGCTACACCGAGTGCAAGCTGGCGCCGCTGTCCATGGAGATGGTCCGTGACATCGACGAGGACACCGTCGACTTCACGGACAACTACGACGGCCGCTCCCAGGAGCCGACCGTCCTGCCGGCCCGCTTCCCGAACCTGCTGATCAACGGCTCGGCGGGCATCGCGGTCGGCATGGCCACCAACATCCCGCCGCACAACCTCCGTGAGGTCGCGGCGGGCGCCCAGTGGTGCCTGGAGAACCCCGAGGCCTCGCACGAGGAGCTGCTCGACGCGCTGATCGAGCGCATCAAGGGCCCCGACTTCCCGACCGGCGCGCTCGTCGTCGGCCGTAAGGGCATCGAGGAGGCGTACCGCACCGGGCGCGGCTCGATCACCATGCGCGCGGTCGTCGAGGTCGAGGAGATCCAGAACCGCCAGTGCCTGGTGGTCACCGAACTCCCCTACCAGACCAACCCCGACAACCTCGCGCAGAAGATCGCCGACCTGGTGAAGGACGGCAAGGTCGGCGGCATCGCGGACGTCCGCGACGAGACGTCGTCCCGTACCGGCCAGCGCCTCGTCATCGTCCTCAAGAGGGACGCGGTCGCCAAGGTCGTACTGAACAACCTCTACAAGCACACGGACCTTCAGTCGAACTTCAGCGCCAACATGCTGGCCCTGGTCGACGGTGTGCCGAGGACGCTGTCCCTGGACGCGTTCATCCGGCACTGGGTGGCGCACCAGATCGAGGTCATCGTCCGGCGGACGAAGTTCCGGCTGCGCAAGGCCGAGGAGCGGGCGCACATCCTGCGCGGCCTCCTGAAGGCCCTGGACGCCATCGACGAGGTCATCGCGCTGATCCGGCGCAGCGACACCGTGGAGATCGCGCGCACGGGCCTGATGGCCCTCCTGGAGATCGACGAGATCCAGGCGAACGCCATCCTGGAGATGCAGCTCCGCCGACTGGCCGCCCTGGAGCGCCAGAAGATCGTCCAGGAGCACGACGAACTCCAGGCGAAGATCACCGAGTACAACGCGATCCTGGCCTCCCCGGTCCGCCAGCGCGGCATCGTCAGCGAGGAACTCGCCGCGATCGTCGAGAAGTTCGGCGACGACCGCAAGACGATGCTGGTGCCCTTCGACGGCGACATGTCCATGGAGGACCTGATCGCCGAAGAGGACATCGTCGTCACCATCTCGCGCGGCGGCTACGTCAAGCGCACCAAGGCGGACGACTACCGCTCGCAGAAGCGCGGCGGCAAGGGCGTACGCGGCACGAAGCTCAAGGAAGACGACATCGTCGACCACTTCTTCGTGTCGACCACCCACCACTGGCTGCTGTTCTTCACCAACAAGGGCCGCGTCTACCGCGCGAAGGCGTACGAACTCCCCGACGCCGGCCGGGACGCGCGCGGGCAGCACGTGGCGAACCTGCTCGCCTTCCAGCCGGACGAGGCGATCGCCGAGATCCTCGCGATCCGCGACTACGAAGCGGCGCCCTACCTGGTCCTCGCCACCAAGGGCGGCCTGGTCAAGAAGACGCCTCTGAAGGATTACGATTCGCCCCGCTCCGGCGGTGTCATCGCGATCAACCTCCGTGAGACGGAGGACGGTTCCGACGACGAACTGATCGGCGCCGAACTCGTCTCGAACGAGGACGATCTGCTGCTGATCAGCAAGAAGGCACAGTCGATCAGGTTCACGGCCACGGATGACGCGTTGCGCCCCATGGGGCGTGCGACCTCCGGTGTCAAGGGCATGAGTTTCCGCGAGGGCGACCAGCTTCTCTCGATGAATGTTGTTCGACCCGGTACGTTCGTGTTCACTGCCACAGACGGCGGGTACGCGAAGCGGACCGCCGTCGACGAGTACCGCGTCCAGGGTCGCGGCGGCCTGGGTATCAAGGCCGCCAAGATCGTCGAGGACCGCGGTTCTCTCGTCGGCGCGCTGGTGGTCGAGGAGACCGACGAGATCCTCGCCATCACGCTGTCCGGCGGTGTGATTCGTACGCGAGTCAACGAGGTCAGGGAGACGGGCCGTGACACCATGGGCGTCCAACTGATCAACCTGGGCAAGCGCGATGCCGTCGTCGGTATCGCTCGTAACGCCGAGGCGGGATCCGAGGCGGAGGAAGTCGTCGGCGACGAAGCCGTCGACGAGACCGCCGAGGGTGTCGCGACCACCGGCACGGACGAGGGTGACGCACCCTCGGTCGAGTAGCACGAGGAGAGAGTCATCGTGAGCGGAGCCACGGGCGCCGGATCGACCGGTACGGACACGGACGGCGGCGGCCGTGGCTCCGCCGCGAACACGACAGATCCGCACACGACCCAACTGCGTGCGATCGACGTGAAGAAGACGGACTCGCACGCGCCCGACTCGCATGGATCCCAGGGGGGAACTGTGACGGACACCCGAGGTCCGCAGACCCAGCAGCAGCAGTCGGCCGGTGCGGGCCCGGCCGCGCCCGGCGCCAAGGCTCCGGCCCAGGGCCAGGCGCCGGCGCAGCCCGCCGCACCGCCGACGGCGTCCCCGCTGCCGGGTTCGCCCCTGCCGGGGGAGCGTCAGCCGCAGCAGGCGGCGGGGCCGTACCACCCGCCGCAGGCCTACCCCACGCAGGCGCCCGCCGCCGCCCAGAGCGGTGCCGTACGGCGTCCGCGCACGGGGGCGCGCACCGCGCCGCGCACCCGTAAGGCGCGGCTGCGGGTGGCCAAGGCCGACCCGTGGTCGGTGATGAAGGTCAGCTTCCTGCTCTCCATCGCGCTGGGCATCTGCACGGTGGTGGCGTCCGCGGTGCTGTGGATGGTCATGGACGCGATGGGGGTCTTCTCGACGGTCGGCGGCACGATCTCGGAGGCGACCGGCTCGAACGAGTCGAACGGCTTCGACCTGCAGTCCTTCCTGTCCCTCCCGCACGTCCTGACGTTCTCGGGGATCATCGCGGTCATCGACGTCGTCCTGGCGACGGCCCTCGCGACGCTCGGCGCGTTCATCTACAACCTCTCCGCCGGCTTCGTCGGCGGCATCGAGCTGACGCTCGCCGAGGACGAGTGAGAAGACGCGTGAACGCGGGTTGAAACCCCTGTCGACGGTCCTGTGACTATCGATTTTGGGACTGCCCATGTCGTGCGCTAATCTTCAGGAGTCAGCGCGCGGGACATACTCCGCAGAGCGCGGCGGGGCTATAGCTCAGTTGGTTAGAGCGCATCCCTGATAAGGATGAGGCCACAGGTTCAAATCCTGTTAGCCCCACCATCACGAAGGCCCCCAGCCGATCAGGCTGGGGGCCTTTTGACACCTCCGGTGACACCAACCGGCAGCGGTCGGCTGATGAGCGGCCCGCCGCGCCTCCACGGGAGAACCATGCGCTTCTTGTACTGGCTACTCGGGGGAGGCTTCGCCCTGATCGGCCCGGTGGGCTTCTTTCTCGCATGCGCCGAGTGGTGGGGCCATCGGGATCAAGATCGGTCGAACAGACGGAAGGACACCGTCATATGGGCCGGTGTGGGAGTCGTCGGCTCGGGGATGGCTTTCTTCTTTTGGACGCGGTGACGACCCTCGCGCCGACGGCAAGGTGACAAGCGGCCGGGCGGTGGGCCTGAGCAATGATGAGCTGAGGGCACGCCAGAAGACCCCCGGCCGCGGTGGGCCAGGGGTTTTCGGGGTCTCCTGTGTTGTCTCTGGAGCGTTGTACGCAAGTTCGCCGCTGTGTCAGAGAGGGCGGGCGGTCGGGCAGGTCGGTACTGGAGGGGACGGGACCCGGGTCAGCGCTGGAGCGGGGCTCCCGGCTCGGCGTGGTCCGTCTCCGTCGTGTCGGCCTGCTCCGTGGTCTCGTCCATGTCCGTCGGCGGGCGGTGGCGGCAGCTCGGGGACTTGCCGTGGGCCTCGGCGCGGATGCGTTGCTTCATCGTGGGGGGCAGGGACCTGGTGAAGGTCCAGGGGGAGACCGCCGGGGTCGTCGCCTGCGCGGTGGCGCTGGTGCTCGTGCTCGTCGTCGCGGCGGCCGCCGTCGCGGTGACCGTGATGAGTCCGAGCGCCGTGCACAGTGCCAGGAAGCCGGTGACGAAGGCGTTCCACAACTTCATGACCTTGATCTGGGCCATGGCCCCTCACTTTCAGGTTGGGCGATTTGCGTACTTTCCTCATGATGTGTATGGGGGCCGCGAAGTGGTGGACCGACGCCCATGGCGCGTCGATGTTCTGATGAACACCACTCGGATGGGTGCAAGAGCTCTGAAAAACGCCGAATATGCGCGAAAAGAGGGCGAAGTAACCATCCGTAGAGATGTGATCACCCTCCGATCGGAGCGGTCGCGTCCGCTCCTACTGCACTGTCCTGGGCGGGAGTTGGCCCCGGACGCAGGTCACCGATCGGTCTCGGTCGGTGTGTATAGTCGGGCGACAGAGGTCCCCCTACGTCAAAGAAAGACGAGGTCGCGCGGTGAAGAAGCTTCTCCTGGTCGCACTGGCTGCCATCGGCGGTCTCCTCGTGTACCGCCAGATCCAGGCGGATCGCGCCGAGCAGGACCTGTGGACGGAGGCGACCGACTCCGTGCCCACGGGTTCCTGAGTACCGAGATCCAGTTCTGAGCAAGCCCCGGCCGCCTGGCGGTCGGGGCTTTGTGTTGCGCGCTCGCCCCCGTGCCGGTACGGCCGCCACGACCCGGGCGTTTCGGACGCGCGTACGGATTGTCCGGATGCCACGCGCGCGTGCGGGGCAGGATGGGCCACGTCCGGAGCAACGACGAGGGGTGGCGCGTGATGGGGCGGCGGCGTACGGCGTGGTGGCGGACGCGGGCACAGGGCGGCCATACGCCCGTTGCCAGGGCCGTACGACGTGTCGTGGTCCTCGGCGCGGTGCTGTGCGCGACGGTCGCCCTCACGGGCCGGCCCGCCACCGCGGCCGGGTCACCCGGCTCCTACGGCTACGACAAGGGCGACCGGGTTGTCGACGGAGCGAACAGCGCCGCGCACGCCGTGGACCTGGAGCCTGGTGGGACGTACAGGAGTTCCCTCTCCAAGGGGGACAGTGTCTATTACGGCCTTCATCTCGACGCCACGTCGGACGTCTACGTCTCCGTGACCGCCGTGCCTCCGGCGGGCACCACGGTCGCCGCCACCGACGGCATCAAGGTGTCGATGCGGAACGCCAAGGGCACCGGCTGCACGTATCAGAGCGCCACCTTCGGGGCCGGTCGGAGCCCCCACCCCGTGGCCGCCTGGGCCGTACGGGAGGCGGGTAAGGCGCTGTGCAAGGGCAGCGGCGAGTTCTCCGTGCTCGTCGAGCGCGTCGACGCGTCGGATTCCTCGTCGGACACCTGGGGCCTGGAACTCACCGCGGTGTCGGAGCCCTCGCCGGCACAAGTCGGCGCGACCGGCGCGCCCCAGGTGTGGGACTCGGCCTCGCCCGAGGCCGTCACGGGGGAGGCTCGGCATCGTGCGGGCGGCTCGGGGTTCGCCGGGGCGGTCGCCGTCGGGCAGGGCGTGTGGCGCGACGACATCGGGCCGGGGCGGACTCTCTTCTACAAGGTGCCGGTCGACTGGGGTCAACAGCTGTCCGTCACCGTCGAGTTGGGCGGTTCCGAGGACGGTAGCGGCTATGTGAACCGCGCGCTCGACCTGGCGCTCTACAACCCCGTGCGCGGCTCCGTCGACGAGGCCGGCCTCAGCTACCAGGGCACCCAGAGGTCGGTGGCACTGGAACCCCTGCCGCCCGTCGAGTACCGCAACCGTTACTCCGTCGTCGACCACGAGAACGGGATGCGCTTCGCCGGGTCGTACTACCTGGTCGTGCACCTCGACGCGCAGCTGGCCGACGACTTCGGCCAGGGACCGTTCCCGGTGACGCTGCGCGTGCGCGTCGCCGGTACGGCGCACGCCGGTCCCGGGTACGCGGGCCCGGCCGAGCCCCGGAACATCTTCGACGTCACCGCGCAGGACCGTGCGGCGGCCGTGACGGGGCCGGGGACAGGGAGTGTCGGGGGAGGCGGCGACGCCGCGATGAAGGTGCTCGCGGTGGCCGGGATCGGCGCGGGCACCGCGCTGCTGGCGACGCTCGGAGTGTGGACGGTGTCGGCCAGGCGCCGGGCCTCGACGGCCACGCCGTAGGCCCCGTCAGTCCCCGTTTTGTAGACCCCGTTAGCCCCTGCTTCTCAGACGTGGGCAAGTGCCCAGAACCCCACCGCATAACAGGCCAGCGCGAGCAGCAGCACCGGGATCACCACCTTCGCGGGCGGCCCGGGACGCCGCCGTGCCCGCCTGCCGCGGTGCTGCGGAACCGGCGGCGCCGACGGTGGAACCTGCGGGGCCTGAGCGGTGTATGAAGCAGTAGAGGGATCAGCGCGCGGCTGGGGGGAGGACAGGACATGCGTGAACTCATGGGGAGAAGAGTACGAGGGCTGGTACTGGCCGCCTTGCTGTGGCTGCTGTCCCTGCGGGGGCGGCAGATGGAAGCTGCCGGTGTCCGACATCGGGGACGGGAGCGGTGGCGGGGAAGTCGGCGGGGCCGGAGTCGGGGTGGGAGTCGGGGTCGGCCGGGAGACGATGCCCTGCCGTGGATCCACGGGTACGGAGTCCGTGCCGGGCCAGGCCGAGTCACGGCCGTTGCTCTCGGCGCCGAGGCCCGGGGTGTTCTCGGGTTCGGGGGATCCGGCGGACGGCACGGAAGACGTCGTCGACCCCGTGTCCACCCCGGAAGCCCGCTTCAGTGGGCCCTCGGGCGCGAACTCCGAAGGGAGCGGCCCGATTTGGTCGAAGATCTCGATCAAATCGTCATCGGGACCGGGCTCGGGCAACAGCTCCGCGGCCGCCGCGAGCGCCTTGCGTGCCCCCGTGGCCGTGCGGAAGCGGGCCTGCGGATCCGGCTGCAGCAACATCGCCACGACCTGCCACAGCGCCTCGGGGATGCTCTTGGGCGCCCCCGGGGTCCCATGCTCCGCGAAGTACTGCACCAGCGCCTTGGCGTCCGGCTTGGCCCCCTCCAGCAGATACAGCGCCACCAGCCCTACGGCGAACAGGTCGGCGGGGAAGTCCGGCTCCGCGCCCATCATCTGCTCGGGCGCGAGGTAACCCGGCGTCCCCACCACGAGGTTGGTCTCCGTCAGACGTGCCTCGCCCAGCCGCATCGCGATGCCGAAGTCGGACAGACGCAGGCGCGGACGGGCCGTGCCGGTGGCTTCGAGGAGCACGTTGGCGGGCTTGATGTCACGGTGCACGACGCCTTCCGCGTGGACCGCGGCGAGACCGGAGAGGAGCTGGTCGAGCAGCGTGCAGACGAAGGCGGGGGGCAAGGGACCGTAGTCCCCGATGAGATGGACGAGCGAACCGCCGGCCACCAGGTCCATGGTGAACAGGACCTTGTCGTCGTCGGCCGCCCAGCTGGCCGGTGCGAGCACATGGGGGTGGTCGATCCGCAGCGCCTGTTCCCGTACGAAGCGCAGCAGCGAGTGCGCGTCGCTCTGCTGCAGGACCTTGGCGGCCACATAGCGGCGACGCCGGTGGTCCCAGGCGCGCCAGACCGCGCCGACACCGCCGCGCCCGATCGGGTCGACCAGTTCGTACCGGCCGGCGAAGACCTCACCCATGGCTGTGCGTCGCTCCTCCCCCTTCGGCTACCTCCGTTGCTTCCCCCGAGGCGAGCGATACGACTCCCCCTCACGGCACTTCCTCATGGCACTCCCTCGCGGCTGTTCCACACGGCTGTTCCGCACGTGCTTCCGGTGAGTGTCACGACCCCCTCGTGCCCCTCACCGGCCGTGTGCCCGGCTGCCGAACCCCCGATCGGCGGCCGGGCCGTGGGCTCAGCTCTGGTGGGACTGGTAGTGCGCGACCGCGTCGGAGGTGCGTCCGGCGCCGTACACCCGGAGGAACTCTGCCAGTTCGGGGTGGGTCGGGGCGAGAGTGTCCGCCGCGTCGATGATGTCGCCCGCGGCGGCCACCGAGCGCAGCAGCGACTGGATCTCGCGGACCACCCGTTTGACCGTGGGCGCTCCCGAACTGCTCGTCGTGGTCGTGGTGTTGCTGAGCACCGAGCCCCCTTGGGACTTCTTGATCTCGTCCATGCGCTCGGTCGCCTCGGCCGCGCTCACGCTGCCGTCCGCGACCTGTCCCGCCAGGTCCTGCAGCAACTGCACCCGCTGGACCACTGCGGGATTGCCGATCTTCGCCCGCTGACCGCTCATCAGCTGGGACAACATCGGGGCGGACAGCCCCAACACCCCTGCGAGACGAGCCTGGTTGAGACCAAGATCGTCGATGAGCTTACGGAAGAGCGCCCCCAAAGGCTCCCCGTACCAATTCCGCTGCAGCTCCCGCGCTCTGGCGGTGGCTTCCTGCTGTGCGGCGTCCATTGCGTCTCCCCATCGCTTCCCCAAAACCGCGGTTCGCTCTAGCGAACCACGACGAGCATCTTACGGAGAGTGGTCGTTCACCGGGACCCCCAAGTTTTTGCGAGATACCCGGGGTGACCCGGTACGCTGGTCCCGGAAGCCCGCCGGTGTGTGGTTCTGCCGGTCGGATGCTTCTCTAGCGGGGCCTTAGCTCAGTTGGTAGAGCGCTGTCTTTGCATGGCAGATGTCAGGGGTTCGACTCCCCTAGGCTCCACATCCCGCACCGGCCGGTCGCCCTCAGTGGCGTCCGGCCGGTGCTTCTTTGTGCCCTGGAGGTGACGTGCGTCACGTAAAGGGCGGATCTTCGTTGCAGTTGTTTGCGCAAATATCGGTGCCGAGCGCGGTTCGCGGGGCGTCGTGGCGGCGATCGGCGTGATGTGGGGAACGTGTGCCCGCGTGTGCGGGAGGTGTGTGAGCTGGTGTGAATACGGCCGTGTAATCAGGGGTGTGCGGTCCGTTAAGGGAGTCTGTGCGCCGGTTGTACACCTGGGGCGTTGCAAACGTCATCGCAGGCAACTTGCGTACGTCAAGAAAACGAGGGCGTTCGTCCGTGCCCGGGAGTGTTCCACGTGAAACATCGCCGCGGGGCAGGAGACACTC
>Ga0307515_10001594_pt1 | contig 50588 bp, 46 predicted proteins | sample 17_EM_MG_FD_194513 | JGI IMG/M metagenome (GOLD analysis project Ga0307515, IMG submission 194513) | Populus trichocarpa ectomycorrhiza microbial communities from riparian zone in the Pacific Northwest, United States - 17_EM | ecosystem: Host-associated > Plants > Roots > Unclassified | place...
CTTGTAGGCCCTAATACTAAAGATGAACATGTGCTAGTAGTAGGGACTCGGGGTGTCACAACTGTTAAATCTTTGCCAAATCTTTCAGACTTCAGCTTTAGATTCAACGCTGCCCCATTCCGTACATCGTCAAACGGATCGAGCATCAGGTCAAACAATAATCTAACAAGCCGAGGACTAAATACGTCCCATTGATGCTCCCATTTTAAATCTCCTTGTGCTTGCTTAGAAAGATTCCGATGTGGAATGCTGGAATCCAACCCGGACTTCAGCACGAAATTCAGTGATTTCAGTGCTAATATGTGCCGTTGATAAGATGATGTCGGCCGAAGTTCCAGGGAAAGAAACTGGAGGTACCATGAAACGAATTCTGTATGGCACTGCAACTTATCGAGGATTTCGCATGAAGACAACTCATTGCCTCTTCCGGCTACTACCCCTTGGCTGCCGATCGGCTTTAGAGAAGTCCGGTTGTTTGCAAGAGCTTTACTTAAAGTAGCGGTCGATGCTCTTAAGCGGCCGAAGAGACGTTGCATGAGACTTAACAATTCTCCGCGAAAGTTTGCATCCGTTTCTGCATGGAGATGTGAAAGGTGCCGCTTTAGGCACTGAAAAGTGCCACTAGTGATTGGTCTTGTGACAGCGGTAGAAGATACGAGTAAAGAAAGGGCAGCAAGCCTTACAGCCGGTAAGGTATGGGCTAAAAGACGTCCAAATAAAATATCCGGGATTTTCAGAGCCCCTCCTTGCACTTCAACTGTTTTAAAGGTCTCATAATCTTGGTCCGTCAGTGGCGGACTTCTATCAGGTAAGGGAGAGTAACCAACCGACATCCTCGACCAGTCCCAACTCTTTGCCTACCTGTAGGGCTGCGAACAGGAGCGTTAATTCGAAACAGCCGTTGGCAGTAAATACGCTTGGATTCGGTGAGCGGATGGTAGACTTTATTCCTAGGTGACGATCAAGTTGAAGATGACATAGAAATTGCAGATAGCCGTCCAGGCCAAGGCGAAATACTTCAGGGAAGACATGATGTTTGAATTCGTTAATCGCCTCCGGAGAATCTCGAATGCTGCCCTCTAGCGGTTCTATCCACACCGCAAGTACTCCTGTTTTCTCTTCTGCACATCTTCGCTGTGGAGTGGATTTGGTGAGGAAATTCGTGATAAGGTGACTGGCTGCGGGCGCAGTGTCATGATGCCGTACCCAGGCAAGGAATTGACGCAACAAGAGCTGGTACGCGCTCAATCCTCCATCTGGGTCAGTGCCATCCCCGGAATAATTCCGATGAATATCAATGAGCTGGTTGATTGAGATAAGATCTTTTGATATGAAGTGAGCCAGTGCTTGCAGCGCTGGCTTAATTTTCGTGCGATTTTGGTATCTGCAAATAATATCGAGAAGTCGGGATACTGCGTCATCTTGGAGGTCAGAAGATTGCGGCGGGGCGTCTTTCAAGAGCATCCCAGTTAGGACGAGTAAAACCTGTCTCATTGACTTTGCTTTCGCATTGTCTGAACGTTCGAGGAAGATTCCAAAAAGTCTTGCCCACAGATCATTCTCCCAGACAATACCGTGAAATCCCTCATCCGTAGAAAGCTGACAACGTTCAATAATGGCACAAAGTGAATTGCACGCTGCAGCACGATGTGCAGCTGAGATATTCACAAGCGCGGCCGTTTGCAAAAGGCAGTCGATGACCCCTTCCAATTGCCTGGTAATAAACAAATGTCAGTAACTAGAGGTTGCTGTAGTTCGTGTCTTTGTAGTCAACTGGCCTTCAGGATTTCACAGATCTTACTTTACTTTCTCAGAACTGATGCTCTCAGAATTATCACCATCTGGAACAAGTTTAGACACACTTTTACTGAGTGCGCGGAGAGTATCCTCATCCACAGGAACAGTTCGTGAGCTTAGGGAACCAGACATCTTTTAATCGTGTTAAGGTTCTGAAAGCATAGGAATAAGTGCTAAACCATTATTATCTCAGTGCTACAGTCCTTTATGATAGTTTTGTATGGTCCATAAGAGTCTCAGAAACCATATCTGTATTTCCCATAAGCACATCAATCAGTCTCGCATATTCATGGAGGTGGTGTATCAATAAAAAAAAATATTTTGGAGGGGACGAGGCCTTACTTCACCCGACCACGCTAAGAGCTCACCTAACTCTCGCTTAACTCAGGCCCACCATAAAAAATTCTGTTTATCCCTTAAATTTTTTAACGTGAACGATAACGTAGGTGATAGGGTTATGACGGTCGGCATAGTTATGATCAAAACTACGCACAGAGGAAATTGTTAGGAACCGTCATAACCATGCCGACCGTCATAACCCTATCGCTCACGTTATAACTTTAATAAAAATTATAAAAATTATACTTAAAAGGCTTGTTATATTAGTAGTATAAGTATATAAATATATATTTTTAAAATTTAAAATTTATATATTAAGTAGTGGTGAAGTTATTAATATATATAAAGTTAACTGATTTTGGTATAATTTTGGGTGACGGGCTGTTCGGTCGCAAATCGCCTCTACACCAATCCGCGCGCCTTTTAGTGTCACCCGTTTTGTAATTAGTGGCGGCTACTACCGTGGCTCATTTGAATCTGTAATTGAGTCGACTGTTCGGTAAGGCTCCAGATAAGGCTCCATATTTGACTTCGCATAATACATGATTGACGTCGGTGAGCAATTCGAATGAGCCCCTCCCTACCACCGGGCCTCTATCGCGACTCCCTACTTTGGTGTAATAATGGAGCCTCTGTTGGAAAACAAGCCTGCAACGATATCACGTGATGAGACTTGTGGGAGAAAGCTCTTGGCAGGAATCTGACCAATCAGACAACTTCAACCGGCGGTCGAAGTTCCTTGAAATCTCTTCGACCACCTATATAGATAATAAGCAATACACAGAGTTTTAGCTCCATAACCTCAATTTAACAGCCTCCTCCTCGGCCAGCGCCCTCTCTACGATTGACGTTTCCTACATCTTTGCCCACCTCCCGTACGAGTCGTAGTAGAATTACAGCGACGCCCGCGATCACGAAGGTTAAGATAATAATATCATATAAGGCTTGCAAATGCGACAGCAGTATCGCGGTCGAGGCGTGTGGGGTCGCCATATGACGAGAAGTCGTCACTTTGGCGCATATATGGGAGCTCCAGATTGATATAGAATATGGAACGGGAGCTCGAAGCTACATATTAAAACGGTGCCAAGAACCTCATTTCAACTACTGTATGCAGTATAGCTTACAAATTTAACGCGTTTACCGATATGGAGGAGCTTCAGATTCAGAAGTCGTCAGGTTTACCGAACAACCACCTCATATTCAGATTTGAGCTCCATTTCGGTTACAATATGGAGTTGCAACCGAACACCCCTTAAGATGAATGGCCCTTATCATTGTCATCATCATCATCTCCGTTGCGATTTTGAGACATTCCTCATTAAAGCCGTAACTCTTGGTTATGGCCATTCATTTCCAAGTTATTTGCTATCTAACTTACGGAGGGAATGCAGCGCAGGACAGTCCATCAGTTAGTGTCAAAAGCAACGGGGCATTGTCCGCGCTTAATACCTTCAAGACTTTGTGTGGCTTTACGTGCTAGAAGAGTTTTGGATGTGTCAATCACACGTTGAAGGTCGTCGAAAGTCTTGGTTAGCGCGACTCCAAACGCTTTGGGCGTGACAAATATTCGATTCCCTTCTCTCAATTACCGGGCAGAGTCCACATATGTTCTTCAATCGACCACGAAGGAAGATGAAAACAATTCACAACAAGCTTAGAAGAGGCTTCAAATTTTGAGGAGGATCCTCAATTTAATCCATAACTTCAGTAGGGATTTTAGTAATAGAGTACTTTAAAAGCGGAGAAAACTGAGGAAGTATTTGGAAAAGGCGCTGTCGTATCCCGCTTGCCGAAGCGGACAAAGTAAAGTTACTTACACTTCCCATCTCACTTCATTGTGAGTCTTGTTAACCACATTTTCATCATGGTATCCTTATCACTCATCCTTAGGATGATTTAACAGCTTCTCAGATAATACGGCCACACTTCCCTTGTCGTAACCCAGTTGCTTATCTACGGACCGGCATTACCTGCCCAAACTCTACCTTGTCATATCTTGCCGTGATCCAGTCTTGGAATTTTGATGACCTTTGGAGCAATATCGGTCCCAGGTTTAAGACAGTCCTTTGACCAGGCTATGACCTTCTCGAACACTCTTCAGTTAAATAAACATATCGGGACCGCGCAAGGTCATTTACCATGTCCGGCTCTGCAGAAAGTAAATCCCAACTCCAAAAATGGCAAGGTGAGCATCCGCCACGTTCAAAATCTTGTTGCAATTACCGATGCGCGAAGGACTATAAGGACACTAATTTCCAAACCCAATCTTCGGCGTTATATCATCAATTCAGTAACTCAGCGACCCGACGACCATTCATTTCGATATTCCATGAATTGGCAAGCAAAGTTGGGGTATGATCAGGAAGCAACAGATGAACGGTCACGTAGGTACTCTTATGCTCAGCAACATTCTGCTCACAGGCTGCCCATAACGAGCCTAGTTCATCCACTAGCTCAGAGTGTTCCAATCCACAATGGTCATGGGGAAACGATGGACGGTTACAAAGGGTCCGATGAGCAATCGACGAGGGATTCAAGCATCCGCATTTCACGCAAACAATTCAACTTTGACCCCAGGGCGACCTTTGAGGGAAACTCACCAAATCAAACCCATCATATGGTAACGCCTTCTAGCTATCAACCAGTCTGCAACACTGAGGGCCTTAAGCGCAAGCCTCTAATGAATCCCTCTCAATTTCAACATCCCTCCAAATACGCTCGCATCGACAATCACGGAACGAATATTAGAACAACCTCTGCCAACCACGATCATTCAGTCTCAGGTTTAGAGGTCATTGACCTGTCTTAAGGTGCCAACAAGGAGACGGAGCAGCAAGTTACGACGAAGCTAAGAGATGACGTGAGAGGGGATCGTGCTTGGAATGAATCAGTGCGAGTTTTGCAAGGGGTCTCACGGATGGCAAATCGGAATGGAAAGACGAGAGCGGCCAAGACTGTGGATGGGCGCCCTCTGTGGGACCAGCGACAACATTTGGTATCTTACTCTAGTCCAGGACTTAGAATTCCGGTGGCGCCAAATCAGTCAGGATATATCAGCGACATGAATGAGGAACACTCCGTTAGCGGAAGTTACAGTTCTTACCGCGGAACAGATGCCAATCTTGCTCGATACAACCAGACCGCAGAAAAACTAGTGCACAGTACACAGAATCCAATATCCCCCCAGCTTACTGTAAGATACCCAGATAGCCCATTAGAGAATCGGAAGGAATCTAAGCGTCGTCAAGTCGATATAATTACCCAAACGTCTAGGACACCCAGATATGTGAAAATTCCACGATCTATTCTGAAGAAGACAGGGCCCTTTGTGGCAGATGATAGTACGGATAATGGGGAATGCTATACAGTCATAAATAGTCCCCGCCGTCATCAGCCTGTTCAGTCTGCCACGCAAACCGTCGGAATCGAACACTCAGCACTGCCAAATCAGACCAAATTAGATGATATATACGACGAGCAGAATTCATCCATCATTACGGAGAAGTTCAACATATACCAGCCCGACAGAAGCGGTGCAGCTACGAGCAGGGCACTGCGACATCAGGCTCAACTCCAGAGAGGGGACTACTATGGGACATCTTTGAAAGATTCGAAAAATCCACTGCACCAAACGCCAAAGGGGGGAGGCTCGGCCCACGGCAGCCTAAAAATACTTAGTGGAGCTCATGTAGGGGCTGATAGAATTGTCCCACGCGAGCATATACCAGTCCAAGCAGATTCGCCGACGTCTAGGCTTATCAATGATGAACTGGCGCTAGAGGCCAAGAAATCTCGCTCTCCGCCACCGTCGAATGCGCTAGGTTCGAGTGGCGTTTTAGCCTCTAATCCAGACCCGGTAATTCCTGAAAATGCAGAATTAGAACTCTTAGTTGGTTTCAATTTCGTATTTTACAACCCATTCTTAGTTCAAAAACAATGAGCAATTACAGCGTAAATGCTACAATATTAAGGACGCACTTAAAACCAAATTCATCAACATGCAGCTCATGAACCAGAAGATGAAGGCCGTCGGGGAGAGAGCGCAAGCCAAAAACCGCGCAGATTCCAGAGCAGTCGGCAAGAATTTATTCAAGCCCTCTGCAGAGAAAGGTCTTGGCAATGACACATTAACGAAAGCAGCAGTGCAGCCTGATCGTTTATCTAGAACTGCTTGCCATGACGATAGCTCTGACCCTAGTTATTTAGATGAAGAGTTTGCTAATGTTTCAAATCCGACGAAAATCCGCATATATGCGGAGGGTACGGCGAATCCGGGAGAATCGAACCATGCCACAAGCCTTGAGAAGAGGGCCAAGGGAACCTTCAATATAATCACACCTTTCGGTTCTGCCCATAGTCAAAACTTGACGTCAATACATTCCGTCTCCAATAAGCCCCTGCCTACATGCCGGACTCATAAAAGACCAAAGATCGCGGAACGAAATACTGGGGGAGAATCTTTACACGGAGTTTACAAACGCAAACAACTCGCCCAGGGTAAGCAGAAGAGTGGGCATGTTTCCCATGAAAGGAATGATATATCACCGGGCTTGTCTGGAACGCCTAAGAGGAAGCCACACAAAGCAACTGTGAATGGGCAGCGAGCTCCCCTTGGTCCATATTGCAATAATGATCGGACCAAGGATGGAGAGCCACCATTACTTCCCAGAGCGTCCCAAACTTTGCAGGCAGGAGGAGAAAATACAAGTAGGTTTTGTAGAGAGATGCGAACCTGATACTACGGCCGGTGCCAAGGAAACTCTTCCTGGCTCACCAATCCTAGCCAACGGTATACTGGAGGATGCTAACCATATTTCTGCAGGTGCGATGCAGACTGAGTGGGCTGAAGTGGATCCTCTCGTTCAGACCCAGGCTCGACAGTCATCTGTGGTGCCAGACGCAGAAGAGTGCCGAGAGATTTCCAAAGAAGAGGGATTACAGGATAAACTCACACAAGCTGAAAAAGAGTCGAATAAGCAAAAGGATAGGGAGGACCGCATCGCCCGATCTAGAGACAGACAACTAGAACTGGAATTTCGACTGAGAGAAATGACCAATATCGGAGAGAAATCGGAGACCAAAGAGCAGCGTTGTCAGGAGCGGGAAGCAGAACAGGAGCAGGTCATTCAGAAAATGAATGCCGCAGAAGAAAACCATCAAGAGAGGCCATACCAATTCACAAGAAGAAGCAGACTGATCCCGACACCCCTAGAAAGAAGAAGTATACGTCTCAGCAAATCCGTGATATGCATCGTAGGAATGCCTAGCGGCGTCTCAACCTGGATTCTGAAGCTACATCTAGAGGTGTGAAATTGTCGACCTGAATCGAATTCCCTTACCACCATCGTACTACTGTTTGAAGACCTAGATCGTCTATACGAACTATGTCTTAGTTGTCTCTCAACTTATGACTAAATGTCTCATCGAATGTCTCATTACCTATTTCTATTACCTATTTTGACTCAGTTGTCTAGACCTACCTGATGTATATAAAGAGCTTCTAGAGCCCTCTTTAATAGACAGAGTTCTCATTCTGATCGTCCGTTCAACAGAAATCAACCCCCGTTGTGCTCGGAATCACTAAGCCTTTCGAGAAATCTTCCACGAAAAGCAAAGGACAACAAAGCAATGCGGAAGTTAGCAAGGTTCCTAGCTATTCAACGTCAAGGGATGGCCCAATTCGAAAGCCTGGAATTGACGCCACTCGTGGTCGGGATTCTAAGCCCTCGGGGCATAAATCAGTAAGACCAGTAGCAATCCCAGTATATGAAACCCACAGTGAGCTAGGAGTTTTGCCGCAAGTCAATACAAAAGAACTAGAGCCACAGGACATTGCAACCCTGGAGAGCGTCTCCACAGGCCCCATTCATCCAGCCGAAAAAGATACAAATAAAGCAATTCAAGCTCAAAAAATAATTTTCCTTTTCATAATGTTCACGGCCCCAAGCTTATTTGTCCAATCCTTAGGCACTCGGAAGGTCTCTATTATCAGAAAAACGGTATATAGCGGGATATGAAAATGGTAAGTTAAAGGTCAAGTTTGTCATAATGAGGTTTCGGGTTATGACTAGCATGTTTACGGTTGATAATATAGGGGGGTGCGAAATGCCCCAAGCGAATTCTGGACCAAGGCCATCGGAAAGTATTTCAATCACGATCGACAACGCCTCTCGGGTAACAGAAATGACGGCAACGGCTCGATCGCTCATACCAGCCAACGAAATCCCGGCCAAACTATCAGATGAAGATAGGTTGATAGTTGAATGGCGGGGTCGTCCTATGAAATGGCAGGAGGTGGAAGGCCTTTGGAATAAGAAAATGGGCAAAGCTCTCACTAAGAGTGGCCTCCAGAAGAGATATAGGAAAGCGAAAGATATTCTGGGTGAAACAGCAATCTCTTCACCTAGATCGTCTTCTGAACCTCCAAACTTTCTGAAGGCTATAGACGTAGAGGACGCTCTTTGGCTTCAGAAACGCCCAGACAACTCGTCGCAAACGAATGGAGTTCGCGAAGCCTTAGTAGAGTATAGTGAGGATTCGGATTTAGATTCGGGTTCAGATGAAGGCAGGACCTCTATACGTGAGGGGCAGCCCGACAGGCTGAAGCAAAATACTGTCACCGTTAATCAATCTCCCTCTAGCGATACTGCACACTTGACGCAAGAGAGAATATCTGCTCCAGTTCCAGGGTCAGCTCCATCACCCGGTGGTTCCTTATTCCAAGACGATATTGCATGCAACGGCACTAGCACGACCTATTATTGGTGGGAAGACGTACAATATGGAAGCATTGGAAGCATGTTTGGAGTTTATGCGAGAGGGACAAGATACGGGTTCAGAGGCAGAGCTTGATTCCGAGGACGAGCAAGAGGATTCTTCTGTCACATCAGATGATTGCTGCCATTGGGAATACCAAGTAAAGCGGAAAACCTGGGCGCACAATGAGAATGAGGAAGATATCCCATACGCTGTGTGGCAGCCTCTCTTACACTGCACTGGAAGACGCAAACATGACTGCCAGCCAGGAAGCTTTGAAGGAGCATAACGGCGTAGCTATTGGACCTTATTCTCGGCAGTGGGTTTTCACTAGCCATCCAACTGGTATGGTAAAATACAATGCCACGTGTGCTGTAGGAAACTTCAAAATCGTTGTCGACCGCTTCCTACGCAATGCCACCGATGGCATCATTCTAACCTCTAAAGCAGGACGGTTACACAAATAGGTGTATGATCTTAAACGCAAGACGACCATCAAGGTTCCCAAACCGGACGATGTAAATGATCTTTTTGAGGATGTGCCCGCAGAGAACGACTTGGTCACCAATGAGCAATTCGAGATCTACACTATTCTGGACGAGGCGAACCGAGAGGCTGGGCGACTGGCCTTGAACCTTAAAACAGATAAGCATTCGAAGCGCCTGGACAATGTGCTGAAGCGGACGAGGGAGTTGCAAAGAATTCGGGCTAAAATCGACGACCGGAGCAGATGAAGGAGATGTTTCGCGAGGAGGTAAGGGTGGATGACCGAAGAGTAGTGGAAATTTGGGTGGAGGAGCGGTCTTTGAAAGGCCCTAGGAATATCTGAATATTATTCATGCTATAGAGAATTTATTTAATAGAATGTCTAATTGAACACCTTGAGTCTTACGTAATGAAATAGGGTTTATATAGCCTATTCTTAAGTGCCAAAGTTTTGTTATATTTATCTTATCAAACAAATTGATTTTATTTGTTTGTTAATTTTATTTCGTCAAGGTGCTCTTGTTTTCAATTGTATACCATGCCACTTCTTAATCTCATTCTCTAAAATCCGGTTTACCAGTTTGTGTTGTTTGATAATCGACAACCCCTTGAACTTGAAGGACTCAATCTCTAGAGCATACATTGATCCGCAACCGCCACTAATGTCCTGGACCTGGTACACGAATATCGTGTTAGTCTCCAGCACATCCGAGAAAGTATGAAGCATCGCCGATCTTAGCTCAATACATTCCTTTCCCTTTGAGGATCGTGGCTGAAGAGGTGATGAAGAAACTTAACTATATGTGTACCTCAAGTCTGATCGGATCCAACTCCGCCTTGATCTTATTGAAGATCTCTAATTCACCTTCTGAAAGATAGTCTGGCGGCTGGGGAGCATTACCTGCTTGAGAATACATCTTCCTGCAGGCTGCAAGAGGGCCTGATGACCTCGGCGATATGTTCATGTGGGGTACGGGATGTGTTGCGAGAGGAGAAGATGGCTTATTCCGTATCCGACATGCTGCAAGGAGGCGAGGTGCTTGGCTGCCTCCCAAGGAAGTTGTGCATTGATAGAGCGCTCGGGAAGGCGCCATCTTGGTGATATGGTGAGGCTTCGTGTTGCTAATGAGCAATTGCAGAGCGCTGGGCAGTCAATGGGGATTGAAGAAGGTCATTGACTTGGGAATAGTTCAACTTCGTGTTGAAGTCGATTGAAGCTCCGGCGTTTCGCCAACATACCCAATTATGGAATTTGACTAGCGGGCTTTGCTTATTCATTCCTCCTCGGATTTCGAGAACTTCATCCGGCCCCATCCGTCATCTTCAACACACACGGGTGCTACGAAAATCCTGCCATCTCAACAAAAGGTCCAGAACCGATAAACCTTCAGGCTAACAGAGTCCGCATGCGGAGATTAGTCCGGGGAAGGTAGAGACAGATGTACCTCGATGTACCTCAAAGTTTCGCGCCATCAGGTTTTATTTCCATGGCTCTGACACAATTGCCACACCCAACCCCCCGTACACTCGCCCTCCATTTCAACTAGAGCCGCCCCTCTCTTCCCTTTCCACGATCCCCTCGATCCCCCATGCTTATTACGGTATGACGTTTTGTCGCAAGTCTTAAACATCAAAAATGGGCCCCCTCGCTGCCCCTCAGTACTAATCCTGCAGACCCTCAGCGGGGCACGTGCAGAGCTTCGGTCTCGAACGAATCCCCAGCCTGCAGCGCTTCCATAATCGCTCAGGCCAATCACTTCACATGCCAGCAAACACTCAACCTTAACGCAGAGCTTCAGCGAAGACCACCCAAGATATGCGAACGGGCGCCACGGCGCAAAACTACCAGGGTCCAAGACCCGGTCCCAATTGGATTATAATATTGCTCTCGGTGAGGCAATGACTGACCTACTCTCCTCTACGACGACGGATTAGGTTTGCATGCATCAAGCGGCATGCCGCGGAGACCTCCAGTTGCTCCTAGCATCTGCGCCTGCATACAATTCGAACCGAGCTGTGCGGAGTTTTGGCCCTCTGGACCCACTGCGGAGCTGGGCAATGCACAGCGCTGCACGGCAAGACTGTGCTTGCCATCACTGAAGATAAAGTTGTGTAAATGGTGGGTCTGATACGAAGGGGAAGAAAGTCATCAAGCGAGACCCTGCAATCGTGTTGTCGAGGAAATCAATCCATGCAATGCTGCGCGCGCGTATCTAAAACCTCCTTCAACGCCTAGCCACCGCTGCTGTCGCAAGCAAGCCTCCGACAAGTGGCATTGTGCAAATGCGACCCAATCCAACCATTACCAATTGAAATGTCCGCGATAGGCTAAATCGGCAAAGCTACCATAAACACAAAACTTCAGTTCTTACGAAGGCGGTAGAGGAGGGGAGATGGCGCAGGTTGGATGACGGGTACTGCCTTGTTCGGCGGGATCTGCTTGGGACACGTTGACACTTACATATCAATGAGCCACACCCTTCGGCAGTGCTCGGCCACAAGTCTAATCCGTTGGTATGGGATTGCATGCTTAAAACTCCCAGCACTGCGACCGCGACCGCGGCCGCGACCGGGGCCGCGACCGGGTAGGCTGAATGTGAGCCGCGAGTAAGCGGGTAGGACCCTTGACGGAACGGCAACTACGGTACGGAACTGGGAGGGGTAGAAAGTCAATCACCTTGTTCTAGAAAGATCTAAAGGAGGCAGTGGCGAAATCTGATAACACATAGTATCATTCAAGAATGAAGTTGTACATGAGAAAGGCTTTGGATGCTGCGCGGCTCGAGGCTCGGCATGGCAAGCTAATGCCTCATGGGTTTGAAGTTGCCATGTGCAGAGTGGGTTTGTTACACATGACGGGGGCATAGTGAACTGGAGTTTTGGGTCCAATGTTGTGTGAGCATTGCCGCACACAATGGCTGGTATCAGTCGATAAAGCTGCAGCATGAAGCCGAATCCCGAGAAAGGCCCTCATTGGCGACCGGCTGAGAATGGCTAGAAGCTGCTCGGAAGGGTTTCCGTCGGCGGCGGGCCGACGCTATCGTTTTAACCTCCATTTAATCTTACTCATCCTCAATTGAGCGCAGAATAAATGGATCTGCGGCAGCGATGTGATTATATTTGTTTTTCCGCCATGCATTGCGTCCAGGTTGACCGCATAACCGTTGTGGCGGCTGTCTCAGAAACGCTTCGAAGGTGTTGGCTCTATCCGACAATGTTGGCAATTTGCTAGCATCTGCCATAGTGCATCGAACTTTCCGACCCGTTTATTTCCGTAGCCGACTGACGTTTCCTCTCACGACTTATTCTGGAAAACTGACAACATGACCTGCTTCTTCAAGATTGCTTGAAACTGCCTCGGGGGACAACAACGGATGAGTACACGAGTTACTTGATGCTTATCCGGTGGTGTGACAAAAGTGGTTTCTTGGCATTCAGTAGTCAGACGGAATAAACTTCATATCACACCAGCGAAAGCAGATCGATGATTGCTAGATTACTTAATCTGTGAAATGCCGGGTGGGGCGCCGCGTCCTGAAGTCTGAACAAACTTTAAGCTACGGCCGTCTTTCCGATGTTATTCCCGGGAGGAAAGTGAACGGGAGAGCGGTGAAAGCGATGTGGCAAAATATGTAGAAAAATCTTAACTCCAGTGTCGCTGCTGCACAATTCTCCGTGGAGATGTCCAGTCATTATCTCGTTCCCCGACCTTCTGACGAGGTTTTACCATCACGCTAAACCGTATCAAGAAAACCTTGGTTGGAAGGTCCGTGTCGTGCGGGGTTAAATTACCTATATATACCTACTTTAAGCTTAATTATATTAATGCATATAACTCCCTAAGCTATTACTAATGGTTAGAATAACTAAATAAACCTGGCGAAGAAGACTGCGTGGTCCGATTTGCCTGATTCAACTCTGTTGTTACATCGTCGTGTGACCGAGTAATAGCCCTCTCTCCTAAACACCAAATACCGCAGTAGCGCTCTTACTGCAGCCAAGGCACGAGCCAGGATCAGGAAACAGTCAAAATTCGCGCGGATTTATATCCAATCGCGGACAAGTTAATTATGTACCGGCATAGATATGAAAATTCCAGTAGAAATTTATATATAAACAACGGAACGGCAGAGGCAATATGGGAGCAATTAGATGGTTAAGAACATGTAAAGCAGATCTATAGGTAATATATTAGCTAGATTGCAGCCTTTCTACTATAAATATTAAGATGGGGGGCTAAACAGTAAAAAGTGGCCATGGTTAATAGCTTTGTCACTATAATTGTATCCACCAGGCCGATTATAATAATTTTTACCGTGTTTGATTTAGATCTAGAACATTATATCGCCTGGTTATTGATAAAAGCGTTGGGTAGTAGTTAACTAGGAAATCAAAAATTAGTATGAGGTACGATCTTGTATGAGAATTATATATACGCAGGCTTGTGATTGGTGGAAGTCTAGTAGCGAGATAGTTGAGTCGATGGTGCCTCCAAAGAGGCTGCAGCAATTCAACAGTTTTAGGAGATTAGAGTAGCCTTTCTATTTACCATGATTATATCATTGTTGGTAACATGCCAATAGAGTCTGTAGTTATGCAAAGCAACGCCGAATTTTTTGCGGCTGAATCTTGGAAGGCTGAAGGCGTGCCACTTTGCGATGGATATTGGAATGGTTAATTTGGCGCCTGCTCCTTATCAACCAACCGAATTTTCACAAAGGGTCCGGTCGCGATAATCAACCACTGCCATACCTTACCACACTTCCATGGTCTAATTATTTTAAAAATAATACGAGGTATAAGCTCTCTATTTTCTCTTTCTACTTCACATTGTAGCTATATCGTAGCTATTTTATATAAAAAGTTGGACATGACTAGATGTAAACTTGTATTTCAGACCGGTTCTCAGGTTACAAGCCTTGCCACAGGGCTACAGGGCGACACAGCATGGGATATTTGATTAAAACTGGTTTGCTGTGCATTTACGATGTTAAAACGCTTGAAGGATTCCCATCCGTCATGGCCAAGGCTTCCGGTTGTGCCGTCGCAGCGGGGAACGAGGTCCGCGTGAGCAGGTGCAGAAAGTGCTGACATGAGCAGGCAGTTTACACAGTCACGTTCTCTTAAACAAGATAGAGCGCTGGGAGCTCATTGAATGATGGAATAATATGGCTTGATTTGTGCGTTGTATTCCTAAGGCATCCAAGTTTTGAGGTGATAATTTTCCCCGCAATGGCGTTCGTGAACCCCGACCTTGCACGACATTTAGCGAGGTTGATTTGCGTCTTGCATGTCGCGTGGGGAATGCCGGTCTGACAGGCGAGCACCAAGCAGAATACTGCCCAATAGGACAAATAGGCAGCGCACGGTCTCGCTACTGGCCTTGATAGTTGGTGATGCGCGTTTGAGGCTTAACTTGCAAAATGGCATGCCTGTAAAATACCTCCGGACGCACGTTGCGAAGGCTAAGGCCGAAAGGATTCCTTCGTTGGTCAGTGGCGCAGCCTCTATGTCGATGGTTTTATGGGTCTCTGTTCCACAATATAATGAATCATGACATGCTTTCAACGAAGATACTAGTGGCTCACAGAGCCGCTGGTAAAAAGTATGCCTCTGAGTCTCTCGCACACCTGGAGGTATCATGAGGAGAGCTTCACGCTTGGATCGTTTTAGTAGGCCGGGTGAGATTTCCTCAATCTGGCTCAGCTCGCTAGGATGCGGAGTGTTTGATAGGAACGTGCAGCTTGGTGTCGCAGAGGTTCGTAGCGCCTGATAAGACGAGATAACAGCCGCTGCAGTGAGAAATTTGTCTCAGTGGGAACTCCTTTGATAACGGTCTTAAACACCCCACTCCCACCTACTAATATGCGTCCAAACCTGGCACTCTACTGTCAAGTAGATGATTTGGTAATTCGCCCATGCTTCAGCGTGAGGCCAGGTGGAATGTCTTGGCTGTAGCCGAGCCGTTTAAGCGTAGCAGCCTTGGCGAGCGGTGAAGCTAGAATCATCTCGAGGCGCGATGAGTGGGCACTTTTCTGCCGATTAAAAATCGGACGGACATTGGCGGCTGAGATGTGCAGATAGGAACTTACAGGCCACCCTGGCTTGCATTGCATGTCGTCGTACTCGGAGTTTCGACTTGCTCCATGGCGTTAGGAAGCTCGTGCAGTGTACGAGGCCGCAACGCGTTTTAAATTTGGCGATAAGAGCTTGGCCAAGAGGGGAGACGATGGGCTGCCGATGGGCTGCCGATTTCACGGGCATCGCAATTGGAAAATACGGTAGCTGACTTAGTGAGGCCTTTGAACTCTGATGGGAGCGTGAACTTGGTCATTCCTTAGTGTTTGGTTGCCAAAGTCAGACGGAGTCTTCGACCAAACATTGTTATGATAAGATCTTATGGAGGAGCGCACTCGTCAGCTCATCTCATGTTGATGAAAGTAAATTTAGGTTCAGCCACTAACGCGCTCTGCAACAACAGAACTTTCCGGCACCACCATCATCTCTCATGGGACTCCGAGCCGCGCGCAAAACACGGCAAGGCAAGTGGAGACAAGGACGCGTTCAAGAGGGCATTTCAAAGGGGGCTCAAATTAAGGCGCAGGAGAACCATGTGCGCGGCATCCAAAAATGAAGTCGTGATGTCGCTGAGGAGGGCAAAGCGTTCATCGACTTCCTTGGATCTTCGGGCGGCCGGCCACGGACGGCTCGCTTGCAGCATCCTTTACGGACTGAGGCACCGTGCGCAATCGCGATGCAGAAAGGAATTTGGCAAAGTGGCCTGTTAGCTTGTTGTGGTTGGCGGCCAATGGACCCCGACCGCCCTTTCGCGACCGTTGTCGGAGAAAGGTGATCTTCGCCGTTCTTCGCCACGCTTGGAGGGGTTATGGCATGCCAAGTATAGACTCCAGAGGTTCCTTTGAGGCACGATTGAACAGGCAGTGCCGCGCACGTTTCAAGTATGCGCGCCCAACGTAGCGTGAGGACAGATATTTGGGCGCACAGCCCGTCCGTCTGCCATTGAAATTATTCTTTTTGCTTTGCGGTTGTTGGATCAATTGGCCTTGCGCCGGAGCGGCGGAGACGGCATTGGGTTCTGGCATGACATCATGGTGACTCGCAGCGGTGGATTTTAAATTGGCGAGATGACTAACGGCGCGAAAAGTGGGCAAAACAAAACCAGGGCAGCCTCAGCATCGCGGAACGTGGGTGGCTGAAGGTCGCTTGTGCTCGACCGGCCCCATGTCAACGGTGTGTAAAAAGCATGTCAGTCCCATATACCCCGTGCGAGACTCTTCGAGGGTAATAGGCAATGTCAGTCCGCTGCTTGGTTGCTTGGTTACTGCGGAATCAGCCAACGACGCCGCACCGTCTGTCATGCCATGGCTGAGGGTTGCAAAAGGGCAGCGTTACGCCGTTTCGGCCGGGAACGTTGAGATGATGGAGCTTGTGGCGGGAGGATTTTGTTTGAAAGTAGCCACAGCATCCAGCCATGCGCGGCGAAGTGGGTTGGGCAGAAAAGTCTTAAGAGGTTCTCTGCGGTACTTTGGATTACTCTACTTTCGCCTGCCGAAACTCTGTTGTGTGCGCTGCTCTGCTGCCGCCGCCGCTTGGCCCCCTAGCCACAGCCATATCCAACCACCATCACGCCTACCGTGCCAAGGTCGCATCCCAGCACAATCCTTGGAAGGCATCCCGGGTCTGTTGGGGTGGATCACCAATCTTGGGGCTGCAGCCCGTTCAAGCCATCCATTCGCTTGTACAGGCAAAGTTAGAGTCTGGACGTGCGTCGCGAAACTGAGGCCCAGGCCACCCATCGAGGTTATCGAGAACATCCTAGTTCCTCCATCCGAAATCGTTTGCAACGGAACCATCTCCTCACCACTTCTCCTCACCTCCAAAACCCCATCTAGGCCTTCGCCAGCCTGCATCCTATATACTAAAAGGGCCTCCCACTGTGCGGAGCAAAGCTTGTCAATTTCGACATCAGAGCCCTTGGTGGCGAGCTTATCAAACGAAGACTTGATCTAGCATCGGTCCACCACCACAAAGCAGGAGCAAAGCAGAGGGCCAGCCGCTCACCGGATCCGCCGGCCTCGCCTTCCTCGATCAACAATTCTGTAAATTGTCGACAGGATCCTCTTTCATCCCCACCAGCCTCGTCTGTCGCTCTATAGTTCGACGTCACAGCTTTCACTAGCTGTGATCCTCGGCCACCGCGACCTTTTCACCCTACGAGGGCCTTATCAGAAGCGCTTCCGATTCTCGGACGTTTTCTGCCTATCTTTCTGTAAGTTTATAGTCAAAAAATCTCTGTTCGCTTACTCGCCTCATTGACCGATCCAACTCTAATGCTAACCACCAAACCTCGACAGTCACTCCTCGCCTTAATACTATCTCTTGTAATGACCTAGAGCTCCTAACATATACGACCCCACTCGATCAACTTCTCGGACCCTTAGGAAGTCGACCGGATGCCTTACACGCCGCCGTCCCAGCGGTCACCTGCGTCCACAAAACCAAATAGCCCTATCCTCAGCCGGAATCATCCTTACGCCGTCGAACAGAGTGCGGGTTCGCCCAACACTTCTCAGCGACCGGCCCTTCCTCGATCAATATCCTCGACCTCATACCTAAACAAGCACCGCCGCACCCCGTCTATCTCGCGGGACAATGGTACAACGAAGGGTGGTGTAAACTCGTCCTCAGAGTCCCGGGAAAGCCAAGGTCCCTCAAATGGTAGCCTCCGACAGTCTCCTCCTCCTGTGAACAACCTTCTGATTCCGTCAGGTGCGATTACGACTCCTCCTGATTCCTCCGATGACGAAGATAGAGGTCGAGAGTTGGGTAATTTGAAAGAGCTCCACAAAGCACTTCAATCCATCGACCTGAAAAGAGGACACTCTCCAAGCCGAGACGAAGATGGGGTTCCAGCGCCGCCACAGAATACAGCATCAACCGTGTCTCCCTCGAGATCGGCTCTTACACCAGAGGCTAGGAAAATTTCACACTCTCGCTCCTCGAGTGAGATAACTTTGTCAAAACATGCTCCCCAGCTTACCACCGATAATCTCATCAGCTCTTCAGAAGACAGTGATGTTGAGGATGACGAGTTGCGGATAAAACCGCCTCTTCTCCGCAAGAAGTCTGGTGAGTTGGTGAAACCGGCGCTTAGACCTTCGTCCCATCGGCGGCCATCGAGTATGCCTGGCACTCCCACTTTTTCCAAGGCTGTCCATTTCAACGAGGACATTGAACAGGTCCGACACTTTCTCCAGGTCGATAAGCCGATCGCTGTCAGTGCTGGATCCTCCCCAGTTGAAACTTACGATAGCGAATCCGAGTATCCATTTAGCTATGATGATGGATATACATCACGCGCTGTAGAGTGGGAAATTCGGCTGGCAAACTTTCCTAGAGAGACTTTTGAACGAAAGGCCATGCCAGTCAGGGTCGAGCGGATTTTCCTATCTGCTGACAACAAAACCCTCGTTGGTAGCGCCGCCGTTGCCAATATTGCATTTAATAAGCTCGTAGTGGCCCGCTTTACTTTGGATTACTGGAAGACAACGTCAGAGGTTGTCGCCGAGTACAACAACGATGTTCGCAAAAAGCAAAGTAACGATGGGTACGACCGATTTAACTTCAACATCAAACTGACAGATCAGGCGAACTTGGAATCGAAGACGCTATTGTTATGTGTGCGGTATAACGTTAATGGGCAAGAGTTCTGGGACAACAACGGGTCGATGAACTTCCAAGTCGACTTTACTAAGAAGATGAAACCAAGGTCCAAAGGCGGTATGCAGGTACTCGGTGCTGGTTCCTTGGGAGCTGTTCCACGTAGCAGACATTCCCCACCTGCAGCACGACCCCACTCTATGCCCATCTCATTTGACGACGACTTCAGCCAAGGTTTTGATTCCAAGTATCATTTCGGCTCAGCAAGAGGAGGTATTACTGACTCGCCTAATTCTACTATACTCCTGAAGTCCAAGAGCAAAAATAGAGGGAACTTCTTCCCGGACCAGGCGCCTCGCCGAGTAAATCCGCATGGACGAGGTTTCTCAACGCGTTATGATTTTGGTGCATCGCTCTCTGCAGCCCTATCGAGCGCTCAAACTGCTCTTGGGGACCGGAGTGGCCTGACGCCAAAGGATGCTGCGAAAGCAAATGGTGGTTGCTTCGAGAAGGACAACACACCTAAGACAAACATTTCCGCTGCTCCAGTTCCAGGTCCTCGGCCTGATGTTTTTTCTTCCGAGAAACCTGACTTGCAATCAGCGGAGTACAATGAGTTGATTCAGAAGTTTTGTTTCGTACGTACTCCACGGCCTGGGATGGCCTGACCCTTCGATGCTAATTGTCGTCCCAGTTTGGCACTCCCTCTGGAAAGGGTTCCCCACAGATTACCACTCCCACCACCAAAAATTCTTGCATCGATGGGGCTGGTGATTATAGCTCTGGAAGCAATCAAAACTCGGCAGAAAGCAGTCCGTCACCTTCTAAGGATATGTCACCCCTTGTTGATAGTGCCAATGACTCGCGATATCCCTCGAGAAGTCCGAACCATTTCCTGTCCCGCTCCACTTCCCCGGGACCTATGACCGGATCTGGTCCTGGAGACCGAATGACTTCGCCATTGTACTATGGCGGTTCTCTCTACAATCACAACATGCATGGTGGTATTTTCGCTGAGCAGACGCATACGCCTCAGGCTTGCGTGTAGCAACTGCACTGAAGGATGGTGACGGATTCGGTCGTTTTCAAACATAACGAATTTTTTGAAGTCACGATCACGCTGTTACGACTTTATTTGGCTACGACAAAGTGGTGTGGAGAGGCATGATGCCTTAGCTGCAAATACCTCGCAAGCTCACGAGTCTTCTTCAACCAGGTCAACACGGTAGGCTACTTCTTTTTCCAACAGTATTACCTGCAACAATTCATAGCTGCAATAGCGGCTGTCGTCATGCTTCTTGCTTGCATTTTTCCGGAACGGATTGCTTGTGCTGCATTTCCTGGGCGATTCTTGCATGTTATTTTCTATCGTGATGTTCGGCGGGTTTTGGTGGTTATCTCTTTCTTGTCGGGCTTCCTTTCCCATAGACGGGTTGTAATTGTGCATCTCTTTTCCAGGGCTCTCCCCTCCAGACGTCTTTGTACCTTCTGCGGATTCCCTATTATTCTTTTTCTCGTCACTGGTATAGGGAAGGAAAAGTTGCTTGTTGAAATGCGCGCTGGTTTGTTTTTTGTTTTTGTTTTCGTTCTGGGTCTGGCATTCTCGTATATATAATATCGTAATCAGCGGCACTACTGGAGAATGACAATTTTTGGTGTCAGCTGTGCGAAGGGCATCCATGGTTCGTGCCGGGCTTTTTGAAATCAGGCTTGATTATCACTAGCAGGTTATTCCTCCGTTGTGTTGTTCAGAGTGTTTCAAGTGCTGGAAAGGCGATTGGGTTTACGGGGTTCTTTCTTTTCCATCTTGCTTCGATTTGTTCTTCCAGGAAGGGTATGGTTATAGGTGCAGGTAGTCCACCAAACCTAAAGAATTCCAAAAAAATTTCAGAATTAGACGGTGGGGTCCAGAGTGGATTATATATGTGCCGTGCCTTATCGCTGGAACTAAACCATTCTACAATGGCTAGCCAGCTGACCTTTTCTTGTTTGGAAGCTGCTGTCTTTTCTTCTTTAGGTGCAAAAAGAACATTCTGCCGCGGATCCCCACGGGCCGCACACACCGCCCGCCACTTTGGGAAATATATTTTGGATCCTGCAACTACAATTGGATTTCTGTCACGTTTGAAGCGCCAGGAACCCGCATCAGTACCAACCCACAGGCCTCCACACGTGCAGATATGGCTGCCACAGCATCTCCCCCGCAAAATGTCCCGGTAATCGACGCAGCCACAATTCTTTCCCTCCTTTCTGTCCTGATCCTGCTTGGTGCGGCCTATGTTCTCAGTGTGCGCCTCCTGCCCAGCACCTCCGGGGTGAAGGTCAGAGTTCTCTTCATCTGGCACCTCTTCGATGCTCTTATCCACTTCTTCTTTGAAGGCTCCTTCCTCGCAAACTGCTTCCTCATCTACTACTCGCTACCGACCTCTTTCTCGGCCTCCACCCCGCGCCCGGCGTCCCCGCCATTACTCCTTACGCCCCCTGATGTGTTCTTCTTAGGTCAGAGTGATAGGTTGTATGGGGCTGCATATGGATCCGGTCCTTTTAGTCGGCTATGGCAAGAATATGCGAAGGCAGATAGGAGGTGGGGAGGCGCCGATTTGACGGTTGTAAGTTTGGAGTTGCTCACAGTGGGGCTGGGGGCACCGCTTGCGCTGTGGATATGCGAGTTACTGCGACGGGGTGAAAAGGGTGGCAACAGGAAGTGGTTTTGGATGATCGTTCTGGCAACAGCAGAGCTTTATGGAGGTGAGTGATTTGCCCTTGTTCTTTTCGTGGAAGTATGAAATTGGCAGGAAAGGTACCCAGAGGTATGTCAGGTGCTTACTAAGCAAAATATATCCGATGGGATTTCTTGCTGAAGTAACTTCAATGTCTTGGTTGTAGCGCGTCTTCTATGGACGTCCTGCATCTTGTCACTATCCATTTACCAAGAAAGTCCTGAACTAGTAGAAAAGCGAGGTCCATTTGACGCGAACGGTGATTAATATGCTAACGTCAAAATGCAAAAAAAGGCTTCATGACTTTCGCTCCTGAATGGCTTAGTGGATCCCCGAACCTGGATACTTCTAATTGGATGTATCTGTGAGTTTATCACTCAATTCATCCATCGCTCTCCATTCCTCTACCCTATACGGATAAAGCTAATCGTGCGGCTCTGTCTCTAGCTGGGTTTACCTCGTCTTCTTCAACACGCTCTGGGTCTGGTTCCCACTCTGGGTTCTCTACGAATCCTACAAAGCCATCAACAGCGCCATGTCGCAGGCCGAGATGGTTGACCTCGTAAACTACCTTGGTAAGAAGGACGATTAAGGAACCCTCGACAACGTTTCTCCACTGTCTCACCTTGTTTGTTTCTGATGTCACGTTTACGCCTAGTGATTATTCTAATATGCGCTTTTTATTGTTTTTATATAATTATTTAGGTGCATTGTTTTAACACTCCACATTGATTTCATATACCCTCATTTCCAATTTTCGGACTCCCGTCTCATTCCCAAACACCAAATTATGAATCGTGTCCTTTTCCAAACCAGGCTGATGCAGCCCGAGATCCATCAACTCCTCATGCGTGCCGAGTCAAACTCAAATCCAAGCCCATTCAAAAATCTTAGAAAACTCTAGGTTGTTCAATCTTTCAGTCGTTCTACAAAACTCTCCCATAATTCCCAGGGAAAAGGCCTTTAGCCCCTGCATAGCACCCCCAAAACCAATCTCCATTAATATTCTCTGCCTCCCTCACTTCTGCATTCTTTGGAAACATCAGCTCATCCTCCACTCCCTCCGCTGGAAAATAACCCCACAGCGTTAGCACTCTCAACCCAACGCCTCCATCTGGGGGGAATCTTCCCGGTGCCCCACTGCTCGTGGAAGCGGTTCCACCGGCCCCGTAAGCGGTTCGGCTTTTTCTAACCGTCCCATCAACGTCCCGCCAGCTCCAGTTTGGACTCACACCCACATCCGCGTTCCGCCCGGAGGTCCGCACAGCCTGCGAATCCATCCCATCTTCATCTCGAAGGGCCAGTCCGCCCACAAGATCGCGCGTCACGACGCGTCGCTGTCCGCTATCGCGGTCCTCAAATCCGACAACGACCATGCGATGCCCTCGAAGGCATCGCCGCCATCCCTGATGTCCGTTTTCCGTGCTGATGCGGCCTGAGGAGATAAGGTTATGGTAGCAGGAGGTGCAGATGTCGTAGTCCCCGTTGTTGCAACGTGGGCAGTGGAAGCGTGTGTGCGAAGGTGGAATCGGATAGCGGCAGATATCGCATGCGGTTGAAAAGGTTAGGGGCCGGTAAATTGCATTTGCGATTGCGAGGATTCCTGAACCCCTAATCAGCGAGGCTGCTTTTGGCGTTAAGGGCGGGGTCGTGGGCGTAGGCTCTGGTTCCATGTGCATGGATAGGGGTGCGGCGCGGGTGCTAGTGGTGGCACTGTTCGAGCTAGAGGCTGGAGCGGGGTTGGGTGATTCAGCGTTCTGTTTCGAGGACGTGGTGGCGGCTTTGTGTACCACAGGGAGCAGAGGGTGTGTACAGTGTCGCCCTTGGTTCACACAGTCGTTGCAGAAACCCCAAGCGCCTTCATTACAGAAATCGCACTTCCAATAGCAGGAGTCAGCAAATTTGAGGCACATGTCACAGAACATGCCTGATTGAAGACGTTTTATGGGGTCTTCGTTTGTCGTGGCTTGGCGGTGAGCTATAGTAGATGTATCCGGAAGCATATCAATAGGCTTTGTATACTTGTGGCCTGTTAGGATATGAGGATGCTCGTGATTGGGAGGATATCCGCCTGAAGGTGCTTGCCGTTCGTACCGTGGCCAGGCAGCATAGCCAAAGCCGTACCAGTGCTTACACCCTTTGCCTAGGCGGTAACAGCTCAAGCAGAGATTGTAATTGCCGTTCTCACATCTTGAACAATTATAATGCAGGTCGTATTCAATGTGTTGTTTTCCACAACAGTTGCACGATATTTCGGGTTCAGTGTATACTGTAGGAGCCGCAGTAGGAGTTGCAGTAGGAGTTGCAGTAGGTACGGTTGCAGCAGAGGTAGCCGGCCTTGTATCAGCAGCCGAAGGGTCTGTAGTAGACCGCGAAACTCCGAGGGAGGGGGAGCTGCTGCTTGGCGACCGCGCTGGCCTTGAGTGTGTGGGATCCGTGGTCCGACGAGATGTAGCAGTTGGCGCCACAACTGCGCCAGAAGATATTGTAAGTGTTGGAGTAGACGAGCCTTCGGAATTGATTGGGAAAGCAGATCGCCTGGGAGATGCAGAAGCAGGATTTGAATTGGTTGTGAGTGCATTATTGGCTCGAAAGAGCTGCCTATCAGGGTCTGTAGTACTCCGGTCATTGTGTGACATACGTCTTCGTCTTGGTCCGCCCGACTCAGAAGTTGATGGACGATCTGTTAACTCACCGGCAGAGCGCGCTGCTTGCCTAGATGAAGTCACAGAAAGCGCGGCAGGGGGGTTAGGGCGAGATATGGAGCGAGTACTTCCTTGGCTTGAGGATCTCCGATGAGGTTGTCGGCCATTATTATTCGCTGCATCAATGAGCTGGGGTCGAGATACAGGCGGCCGCGAAGCAGATGTGCTTTGTGTTGTTACTATTGTGCTTTCCGATCCAGCATGTTGTCGCCTTCTAAATAGATCTCTATCGCGAGCTGGCTGTGCCGGAGTGCTTCTCGTCTCGCTACGACCTTCGCGAGCCACTGGAGAAGATGAAAGAGTTGTGTCACCCCGACTCTCCCTTGCCTGCCGCTCCTGCCTCTCTTGCCTTTCACGCTTTCTCTCTCTCTGCCGTCTCCTATACGCCTGGGCTATTCTTTCGCTGATCTCGTCCTCTTGTGATACATCTATCGTGGTAAGATCGATTCCATCTAACAGCCCCTCTTCCATGATTTGTCTCATAATCTCCTCTTCCATCTCCTGAGAATCGAGCTCAGAGGCGCTTAGAAGAGACCTAAGACTCGATTGGTGCTCCACATGCCGCGGGGGGGCATCTCTCCGGGAGGACGATAATGGTTCAACTCGACTACGGCTATCATCCCGCGTCCTTCGTTGTCTCCCATCTCTGTCCCTAGTGTCCCGACTCCTATCCCGACTCCTTTCCCTTCTCCTACGATCCCTGGGAGCCTCTAAGCTAGTGTTGCTGTCACCACTGATTCCTACTTCCCTTAAACTTAACTCTTGAACCTCTTGCACTACCCTGCGGTCTTCCTCGGCCCCGGGCTCTTCCCTTCTCCTCAGCTTTGGCAACACATTCTCCCCCGGTTTATATTTCTTCTTCTGATCATCTTTGTCCTGCTCTGACTTCCCGCGACTTGGGTTCGCCTGTAGGAACATGTCTAGAAGAGTGGTAACAGTAGCGTTCGGCTTCGTGCCCCTCACTGAAGTTCGACATGACGGGCAAGTGTACGGATGGATGGACGTTGCGGTAGAGGCTTGGAACTGGAACCATTCCTTCAAGCAGGCGCCGCAGAAGGTGTGCAGGCAGTCAAGGAGGGTAAGAGGCTGGTATAGGACGTCTGTACATATCTGAACAAATAAATTAGCGAAGCGGATCCTGGGTTTGATATAATAGACCGATCCATTTCAGGACAACGTCTACATCATAAAACTCGTGTATGATGGGTATCCTTTCTCAAACGTCTTTGTGGTAAAGCCTATGACGTCCGTCGTTCACAGTCTCCACCGCACCTCCAAAGCGAATAAACCAGAACGCACTTACTGAACAGCTCAACTCTTTCTCTAAATCCACCATGCCTTTTGTCTCTCCCTCAGCCATTGCGATGCTTGCTCGGCGCAGTACGTACGCAGCACAAGTGTGTATCTTGTCGGCAGAGTAGCCGCACAAGTGGCCAGCGCTGTCAGTCAGCGCTGAAGTGGGCCATTAGCTTGGCGACTAGATAGCTTGAGCGAGCGAGAGCCCTCCACCAGCAAATACGACGTCCGCCACGAAGGGCGAAACACTAAGGGGCGTACAGCATTTGTCAGGGGGTTGAGGTTGGTCAGACATTTAATAATTCCCTTGTATCACAGTGGGCATGTAAGATACTGTCTGTAGGTTGCCCTTTAAACCTAAAGGGCCTTACATTCTAACAATTGTTTGTAACTAAATAGCTCTAGTTTACTACTTCCTCTTCCTAGAAATAAAAATTCAATAAAGGACTGCAGGTCATCAATCGATAATCGAATGGATTTGATACGGTGCATTCACAAATCCGGGATATCTAGTGCGAGCCAGTAGCTAAGATTCCACCAATAGGCCACTAGAGTTCTTCCTCATTTTCCTTCGAGGTCATGCTTCTCAGCGTTGTCTTCTGCTATATTAATAGAAATACTTCGTGTTCCGATAGTAACGGACTTTTATTGTTCCAGACATCTCATGGTTGCCACTACTTTCTCCCAGCGGCGAAGAAAATTTCAACGCCTGAATGATGTTTGGGGTTCCCGTTCTAATATGTACAGTAGAATACATTACACAAAAGAAAATGATCTCCACCGTGTTATCCAGAGGCGCCCTTAAGTGTTTCTGGGCCTCGGAGAAGGGTCTACATGAAGCCTCAGAGTAGATGGGGGAAGTCTTGATTGTATGCTTAGAAATGTAGGCTGGTGAAAAGGAGGGAACATGGGATTAAACGGGTTTTGAAATCCCTAAGCTAAACCAAGAACTTGGAAATTCGGCTAAAGGCTTAAAAAATACCTAGCTGACTTCAAACCTTTAATGGCACTGCTATAGCTATGTAGTGGCGCTACTTTGGAATTGAGTTTGCATATTTCCCGGTTGAAGGAATATTCGAGGAGGGGAGCAGCGATGTATGGTCATCCCGATATATGAGCGCGGCCTTGGAATTGGGTATTCCGATTGAGATTTTCTTGCTAGAAACCGGAGAGGGAGTGGGAGGCGAAGACTTCGAAGACTTAGGTCTAAACAAAGGCTTCGTCTGAGGTATTTGGGATGGGTAGAGACATCGTGCTGCAAAATCTATACTACTGGAAGCGTAAATTTGACACAGGTATACCGTGTAAACCAAGAGAAAATTTGAGGAGTATGAAGATTTTGGAGGGGAGGAATACGCCGTTACATACAGGGAATTACCGTTCCGCACTTTGGATGTGATCCTCAAATGCAATGACGCTGTTCTTGCACCATGCGATCACAATTTTTGCCAAGTTTGCTTGAATCTTTGCAGGGTAATCATATCTGTCCCTATTGCAGGACGAAGCGTTACGATGCTCTTGAGGGATTGGAAAGGACATCTGTCTGACTTTAATATTCCTCAAAGACATTAGAATCAAAGTGAGCTTGGTGATCAAGGATAACCTCTAATACCATGCAGGTTTGGTAAGCAATATTGAATTATGTGGGTTGCAAAAATACTTGAAGACGTGTTCATTATGGCAAATAGGAATGTCATACCTCAGTAGCACCGCTTGGAAGTTGTTGCCCGAGTAAAGTGGTATGTATAATATCAGTCTGCATGAAATTAATTTTATTATTTAAACAATCCAGTACCAAATACTTTCTACTAATTAGCTAGTATATAAGGAATTATTAGTAGAAGGGAAGGAGATCTCGGACTAAGATCTGCCTAGAAAGGAATAGAAGCAATGTGCAAAGTTATGTAATATATGAAATCGAAAATAACAATTGAAGATATGCATAATCAAGCCATAACGATTGAAGACAAAATGTGAGCAGGATCTATCTAGCTGTACGCCTTTGAAGACTTTGAAGGTACCGCTAGCGAAAAAGACTGCCCTACTCTCCTCTTGGCACTCTTAAATGACCAATATCCTCTGGAGCATGATGAGCCATTGGTGATAAGGAGTAAATGCCATTGCGAAGAAGAGAACGAAAAGTTGAGACGGAGCATCAAGAAAGTTTTTGTGTCATCCGAGCTTCTTAGCGATCACGTGAGGAGGTAGATGCATCTTGACTTTTCCTTGAACTTGAGGACGGGATCAGTTGGGCGCGGCACATCGAGCAATGAAGAAATGAATACCGGGCAAAAAAGCGCAAGGCAATTAGCCTCGAAGGCTGGTCAGCATGCAATACTCTTAATAATTATTCTTTCAACTGACCGTTCCTAGGCTGGTCCGCAAAAGACCCTGTATGCTTCTCCTGCCAACACCAACGCTCCCGGCGGACCTACGCAACCGCAGCCACCACTGCAGTAGAAAACCAGGCACAAGCCAACCTGTCTCATATACATCCTGTCACATCTATATCTCTACAGCAAGCCTACCAAGTCCGAGCTGGAGTCGTCCTTTCCCGGCCACCCATTCTAACACGGGACCTCCACCCCTTCGAAAAAGCCTTTTATCTTTACCAGCGCCGCCTTAACGAACGGTTGGCTCTACCTTTTACTCGCTACTTCTACTTTAAAAAGGGCACACCCGCTGATGTTGAGTGGAAGCGCAAAGTTAAGACACGCCTTACGCCAGCTAGGGACATTGGTGTCTACAACGCGTATGGAGACGAAGGCTGGAATGATGAGGTACTCGTAGGAGCTAAAGAGGCAGAGACAGAATGGCAGGTTGAGAGTTTATTGAAGGATGCGGAGGCGCCTGTTACAGGGATACCTGGGCAAGAAAATGGAGATGGTATTGGAACTCCGGATGGGATAAAATTTGGTGGAGAACAAGTTCCTGAAGTATCTTCTAAGAAGGGGAAGGCGGAAACAGTGGAGAAACTAATGCCAAGGGTTACAGCAGCGGATAGAAGGGGTGATGTGAAGAGTTTGGACAGACTGTTACAGAGAAGTCTGTATTTGTTGGTGAAGAACAGAGAAGGCAGGTGGACGTTTCCGGACGACAAGGTGGTGGGGAGGGAGAATTTGCATCAAGTGAGCAGACTAGCATTTTCAGGGTTCAAATAGGACAGTGTAGCTAACGGATTATACAGGCAGCAGAACGAGTATTAGTGCAAGCCGGTGGCCTTAATATGAATACGTGGGTTGTTGGAAATGCGCCGATAGGTCATTACAGCTTCGATTTTCTGACTAGAAGATCGGATCTGCAGAAAAACGTTGAGGAGCTAGGAGAAAAGGTCTTCTTTATGAAGGCGCGTATCATGGCTGGGCAAGCAAATTTGACCAATAACAAGTTTGGGCTCTCAGATTTTAAGTGGTTAGCGAAGGAAGAGATAGAAAGTACTGTTACTCCGAGGTACTGGAACGCTATACGGAACATGCTGGCAGAGAGATGAGGGACCGCAAATGCATGAGATATGATTTGCGCGGTCGTAGAATTATGGATCTTGTGTAGAACTATTTGTAACATCATTTTGGATCTTTCCATTCAAGAACCCTATGACGAGAATTCTAAACATAAAACGAGAACCTTTCCGTAAATTACTCTTCAATCAAGGTCAGTAGAGAAATCAACTCCCGTTATAACTTACTAGTCAGATGTTATTTATGAGGCTATAATGAGATAGTTGCGAAGGATGGACGGTGCAGGGTTCAGCTCGGATATTTATAAACCAGAGAAGGTCTGCAAATCTTGCGAAGGCCACATTCTTTTCAAAGATCTTGTGTAAGTTACTTGTCTATATTGTCTCTATGTAAATTTCAAACCATTCAGTAGTAAGTGAAATCGGGTCTAGTCAGTTTGTCGTTGTGAACCCTCTGTGAACTGACGCGCGCTTGCTTAGCCTTTGTCTCCGAGCGCTAAACCCTATGTAGAACAGGCCAGCCCCAAAGTCACCTCCAACATACACTTCAAAAGAAAGCCTGATTGAAGATGCTTGCAGTTCTTGAATTTACTTTGAATTGCCCCTTCTTTTGTACCCGCGGTTTGGCCGACTCTTACCTTGTTCAAACAGCTCGTCTCTCGAAACGTTAGCCAAGCCTGGAGGCTGTGCTGCTGATCGAAGAAACCACTTCCTTGAATTTATTCACCTACACCAAAAGCACAATCAGCGCATACACGACCACAACCGAAGAGGGAGGACACTGCGTGGATCACAATCTGCCTGGATGATTCTGCGGTACGCGGCGGTATTGCGAGAGGATAAAGTCCTACAACAAGCATCTGGCCGCTATGGCCGGTAGGCCTCCTGGAAGTCAGGCCTCAGCGAACAACGATGACCTGCTGCTTGACTTTGATGATTCGCACCCTACCTACTCCTCTGGCCAACGAGCGCCGGTGAACGATCAGGATTTATTGCGACAATACGATATAAACGACTCTGAGACGCACCAGCCTGAACTTCAGCATCGACCATCAGTCTCCTACGATGATTTTGTCGGAGGTGGTAGGTCGACTGCTGGTCTTCCAGGAGGACCAGGTGCGTCACCCCCTGAGCCTAAGCCTTACGGTTCTGGCGGAAGCAGGTTATACTCGCAGACGTCTGAGTTACACAACTACCAGAGGTATTCAGACGCGGACGACATTGGCGACGATGACCGATCAATGCAGGGCTACTATGCCTCTGGGGGAGTTGACGATGCGGCCACCCCAGGTCTTTCACACGGCGCTTCCATAGCAAAGAACAGGAACAGCATACTGAGTCTGGGTGGGGGTTTGGTCGGCCGAGCCAAGCACATGTTGGGAAGAGCACCAGAATACTCAGAAATGGACCTTCCATTGACGGAAGCAGGGGCTCGAGAGTCACGGACAGACAGCGGAGGTCTTGATGCTGGCGCAAAATATCCGAAGCGCAAGAGGCGCAGTTCTGGTAAATTCAAGTTTGGTTTCGGACGTGGACAGCCAGATCCATCAACACTGGGTCCACGGATAATACATCTGAACAACCCACCCGCAAATGCGGCGAATAAGCACGTTGACAATCACATATCGACTGCTAAATACAATATCGCCACGTTCGTACCGAAATTCCTCTTTGAACAGTTCTCGAAATACGCAAACTTATTCTTCTTGTTTACTGCCATACTACAACAGATACCTAACATCTCACCCACAAACAAGTTCACCACTATCGTTCCCCTCGGTGTTGTGCTTTTAGTCTCTGCAATAAAGGAGTATGTTGAAGATCATCGGCGGAAGCACTCGGATAAGTCACTCAATGGTTCTAAAGCACGGGTATTGAAGGGTTCCAGCTTCCAGGATACTCGGTGGGTGAACGTAGCAGTAGGGGACATTGTGCGAGTGGAGTCTGAGGAGCCTTTCCCTGCGGATCTAGTACTTCTAGCTTCTTCTGAACCGGAAGGATTATGTTACATTGAAACTGCAAATCTGGACGGGGAAACAAATCTTAAAATTAAGCAAGCTATCCCGGAAACAGCAGACCTTGTCAGCCCTGCCGAACTTAGTAGGCTGGGTGGAAAGATTCGGTCCGAGCAGCCAAATAGTAGTTTATATACTTATGAGGCAACACTAACCGTCCACACTGGAGGAGGAGAGAAGGAGCTCTCGCTAGCACCTGATCAGCTCCTATTGCGTGGAGCTACTCTTCGAAACACTCCTTGGATCCATGGAGTCGCTGTTTTCACTGGACACGAAACCAAACTTATGAGAAATGCCACAGCCACACCTATCAAGAAAACCGCTGTTGAAAGGATGGTAAACCGCCAAATTCTAATGCTCGGAGCAATCCTGATTTCCCTCAGCTTGGTCAGTTCTATTGGCGATCTCGTTGTGAGAGAAACGGCAAGTTCAAAGCTGCAGTATCTCGACTATGGCAGTTTCAACGCTGCTCAGCAGTTTTTCTCCGATATTTTCACTTACTGGGTTCTCTATTCTAACCTGGTTCCTATCTCTCTCTTCGTTACAATTGAAATTGTCAAGTACTATCAGGCCTTTTTGATTGACTCTGACCTGGACATCTACTATGACAAGACGGATACCCCGGCTAATTGCCGCACTTCTTCCTTGGTGGAAGAACTGGGTCAGATCGAGTACATTTTCTCCGATAAAACAGGTACTCTAACTTGTAACCAGATGGAGTTCAGGCAAAGTTCTATTGCAGGAATCCAATACGCCGACGAGGTTCCAGAGGACAGAAGAGCAACAATTCAGGATGGTCAGGAAATTGGGATCCATGACTTCAAGAGGCTTGCAGAGAATCGGCAAGCTCACGCTTCGCGAGAGATCATCAATCATTTTCTCACCCTCCTAGCAACTTGTCACACTGTTATTCCAGAAAGAGGCGACGAAAAGACCGGCGACATCAAATATCAAGCAGCTTCTCCCGATGAGGGCGCGCTCGTCGAAGGGGCAGTCATGCTAGGCTATAGATTTATTGCCAGAAAACCACGCTCTGTTACCATCCTTGTCGAGGGCCAGGAGCGTGAGTATGAACTGCTTGCAGTCTGCGAGTTTAATTCTACCAGGAAACGGATGTCAACAATATTCCGATGTCCGGACGGCAAGATTAGGTGCTATTGCAAAGGTGCGGATACGGTCATCTTGGAGCGCCTTGCGAAAGACAATCCGTTTGTGGAGCCTACATTACAGCACTTGGAAGAATATGCTGCAGATGGCCTCCGTACACTTTGTTTGGCGATGCGAGAAGTTCCAGAAAGCGAGTTTCAAGACTGGTGGCACGTCTTCAATACAGCGCAAACAACTGTTAGCGGGAATCGTGCCGAAGAACTGGACAAAGCTGCCGAGCTTATAGAACGGGAACTTACACTCCTGGGAGCAACCGCCATTGAAGACAAATTGCAAGATGGCGTTCCAGATACAATTCACACACTGCAATCCGCTGGTATCAAGATCTGGGTATTGACTGGCGATCGTCAGGAAACAGCTATAAATATTGGCATGAGCTGCAAGCTGATAAGTGAGGACATGACGCTTCTTATCGTGAATGAAAATACCGCGGAGGCAACGAGAGACAACTTGTCTAAGAAACTAAACGCGATTAAGAGCCAATCCGCCGGCGGTATCGAGATGGATGTTCTAGCTCTCGTTATTGATGGCAAGTCTCTCACGTTTGCGCTAGAGCGAGATATAGAGAAAATGTTCCTGGAGCTTGCAGTGATGTGCAAAGCCGTCATATGTTGGTAAGTCCACTGAATATCATCTCTCTTGCTCATAGTGCTGACCCCTTCCTGAGTCGTGTCTCCCCTCTGCAAAAGGCCCTGGTTGTGAAACTTGTAAAGCGTCACCTAAAGGCCATTCTTCTCGCTATCGGCGACGGAGCAAACGATGTTTCTATGATACAAGCTGCACATGTTGGCGTCGGTATTAGCGGCGTTGAGGGCCTTCAAGCCGCTCGAAGCGCTGATGTTGCGATCGGGCAATTCCGCTATCTGCGCAAGCTGCTCCTCGTTCACGGTTCCTGGAGCTACCAGCGAATCAGCAAAGTGATCCTATACTCGTTCTACAAGAACATAGCACTTTTCATGACACAGTTTTGGGTATACTCCTTCCTTCCATCCTCCGTATAATCGTTGAGAATGTCTTTTTCTAATAGCACACTAGTACTCCTTCCAAAATAGTTTCTCAGGTCAAGTCATATATGAATCGTGGACTCTCTCCTTTTACAATGTCTTCTTCACCTTTCTACCGCCCTTTGTGCTCGGTATCTTCGACCAATTCGTTAGCGCTCGCCTTCTCGATCGCTATCCACAATTGTACCAACTTAGCCAAAAGGGGGTTTTCTTCAAAATGCACTCCTTCTGGTCTTGGATTCTCAATGGCTTCTATCACTCCATGATCCTCTACTTCGTCTCCCAGGCCATATTCTTATGGGATCTGCCACAAAGTGACGGCAAGAACGCAGGTCATTGGGTATGGGGTGCAGCATTGTACACTGCGGCTCTAGCGACAGTGCTAGGCAAGGCGGCATTGATAACGAATATATGGACCAAGTATACAGTATTAGCTATTCCGGGAAGCATGGTTGTTTGGATGATATTCTTGCCAGTTTATGGGACCGTGGCTCCGAAACTAGGATTCTCGACCGAGTATACAGGGGTTATCCCGAGACTGTTTCCAAGCCCTGTCTTTTGGCTTATGGGGCTTGTACTTCCAGCACTGTGCTTGACTAGGGATTTTGCATGGAAATAGTGAGTTCTTGATTCCTTGCAGAAATATGGACTATGCTGACATTGGTGTGTAGTGCTAAGCGCATGTATTATCCGCAAGCCTATCATCACATTCAGGAGATTCAGAAATATAACATTCAAGATTACCGCCCACGGTCCGTATTCCTTCAAATACCTTCACTCTTTCATACTGACGTGTCTATAGGATGGAGCAGTTCCAGAAAGCCATCCGCAAAGTCCGACAAGTACAACGCATGCGCAAGCAGCGAGGATACGCTTTTTCACAAACAGACGAATCGCAGGCTAGAGTATTACAAGCCTATGATACTACACGTGAAAGAGGCAGATACGGTGAGATGGCTAGTTCGAGGAAATGATATATTATGTAACGGCGTTTGGGACCTCGGGCTCACGTATCATATTGTGTATTCATTCTGCGGGTCTTTGTGCAATTGAAACTGAAGATGAACGGAATTGTTAGTAAGCAGAGGAGCATCTAGAGAAAATGGCTTGTAGAGAGACAATACGGTGTTTTCGTAATTTGGCACCTTCGGAGTTGACTTAGTCCTAATTGGATGAGGCTGTTCTAGGCTAATTAGCTCATTTCTCCATGTATATCTCTTTCGGTACTTCGACAAGGCATTAAAATGACACCATTGTATGATTTTAACTTGCGAAGGCGGGTGAGCTTTGCTGAGCACTTGCCCGATACACATTCCGACCTTTTTGTTTCGATGCTTCATTCTCCAACTCTTACCACAAGCCATGCAGCGATAGCTATTTCTACTAATGAGATTGCTCCCCCAGAAGAGTTAATTGAGCGGGTGGTATTACAAGTTTTCATAGAGGCCTTGGAAGTAAACTTCAGGAACCAAAATATCATGTCATAGTAATGTTACAGATTAGGATTAGTGCACTAGACGATGACGTGGTGATGTGACGATATACAACTAAGTTAGCTAATGTAATGAAGCCTTGGAATGTAGGCATCTCAAACGTAGACTTCTTGGATGAAATCTAGACGTCGAGCAGCTAGAACGCCGCGTATGTGATTGAACTCATCAACAAGGGCTACTCTATACACCTCGTTCTGTTTATCTTAAGCATTCGGAGAGTATGGCACAGGTGAAGTGACATTTCTCTCTAGGTGTCCACTTGTTGGATACCATTATCTCAACTCGGGACAAGCGTCTCCTATCCTGGCACTTTACCCTTTATTTCCCCAACCCTAAATAAGTGAGATCCTCCTGGTGGCAGTTCAAGTAAGATCCGAGGAATACAATTAATGGACTGTGGATAGCGTCAAGAGCTGTCGAACGAACTCGTGTGTAGATTGATCTATGAAGAAAAGAGACTATATACATGAAATAGATGAGTTATAGGAAACCCTGATCTAACCCAATATAATAGTGATCGGCACCAGTCGACAAGAGCCGATTTGATGTAAGCTGCAAAGTATCCCTAACCATATGTAATATACTTATTCTTGTCGGAAACTCTTGCGCCCTCCCGATGGTGAATTACGGTTTTTCGAGTTGATACCTCGGCTTTCCCCGTAGTATCTTCTCTTTTTTAAATTGTGTCGGCGAGGGTACTAAGTGGCACGAGTGGATACCCTAGTTAGGCATTTGCAACCGAGACGCTGGGATATCTACGGCACACGCCAAAATCTACAGTCATATATTCAATAAAATTTTCTACCACCAGTTGCTGGGTTAGATCAATCGGTAGAGCGTGTGGCTCTTAAAAAAAGACCACCTCAAGGTTGCGGGTTCAAGTCCCGCATCCAGCTTCAAATTTTTGTATCTCTTTGCCTGGCGAACTGTGTTGTTGGAATGCGATTTTTTGTCTTGCATGGCCTTCGAGGCAGAGACTTGCAATCTAGTAGCTCTGTTAAAGGCCTTTCAGTAGAAGTTGAGGTTGAGGGATATATATATATATTCATGAAGAGCATTTAAATCAGTGTGGACGCAATATTGAACTTGGATACGCATCTTCTTACCGTTTCAAGTTCCATATTCATCTCCAACCGTTCTCTTTGGAGAAGAAAGGACCTAGAATCTTGAAATAAGCCAATTCTATCGCGAACATATTTCATACTCCATAGATAACTCCTCATAGTGCCGAACAGCTAACAAATACATGATATCTCTTCTCTTTTACCTAGCGTAACACCAAAAATGACCCCGAATATCACCTTTAATGCACATGCCCCACCTGTGTCACTAGTGGAACAAGCATTCCTATTACGGCGACTACAATTTCGCTCACTGCGGGCGGGTTCTTCGCGTGAGGCCGTGCGTATGCCACGCCGAGCGAACCGTCCGCGTAGCCGTTCGAGCCAGTCTCATGGTCGTACGAGTGACCAGTGGCAGCGGATTCGTTCATCGAGTGCATGGCAACATACCTTTTTATGCAAACAAATTAATAAGATGCTTATCTTAGGTTTAACTTGAAAGGGAAAGACTTACAAAAATGTTCCTCCGGAGAACAGCAGCACGCACCCTGTCGCCCATGTTAGGCCATCGTCTCCGCCTAGCCTGGCACGGCCAAGGAGGTGAACTGCACACCAGGTTACCATGGCTCCAGCTGGAGCTGCCAGACTAAACAATATGAGATGGGTTCTTGCGATCCGCTTGGAGGTTCCCTGCTTGAGGAGTACTGAGGTGAGTCCGAACGCCGCAGGTGCTTTGTGCAGCATTATGGCCAAGAAGATGATTAAAGAGAGAGAGGTCGAGGGCGCAGTGGTTGACGCGCCCAAAGCAATTCCGTCTGCGAAAGCATGGATTATGAGGCCGATGGTTGTTGCGGACGAACGCGCCACAGGAGGTTCTGGCCCTGGAGGAGGTGAGGAAGGGATCGTTGGCGAGGTAGAATGGTGCGGCCCTCGGGAGAGGTTCGATAGCGAAATATGCAATGGACGATACTTGGGTTGAGCAGGCGCTAAAGCATCTGGAAGGACATCCACCAAATACATGAGGATGAAACCCAAGACTAGTGATACACCAACCCAGGCATGGTGTTCGCGTCCATGATTTTCGTCTTCTGGTGAATCAGACGAGTTCTCATCTGTGGGTCCGTGGGTACGGTCTTTGCCATCTTCGTGTCCTTCTGTGGAGTCGTCGTCGCCCTGGAGGGATGCTCTAACTATTATTGACGGAGCTTTGATAGCCCCAAGTTTAAGGGAGTCTTCAACAGAACGTCGATCTCGTGTTGAAGAACGGATAGAGGGATGTATAGCCCGGATATTCACGCCTTCGCTGGGGAACTCTTGAACTTCGATCGCCCTCTCTGCGTGGGAATGTGACTGCCCCTTCCCCCCTGCACTGTACAAAGTTTCAATCCCTTCGGGTATGATAACAATGAGTGCCGTCCCAACTAGGACACCTGTCCCTAGTGCAGATACGAATCGCAACTGTCGTGGCGACAGGGCGAAGGATAGAGGAAGAGCGCCGGCAAGAAAGGAGCTATTACAAGCATAATTATTAGCTTCTGGACCCAAGCTTGTTATCGAGATGGGTTTATCTTGGTACTCACGCAACTGCCATTACCGTGCTCAAAGTGAGCAGCATAAATAGACCGTCCCACATGTTGGCCTATGGTCAAGAGTTGAGCTCCTGACGTCGTTGATCAAATGGTGGATTTATAGTCGATAAGTCTTTCAAGGAGTAGCTGAATAACGTACGGGCCAGAGCATTTTACTTTTTAGCGGCCCATGCCTTTGGCGTGCTGTGTCGAAGTCGAAGTGGCAGTCTTTCGTGGTATGCGGGAGTGTTGATCAAGCTAGAGTTCCTTGATTGCCATATGCAGGGCTATGTACATAAGAACAAGGCCAACCGAGACGCTTGACGCGTGAACGTCGCCTTCTTTCGCGACTGATCTTCATTCACTTTCTCCATTTTAACTCTTCCTCCGCCAACGCCCTGGTTTTAATCCAACGCCAACAATTGTTTCGCATTCCTGCAAACAGTTGCATCTACCTATTGTACAGTCTACAGCATCGGCGCCGAGCGCGGGACTTAAATACTATGGCGGAAGAACTTGAGAAATGTGGGTTGACTTCAGCAACTTGCTTGATCATTGCGCACTAATTTCTCTATCAGGGTTGGTCAGCTCCAATGAAGCGCTGAACATTAACCTCGTCCGCCCAACTAGCAAATCTGGAAACCTACGAGTCTTTGAGGAGCCGTTCCATCCCACCTTTACCTACCCAATCTTCGGCGAAGATGAGACGATATTTGGATATATTGATTTGGAATTGAACCTTGATTTTCGCGCCAACGATCTCAAGCTTTCTCTGGATATCCAGTATGAAGAGAAATGGAAACCTATTGGCCATACGAAAGCTATGGACTTGAAGGAAATGTTGAAGGATTATCTTCCAGAATGTATGACTCGGCAGTTGCGTAGACAATAGAACTTCCTGGAGGAGTTCTAAATATGGAGCATCTAGTAAATCGAAACTAGAAATTATGAGGCTGACAATCTATAGATGTCTTTGACGCGGCGAAAACTTCCGCGGATACGATAGAATCAGATGTGATTGATAGCTCCTGGAAGCCTCCCGGCAAACTTCTGCATAGCTATTTGTTACATGGCAAGCAATTCGAAATATGGAGCGCCTGCCTGGCTGACCCTGCAGCCAAGGAGATATTCCGTCGAATGCAGATATTCATCCCGTTTTATATCGAAGGCGGCACGTGTCAGAATTTAGATGATCAAGACTGGACAATGGAACGCTGGACATTATTTCTTGTCTACGAAGTCACCCCACTGAAGAAATTACCTGGAACCTCGCCTTATACCATTGCCGGTTTCTCTACCTCTTACCGTCTCTGGATCTTCCCAACCCTAGAAATCCTGCGCGCAACCGGCTCCATCACCGATACCTCAAACGGCAATTTGACCTCCTATACACCACCACAACTAGCCACAAATCCTGAAACTTTTAGATATGCCGAACCATACAATCCTCTCTCCGCCCCCTCACGCGAACGGATATCGCAATTCGTGATCCTCCCTCCATACCAGTCCCAATCCCACGGCACCCACCTCTACAACACCATGTTCACCCTCTTCGTCTCCACACCCAACATTTACGAAATCACTGTCGAAGACCCGAACGAAGCCTTCGACGACATGCGTGACTACTGCGACATGCTGTACCTGCGCACACTCCCCGCCTTCGCCTCACTCTCCCTGCCCACCGCCCTACCCGCCTCGACACTGCAAAAAGACGCCGACATCCCCACCGACCTGATCCTCGGACCAGAAGAAACCCTCACCGCGCTGCGCCACGCCGCCAAGATCTCTCCGCGCCAGTTCGCCCGCCTCGTCGAGATGCACCTACTCAGCACCATCCCGCCGCTCCACCGCAGCACTGCGCGTATCACGCGCAAGGAGAAGAGCGGTCACGAGAATGACCGCCGCTACTATTTCTGGCGCCTGGCGTTGAAGGAGCGCCTGTATCGACATAATGCGGATCAGCTGGCGCAGATGGAGCAGAGTGAGCGGATAGAGAAGGTCGAGGAGACGGCGAAGGGTGTGGAGGCGGACTATACGCGGTTACTGGAGGGAGTGGAGAAGCGGGCGAAGTGGGCGAAGGTGCAGGAGGCGAACGGTAGTGCAGCGCATGGGGGGAAGAGGAAGAAGAGGGTGGTAGACGAGGAAGATGAAGACGATGATGAGGATGTGGTAGGAGGTGCGCGGGAGGTCATTGCGGCGAAGAGGCCGAAGGTTGCGGGATGATTTATGGGTATGGGATGGGCGTTAAGGCGGATATGTTCCGGATACCTTCCTGGCCATTTTCTCCCACCGCTTCGATATAACTGCCCTAGATCGGAATATTGCTATGATTTAGGTACAAATGCAGTTGATAGAACATTTCGAAGTGCGTTATAGATTAGGATTAAAAGGGGTTGGGCTGGTACTTTTCGATATCCCATGGGTAGCTGGTGCTGGAATGCGTTCTCTTTAGCATTGACTGCGCCTAATGTGGGCTCCTATGCAGCCTCTACCTTCGAGGTTTCGGGAGTTATAGTACCGGGATCATGACTAAACTTTTTATGTATATCAGCAACGGTGAGGTTCTTTCGGGATGGAGATGCAAAGCAACACATCAATCACAACATATTCCACTGTGTACAATAATCTCTATATGACTCGGATGACGTGCGGTAGGAAGAGAAGGCTAAGACAGCAGCAATGTCACAGGATTGTAATATTACAACTTTTTCAGAATACCTGCTAGACTCTGAATCCAAAACTTCCGACCCTTCACTCCCCTACTTCCAGCTTCACCTCAGAACTTCACACCTCGCCCACCAATTACATCTTTTACGTTCTTGCAACAGACTTTGGGCCCGCAGGAGTATCTGCCTCGGTGTAATAAAAGTTCTCCTCTGGGGTCCGACCCCTCAGGTACTCGGGCTCTGAGCCTTTCACGTAAATATCCTCGAACAAGATCTGAGGAGTTGGGTCAGGCGGGGCCATCTTCTCGGCTTCGGCGACTTCGGCATCAACAGAGGAGCGGGCGTCCTTGTCGATCTGCTTTAGTTCATCTTCAGATACAACACCCCAGTCAATGAGCTTCTGCTTCAGGCCGGCGATAGGATCGTTGGTGCTGCGCATGCGTTGAATTTCCTCACGAGTCTAGGTGATGGAAAAGAGTGTTAGTTTTACGGCTTTCAATTGTCAAGTCTAAAGTGAGAACTTACGCGATAAGTGGTACCAGGATCACTCATCGAATGTCCACCATATCGGTAAGTGACATATTCATAGACCAGAGGACCTTTGCCAGCGCTGGTCCATTGCTTACCGTACTGGACGGCAGCCTTGACGGCCAGGACGTCCATGCCGTTGATCTTGAGACCTGGGATATATTGACCACGTTTGTAGTAATCCGTCAACGCTGCGGCACGATTGGCTGCAGTTCCCATGCCGTACTTGTTGTCTGGTTATTATTATGTTAGCGTCATATTCCAGGCAGTTTTGTGTTCGGAGAAGGCTGATTTACTCTCGCATCCGAAGATAACAGGTAGGTTCCACAGCTTCGCCATGTTGAATGCCTCAAAAACTTGTCCCTGATTCGATGCACCATCGCCATACAACGCCAAGGTCACATGGTTCTTGTTCTCGTAGAGGTTCGCAAATGCAATGCCAGCACCAACAGGGACCTGTGCGCCGACAATACCGTTACCACCGTAGAATCCAGGAGCAAACATGTGCATAGAGCCACCCTTGCCATAGGCGATACCCTCTCTACGGCCTAGTAGTTCGCCGATAATAGACTTGACAGTTCCACCGCGCATCATAGCAAAACCGTGACAACGGTAGGCTGTGATAACGCTATCGGACTTGTCGATGGCATGTTCAATACCGACAGCGACGGCTTCCTGCCCAGTAGACAAGTGGCAGAAACCTCGAATCTTCTTCTCCTTGTAGAGTCTATCGGCGGCCATTTCCATTCGTCTGCAGAGTGGAAGAAATTAGGTTCAGAGACCATATATGGTATCAATTAAGCTTATTTAAGTGGTACTCACCGTACTGCCACCATATCGTAGTACATCTGCTTCAATTCCTTCTTGGTGGTGTCCAGGGTGTATGGCGGAGGATCGAGCTCATATGTCTCAAAGCTCTCATCAGAGAGATGGACTTTGAAGGGCTTGTCATCTTCCTGTTGATCATTAGCAATTGCCCTCTTAATTGTGTATCCTGTGGGTAGGAATTGGTGGCCCTACCTCCGGTACGCTCTCCTTGTCAGCATGCGAGGAAGCCGCGTCGGTGGTGACCGTCCTGAACGCCGGTCTTGTCACAGGAACAAAAGCATTACGCCGTAGCGGCGATGCTATGCTTTTCCGTAACGTCCTCGCGAACATATCTGATAAGATCGAGAAAGGGAAGAGGAGGAGAGAGGAGATGTGAGGGAGATGTGGTGTTGGTCCTTAAATTTGGTGTTGAGGTTGAGCTCCCGCCAGCTTTCGGGCACTTTCTCGGGCTTCCCCCAAGGTTTCCCCGAACAGGGATCTGCCCGACGGCTTTCAATATTGTTCACGCCTCTCTTCAATACCGACTTCACTACCTTCGAGATGATAACTATGTTCGAACACAAGGCTCCACTTGATACTCGTTGCATTACCAAAGAGTGACCCCCTCAGCTACGAGTTTTGAGATATGTCCAACTCAACAGACCGGGCCCCTGGTCACCCTCACTGCCAATATAGTCTCCTCTTCTCGATTTAAAGACCTAAATATTATTTAAAGCATATAATACAAGGTTCCACTGACTCAAATTACAAAAAAAAACCTTTAAAGCCTTAGCTAATACCCAGCTTTAAACCCTAAAAATTAATAATTAGTACGATTATAGCTAGTTAAATCTTCTACTTAACCTTAATACAGGCGATGCCCTTACGATATTTAGTCTATTCTTTATAGAGGATATGATAGATAAGCTTATAAAGTAGATAAATAAGTTTATAGAGCTTTATTAGCTATTGGATAAGTATAATAAAGCCTTATAGGAGTATTACGGTAGACTTATTAATGGGTTATATATATAGGTAAATAAAATAATAAGCTTTAACTATAGAGTAAGTGCCTAATAGATTGACTCCGATTATATTCTAAGATTTACTATAAAGAGAGAACTATCTATGGTAGGGATTAAGGGTCCTTAAATATATAACTATACGCCTAGGAAACCCCTTGTTATGGGACACCTGTCACGGGACACTCCCGTGACACCTTATACACGTCCACCTGTTTCCACCGACTCAGCAACCAGAGACCGACAACGAGACGGCAATCTGACAGCAATCCGCGGCAATCTGACGGCAATCTGCCACATTCTGCCACATTCCGCCAAGTTCCACCAAATCCTGCCAAGTTCTGCCAGGACCACTGCCCGAATCTTATTCTACTCCGTAACAACACCCCGGTAATACCTTATACACACCCACCTATTTCTACCGACTTAGCAATAAGAGACCGACCACGAGACCGCAATTTGCCGTAATCTATGGCAATCTACTGTATTATGTTGTATTCTTCTAAGTCCGCTAAATCCTACTAAGTTCTGCTAGGACTGCTATCTAAATCCTATTCTGCCCTATATATATATTAACTAAGCAATTAAGTTAATAATAAATACCCTTTCCTTCTATTTCCTTACCTTTTTTCTTTATATAATGTCTTAGCTTTATTATATAGCTTATATATATACAGTCGAAACTCTTTAGTACAATATTTGCTTACAACGATATACTCTATATTACGATCTATACCCCTTAATTAAAGCTTTTTTAGTGTAATATTATAATATACTAACTATTAACAATATTATTAAGTTTTCTCTATTAAAATTAGTATAGCTAGTACTTTATAGGGCTGATCTAGTGGTTCCTTACCGCCAGTTTAACTATTAATACTTCTTATATAACGATCAAATTCCATTAAAAAAAACCTTTAAATCTTACTCCCTATACCTAATTCTATTTCTTTAATATAGCAAAAAGCCAAAATCCTAAAAGGCGTTGTTGTTACGGTATTTCTAACTATAAGTGTTAGGTAAAACCTGTAAGAGCGCGAAGAGGCTTTAAGGAAGATTTAAAGGAATAATATAAATTCTATCTAAATATAAGGGTATATAGCTCTTGTAGAGTACAAGACGTTATATAAAGAAGAAAAAGGAATAATAAGAGAGTTATATATTAAATAGTTAGGGGTCTTAGTGGTCGATACGTACGTATATACGTACGCGGTCTTTAACTAACTTCGGTAGAATTTAATTAATCTAGTAGAACTTAGCAGAAGTTAATTAAGCTAGTAGAATTCGGCAGAGTTTAGTTAAAGCGTCGGAATTTATCTATCGAGTGTTTTACTAAGATATTCCTACTATAACTAGGCTAGTCCCGTTATAGTACCCCCCCTTTAGCCAAAGGTCTAAAATAATTTAATTTAGTTAAGACTTTATAACTTATCGCGTTTTTATATATTTATATTAGGTAGTAGTATAGAGTTCTACTAGTTCTAATTATAAATAGACTAATTAAGATTTTCCATACCCGGTATAAAAAATCGCTATTAGCTTAGTTAGGGCAGTAAGCAGAACTAATATTTTTGTAGTGGGTTTTAGCAAGGCGAATCTAACTAATTAGATAACTTTAATTAGTGGTTAAAGTTCCTTAATATCTTACGTATTATATAACCGTGTCATAAATATTATAATATATTTTAAGTTTTTATTTTATTTTTAAGCTTCCTACTATTATTTTTATATATTTATATTAGGTGGTAATCGTTTACCTTTATATTATATCTATCTAGCTAAAGTAGGCCGCAAAGGATAGTCCTTATAGAATTCTTTTACTAGGGAAAGTATATCAGTCTTAATTTGCTTATAAGGTTCCTAAGTTTATATCTTATATCCTTCCTATTTAATAAGAAGTTTAAATTATTTAGACTATATCTTTTATTATATATTGTTAATTAAGTTAATAAAGTAAAAACCGTTACTGTTATTAACTGTCGGTATAAACGGATATAATTCCCGATCTTATAACAACGGGCAAACTAGTGACACGTTACGTAGTATGCTATTATTGTTATAAAAGATGGATAATTAATTTCTAATGCAGTGTTGATAATACATATACGCGTCTCGCGTAGATTACGTACTCTATGCACGTAATATATAAGACGAATATCTTTTAACACTGGAGCAACTCTAAGAAGAAACCAAATCGTACTATTTCCGTTATTCGTAGCGTATACGCAATAAGGAGAAGAAGAATCGCTAGGGGTGGCAGTTTAATATATCGCGAGGGCCGCCAAGGCGCTAGTGGTAAGCGAGCCAATAGCGATTTTCCATACCGGGCATGGAAAATCCTAATTGGTTGGTAGAAGTCAGGGTCCACAGAATATGGCGGGTAGTACCCCAGCACCGTCACAATCTTAGTCATATAACGCTAAGCCAAATCTAAGTTCGTTCGTTTAACCTATCCTATAGCCCATAATTTAACTTAATTTATGTTAATAAGCTATAACAGTGCTATATAAGGCTTACCCTTTGTCATAGCGTCCGCAGGGTTAGTATCTCCATCAATCCACTTAACTTCGGTAATCTATCTTCGCTTATAAGCTTGGCGAAGGCACATCATATCAATTATCAGGCGTTTCTCTTATGTAGTTCCTAGTCAGACAAGACAGTCGTATAAAGATTTCGAATTAGTACAGAGAACGAGTGGTAAGTTAGCCTGTAAGATCTTATCCATAGTAGACTTAATTACGGCGCCGATATCGAAGCCATAGGCCATACCGTAGAGTTCAGAGGCTAATACGCTCCAGGTAACTCTCTTACACTTAACTAAACTCCAATAAATAATATTGGCCTTCTCTATGGCGTCAGCTAGTACAATAACGTAACTAATTTAAGATGATAGATCTGCATTATTAGCGAATAAGGCGTCTGTAAATGTAATTAATTTAAGGGTGTCTATATCGAGTTTCACGAACTTAAGGCCTCTCGTAGGGTTATCGATCTGCCATTTAAGACGTTAATTAAGAGCTTTTACGTCAGTTTCCTTAGGGTTAATCACCTGGGCAGCAAACGATAGATTAAAAGCGGCTTTTGGTTAGCAAACTGAGGCAATATAAGCTCCACGGGCTCTCTAAGCGACATATTAGTTTTTTAGTATAAGCGTCGAGCGCGTTAGGCCTCTTAAGCTTGTTAATGTGGCGACTTTCGTAATATTAATAATGTTAAGGTTCTTACACTGTCGCTCTTAGGTAAGGGTGATGCCGTCTAGTAATAATTAAATAATGCTATTATTAAACTTAAGTGGGTTCCTAAGTATTAATTGCTTACGTTCTTTGGCCATAAACTTTACTTTATATAGCTTATTCTGCTCCACCTTTACGAAGGTCTTATCTGCCAAGAATAGAGTATTATTAGTTTGTAGGCTTATAATGCCAAAGGGTTCGTTACTTTAGAGGAGGCAAGGGTTATACGTAGATTGGTCCATATATAGTTGCTATACGTAGTGTGAATAGTAGATCTTAAACTAGTGGTTACTAGCTTCTAGTACTCCGTATAGAGGCTTAAGCACCTTTAAGACCGTATCCTTGCCAATTCTAAGTTCGCTCTATAGTTCGCGAGGTAGGCACACATAGAATTTACAATTTAGGTTCGTAGTGGACTGTACGTAGGCTTGTAATATATCCCGCAGGTAAAGGCTGTGTAGCCCTATAGCAGCTATATATAGGATAAGTCGCTAGCTAACTCATTAAATGGTTAGTAATTAAGTTAACATAAACTCTTTCTCCTAGTCATTATACGCCTGCACGACTAGTTAAGACTTCTCAAAGGCCTTATTGGTACCTAGGTTCTTAATTTTATTCACAAAGCGTAAGTTAAAGAGTCGTACGCCTTGGGGTACATTTACGAGTTTTATAATCTTAAATACTCCTTTCTTAAGTAGACTAGTAATCTCTTTGCGACGTAACACGGCAAATTATAGTTCTTGTGGTGCAATTATAGGGGTAGGGGTATCGCTATCATCTTAAAGAAAGACTGAAATGTTAGCCATTGCTGTTAAGGGTGGATGCTTACGTGGGTGGCCGCGGCCTTACTTTTGTGGTGCCTAAACCTAGGGTTATTAGTCAACTTAAGGCTCGTTAATTTAAGGTTATTGCTCTTTTTCTAGGGCAGTTTAGGGTTAAGCAATTTTATTAATTTAAGGTTCTTCTTCTTCCTTATAATATGGCTTTACTATTATTAAATAAAATAACGTAAGTCTATGTGGCAATTAAATAGTATAGGTTTCGCCTTTAATTATAAGGAGTGGGTATAGGCCTTCCCAGCTTCCGCTTTAGCCAGTATTACCCTCTCTCTAGACTAAAACGGGCAAGTTTAGTGGCAGGTCGTAAATAGCGGTTATCTGAGGTCCGTTACGTATATTAAGTGCGTCTACCACTTATCGCTCTACGCGTAGTCTCTAAATCTTACTTATTGCCTTCTTAATTGCGGTTACGCGCTAGGTAACTAAAGGTAAGGGCGCATCTAATTCTGCCATTCGTGGGTAGGCTCCAAAGACTAGTAGTATAAGCACTAGGCCGTCTAGGCCTACGGAATCGTTAATTACTTTAAAAGCCATCTATAGAGCCATATTCTTATTAAGGTCAGGCAACTTAGTTATAATAATTTAATAGGCACATCTAATTAGGCTATAGTATCTCTTAACTATGCCAATTAAGTTATAGGCTTCTACCAGAACTCCTTTTGTATTAACTCCCATTATAATAGTGTATTACTTAAATTCCTTACTTACGAAGTTCTTCCTAGCGTTATAGATAATAAGGTCTAGTGGTCCCAAATATATATTAATTCAATAAGTGCGCAGTACGTCCCATGTATATCTAGCACTAATATTTTATAGCCATCTACCTGCTTAAAATTGTGTAGCTTCATCGACGACATATAGGATTAGGTTGCCGCTAATATACATAATATTAACGATAATAGCGTAATTAAAGTTAGTATCGTCTTAGAGAGTAAATCTAAATCTTCCTAGAGATCTGCCGTATTTCTAGCAATAGTGGTAATACTTAGTAAGATGGCCTAAGGTCTTCTTCTTGACGTCATAGCCGGATCGCTCTAGTACCTTTTATAATTTCTCAGTAGATAGGTATCCGAATCGCCGGTAAAGTCGCTGTAATTCTATAGTTATTAGGTAACATAGGTTCTTATTAAAGGATTCAGCAATAAAGGATTATAAAGATTTCTATAGGAGAAATAGGTGTCTAAAGCGTCTTATAATTAGCACTAACACTTTACTATCTCCACTAACCAAAACGTTATCGATATTATTAAAGTACACTTATAATTAATCCATATCTACAAGGCAGAGCAGAAATGGAGTATTAACTTCAATAATATAAAACTTAGCCTTACCAATTGGCATCGTTACCTACGTAAATCTAATAGATAAGGTAAATCCAATTCCAAATTGCACGTTAACCTTACCTTTAGTTAAAACGTCTAGCTTTATAGACGCATCGAGCTTCTAAAGTACGCAGAATTAACTATATCCTACTATTAATCGGCTTAAGGCTCTGGTGTTAATTATAATACCTATAAACGTCGTTAACATATATCGCGAAGTGCTTATATTATACATAAATGGGTCTAGATTATCTTCGCCGCTAGGCACTTAATTTCCTTAAGCGGCTAGGTAAAATTAAACTAAGTAAATAAAGGCTTTGTTTGCTAAAGTTAAAGCTATTAACTTTACTTTCTTAGGGCAGAGCTCACCAAATAAGGTATAGTAGGTGTGTACAAAGTAAGTATCTGTAGTAGTGGGTTTATTACTAGGGTTAATATTAACATTAAGGTCCTCTGCGCTGGCCTTACCGTCGTCATTCTTATCATCCTTATCGCCTTTATACTCAGCAAGGTATTATTAAAAGGTCTTTTAGGATCATTCTTACTCCTATTTAGCCTTTTCCTTCTCTCTCTCTTCTGGTGTGTAGTTATAAGAATAACATCCTTCCTTATAACAAACGAAACACTTAAACTTTTGTCTAGGGTATAGATGTTAATTCTAACCATATATAGTTCCCTTATAACTATTACGGGTTAGGTTATTACAATTATTATTATAATAGTAGCGTTAATCCGTAAAGAAAGCATTAGTTATAGATTACTCCTTCTTATACACAATAATAGATAATCTTAACTTATTTATTAACTCACCAAAATTAGCTAGTAGGTCCAAAACTGTATATCGGCATACTGGTACTCCCTAGCAAGCCATAACAACTTTATTGTAGAGGAAATCGAGGTTTTATAGGCCAGTGCTTAATCCGTGCTTTAAACTACGAAGTTTGCTAATAAGAAGCTAAAGGCATTCCTCCGTCGATTTCTCAGCGTTCTCCTAGATAATAGTAGGTAGTGTGGTCGCATTTCACACGTTAAGGTTCTTACAATAGTAACTAGGCCCTTTAAAGAAGTCGCGGAAGTAAGTGCAGATGTTGCTAAATAGTCTTCCACCGAGCTTATAATTGTAATAGTTATCCTACATAAGGCCTTTCAGCATAGTTAGGAATGCTTTAGTATACCCTACTAGCGGTAATCTAGATCTCTTATAGATATTATAAAAGATTCTTAGCTTGTAGTTAAAGCTCTTATTAACACCGCTATATTTCTGGTCGTCCGTGTACATCTTAACTACCGTTATAATCTCTTTAGCGTAGTTCTAGGTATCTAGTGGTGGTAGTAGTACAGGCAATTATTTATATTAAGGCTTAGCTTTAACAGGTGTCTGGGCTCTGGTTTTAACGGGTGTTTAGGCTCTAGTTTTAACGGGTGTTTAGGCTTAATTATAGACAGCTACAGGCTGCGCACGTCCGTAAGGTTGCTCGTATAATTAATAATAGGCTTACTTAGCGGGCTTAAGTCTAAACGTCTTATGGAGGTAGTCGGGCAATATCCAGTCTCTTAACTCCCTCGTTTTCATCGGTGCCACCTCCTTACACGCTTATGTTATCTCCTTATCGGTCCATTTATATATCTCCTCTTCTATTAAAGTTGTAGTAAGGGTATCTGCCAGTATAATATTCTTCCCGTTTAGTTAGACAAAGACTCCCTTTACACGCAGTTATTTACGGAGGGCCGTAAGTTGTTTAGTCTTAAGGTCGTTAAATATGTCTCTTATTTAGCCTCTGAAATCCTCCCGGAAGATCTCCCAGAGGTTAGCATTAGTGTCGTCGTCTACTTCGTAGGTATAGGTTTTTGTAGTGGCGTATTCTTATATGTCCTCCTATATAGTCTCTTTATCTTTAAGCTTAATTCCATTATCCTATCGCTTTATCTTCTCCTTCCAGTCTACTGCTTCGTCTGCCATTGTGGTTATATATAGGTTCGGTTTATATAGGGGGGTGGGTAGTCCTTTTAAAAGGCTATTCTCCTAATCTGTACGTCTACTAATTAGTGTCAGTATAAACGGATATAATTCCCGATCTTATAATAACGGGCAGACTAGTAACACGTCACGTAGTATACTATTGTTATTGTAAAAGATGGATAATTGATTTCTAATGCAGTGTTAATAATATATATACGCGTCTCGCATAGATTACGTGCTCTATGCACGTAATATATAAGACGAATATCTTCCAACATTAACAATTACAGAAGGTAGTAGTAGCACTTCGCGAGTTATAGGTTTACCCTTTAAGGGTTATAATAAGTTTATATAAAACGTCAGATGTATTTTTATTTTAGTTAGTAGTTTAAGCTTATAAGCGTATAGGCTTAGTTTCTTCTTAATTTAGTATAGGCCTATAAACTTCCAGTCTAGTTTCTTTAAGGGTTATTAAGTCTTTAGGTTTTATATATTTAGGTAAACTATATTACCTTCCTTAAAGTCCTATATAGGAGCTCGTCCTTTATTTATATGCTATTCTTATACCATTTAAGCGTACGCTAATTTACTTTATAATAGTTCCGTTAACTGCTTTATTTAATTAGCGAAGTTATATACGTTAATTAGTTAAATCCTCTTAAT
>Ga0307515_10001595_pt1 | contig 50580 bp, 50 predicted proteins | sample 17_EM_MG_FD_194513 | JGI IMG/M metagenome (GOLD analysis project Ga0307515, IMG submission 194513) | Populus trichocarpa ectomycorrhiza microbial communities from riparian zone in the Pacific Northwest, United States - 17_EM | ecosystem: Host-associated > Plants > Roots > Unclassified | place...
CTGTTACCTCCCACTATTGTCCCTAGTTCGAGGAAGACAAACGAAAAAATAACCGCTATTATTAGTATTCAGTAAGTGAATTCGTACCGTCATGGATTCTCAACCGGCCCGAAAGCCTGCAGGCCGGCCTGGCTTTTTCACCAAAAAGCCCGCGCTAAGGCAGGCCGGCCCGGCTTTGTCGAAAGCCCGACGGCCGGGCCTCAACCTATCAAAGCTGGCCCGGCCCGGCCGGTTTCGAACACTGGATTACCAGCAAGCTGAAAGCCAGGACATCCAGATTGCATCCAGCCAGCTGAGACACAGCCTATCTCTCACCTGTCAATGGATTTCAAAGTCACAACAACAGTTGTTAATCAAGCTCGGCTGGATGGAATCACTATTGGACATTGTGGCCTAATACAGGGCAATGTCTAGATCATTTCATTTGTAACAATGGTTCTTATTGTATAAATGTTTGTGAAGTTGTTATGGGTGTGTGGTAGAAGTTTCAGGGGAAGATTCCATCAACCACACCATCCTCCCATAACCCTGGGGGTGGCAAAGCCGCCACCATTGCTAGTACTTTATATCTAGTTGAGCACAGTAAGTGCTTTGCTCGCTGCGCACATCTTTGATTTATAGTCATTTTGTATGCATAAGCTAACCAGAACTGTTAAGCATTACTTGTAATGAAATTGTGGGTAAGATTGTGCCCGACGATGCTTGGTGAGTGATCACACAGCGTTGCGGTTGAAGGTGGGACGAGCGAGAAGGGGACATTTATGGGAAGAGGTTGGGAATGAGGCTGAAAGGAAGGTTGAAGAAGGCTCAGAATGATTGGAAGGAAGTGACTGTTGAGATTCTAAACCCGCTGTTACTTGCACAGCTTCATTGTATGTGCGTTTGATTTTAGCCCATCGTTACTCCCCCGTTCGGCCCTAGTTCAACGTTGCCAAAGGGCTGTGTTGACACCAATAGAGCAGTTGTAACCGCTCTTTGTGGGGTTACAACCTACACTCAGCACTTAATCATGAAGCTATGATTTAATTATGGAGTAATGATTCGACTGACTATTAGGTTCATCAGTTATTTGGTTCATAGTTTGGAATTCTTAGCGCTATAGTCTTAGATATTTAAATATATGTCCCAAAATAGTAGACCGGGATAGGGATGGCCGTCGAACAGATGAGTCGGACGATTTCCATCCCTGATAATACTATTATCGACTCCCTATCTTTCATATCCAGTATCCGTAATTGATATGCAGGTTCCTAAGATTCAAGCTAACAACTTGCGTCCAACTCCTACAGAAATTACAGCAACAAACTTGAGTGCCTCCGCCAAGGTGCGACCAGCAGGCCATGAATCCTTTAGTCTGAAGTATTGGCTGCCTTTCTGCTCTCACTCAACCAGCACCTCTACAATACTACAAGAAGTCACAAAAGTCATACCAGTCGCCGCTTAGTTCATAGTACTACGCGAGAACCGTGGCTCCACGCATTGGGCGTCATAAAACTTACCCTTACCCTATAAAACAAAATGGGAATTGTTTCATGCGAGATGCCAGAGTGGAGAAAGGTAGTACGGAGTGGGGGTATTTGAAAACTTCAACTTTCTGCCGGCGTCAGGCCCCGTATCAGGGAAGTTTCACACTACCTTGGCGAACTACTCCAGTACCTGACAGCTTTCAACAAGCTGCAGAATGTATCACTCTATGAACATGCCAGATTGAAAGATACCATTAGGTACCTCACGTCTGAGCTCCACTGGAGTAAAGTCCGCCATGGAAAGTTTCACTTCGCCACTCCATCATTAATATCGCGAAGTACGGGACATGGTGTTACACACCACCGCCCGACAGAGTGCTGTACCCCACTAGTGTGAACCACGGGATGTAATCAGGACGGGAATTCTGTGTTTAAAAACCATCCCGTGCATGTTCCAAGACGGGATTTCCTCGTATTTTGACGGGATTGTCTCTACCGCTCAAAAACCCAAAAATGGCCACTGAGTAAGAACCGCTGCTCCGACTCAAAATCGAACACGATAGACTGATATAGCGCATCTAGTAGACCATTTGACATCTAATAATCATCCTTATTGGACAAATATTCGTGGAGTTAACATGGGGGAATGATGGGGGATTACTAGGGGGGAGGATTCTATCCAGGGGAGATAAAGCCCGTCCAGACAAGCCCTTGCCCCATACCGGATTACAATTTTGTAGACTGGAAATTGTTGAATTGCAGGACTGGGTGCCGGGAGTCTTTCGAGTGAAGGTACCATAATTTGAGTGATGATCTGTTGGAAAACTCCCGATGCTTCTCAAACTACAAATAGCTTACCAAAAACGTGCGCCAAATTTTTCCTTTTGGAAGAAGCACCGAAATAATTGATTAATCGCCAGCAAGCGCTAGGAGTGGGTCCAAGACGTACAGTGCAACCGCACTGTTCAGATAAACCCTGCTATTGGGATGACTAGATAGTGGTTAAGGCGATGCTAAGAATAGGCAATGAGAAACTTTTAATGATACGTCATCACGAGCACGTGGCAAGAACACACCTTGTGTCACGAGCCACTACTCCTGTTTCGAAGCAATATTCTTCCTTATCTATTTAGTGCAACCTCCCAATCTGCACGACCATTCAAACGGCACCAAAGCGGTACTTATTCACTTCCTCGCCTGCCTGCGGCCTACGAATTCAAACGTAGAGGAGAGAGGGGAAGCGGGAACTGTCATATGTATATACTCTAGAGAGAGTGAATACAATATATTAATATGATTAAATAATAACACTTAATTGGGCGCTTCACGTCACTATGGCATTTAATTACTTGTACTTTGCCTATACTCAGATACCCCCGAAACTCGCTATAATCTAATTGAAGCGCCTGCCTGAATCATAACCTCAGGATCGCCGGGGGTATTCTGTATATGATAAATGTGAGCACCGCTGTGGAAAATGTAGGCAAGATGAATAGCAACCTCACTATTCCCTATGTTAAGTCGACCGTGACCTACCCTTATGGCTGCTTACTGTAAGGCCTCAGCACGGAGTGTTTCCAGGCGGTCAACTTCGACTGTTCCTTCTTAATTGTAACAATATTTTAGTATCAACATGTTCTTCAGGGTTACATTACAAAAGCTTCTCCAGAATTGCACGACTTGAGTCTTGAACTTTAGATACTGATTTGTGCAGTGCAGGTCGAGGATTGGACTGGCCTGTAGTGGAAATATCGCGGCAGTTGTAAATGTGCACTGTATCGCACGCTCAGAGAAGTCCAGAAATGATAATCTCTCTAACTAGCTATCTACTGGTCACTCTATAACTCACACTGGATTGGCAGCTCTCATACAGCCCCGGCTGCAGATCTCGGAGCTAAGCAGGTAACTCCAACAGCGATGATACATATTATACGTGAAAGAAGATGCCTACGATAATAATCTTTGTTCAGGGACGTTTATTCAGACAGCGTTTAGCCAACCAGGATTTCGATAGCCCTCAGAATCTCTCCGGCTCCCGATATTGGAGATTCCGAGGTGGAAGGTCAAGGTTAACCGGCGCTAAATGACCTCCAAAGTTGATCGTTCCTAAACACTCTGTGCCTAGTGCCTGTCAGCAGCTGAGTTTGTTGCAAGTGGACCTGACCGAGCTGAGGTTCAGCTCAGTTGATGGCAAGGCACTTGGCCGGTAGGACATAAGGCACCCAACTACCCTGCATGTATGTCGCGTCTCTCTCCTCTCTTCTCTCTGTACCTAAGTCTATGCGCACGGTTCTCCCCATATCGTAACAGAGTGATGGCTTTATGATCCAGTGACTAGTCGTGACCGAGTGAAGGCACCTAGAATCGGCTTAGCCAACTAGCTACTGAGGACTACTTTCATTCGCCGAACCTGGATTGAAATAACTGGAGCACACAATTTAAGGTATCATACTTGCTCTAACTTTGGGTCACCGTCCATCGGCGGTTATTGCCTTAGGGATCCAACAGTTGCTCCCGACTCGACGATAACGTCGGGCCCGGAACGACCGAGAGACTTCGTTGAGGCCTCACTCTGGTAACTGGGATAAGTACATCACAGAATAATATCAAGACTAGAATTTCTGAGGGTGGGTGAAAAGAATGCAGCAGCCGACGATCACTTTCCCGATGAAAATTAATGTATCCCTACATGCTCGGTTTCCTTAGATGTACTGCAATTTCAGCCTTGAGGATTGGTTGGTAAAATCAACATCAGGCTGAGCAGTTTTGGTTGTTTCCGGTTTGGTAATAGAACTGGTAAGCGTTCAGAATAGGAAGTGCAACAGATCTAAGGAAACCGAGCATGTAGGAGATAAGAATCGGAATGTTGGGGTCGGGGGTGAAAGCCCTGGAGTTGGTGGGACAGATAGGAAAGGAAAAGGAGAAGGGATTGGAGTAGGTGATGAAAGCAGAACAATTGCAAATTTGCAGCGAATGGGGTTGGAGATAGGTGGGAACGTCAATCTGTTTCTTGGGATGGATGATGGTTACTCGGACAGATTATAGGTAAATGAGCGGTAGAAGGATCTGCATAAAAATTTGGGTGGCGTACCTGCATCGATCTGACAGCAAACGGTCCTCTAGAAATGTTCAACTAGACAGTCTTGTCTGATGTCGATTCCAGTCGTCCTTGCGCGGTAGCAATGTTTACGAAATTTTGACGAAATCCATTCAAGACAATGATAAAACTATGCGTTGAAAACTCTCCAAGTCGGATACTCCAGCTACTTGAGCGTCTGGTTGTGAAGCGACGGCATATCCCAAGTCATTGATTTGTCGAAACCTGAACTCAGCGCGCACCAACCCCGGCCCCTTACATTTGGTCCCCGCCGCAACTCTGCAGAAAGTCAGTGTGCGAGACCAATAAAACCCGGCCAATCAGAGCACAGCAGCGCCCCATTCGAAACGTCACAACGACTCCTCGGAATTCTTATTCGGGCTAATTTTAATGCAAACAATTTTATCTCCCCACCCTATCGATAGGGTGGCTGCCTAGTGAGTAAGATCCCGGGAACTTTCTAATAGGCTACCCGGGAGTTCGATCTGTATGAGACATGCTGGTATTCGCGATAGAGAAATGTTGTTATCGCGAGAAACAAAACTGGTGCGGGGCAACTCATCTCAGCTTGGGGCAAATCGTAGGGGTAAATCAGGTAAAACCTAATGGCTTATAACTTCATAATATTTGCTTCAGAAAATGTGCCCAAATTATCGTCGGATGTTTTTACATTCGGTATAGTATCTCGTTTCTCTCAACTTTGCGTAACCTATCTGTATCATTGTCTTTTGACATCCGCTAACACCAACTTTGAAAGTCCGTCTTTATTGTATTGAATCCGCAAATGCTTGGTTTCGCAGAGCCGGGAACAGAAATGCCCAGAAAACATCTGGTTGGAGGTGCCTGCATGTGTTACGTTTGCAAACACCAGTATCCTAGACAGTATTAACTTAAAGTGTTAATAGCGCATGATTTGCATTTAAAGCTGCAGGTGGCAATCAAGTGTTGCCTGAACGAAAACGACATACGCTGGAAAGTTTGCTGAAACATTTCCAATGATAGAGTGCAGTGCAGCCGCTGTCAACACCAGCCGCGTTCCAGCATTCCATCCTATCACTGCTCGTTGGGCTGCATACGTACGCCGCTGATGCTACCAGTCAGGCAAATAGTGTTCGACCCTGAGACACAAGGCTCTAATAGGGGACGTGAGTGAATAAAGACTCGAACTACCCAGTACTAAACCTGAATCTATGAAGCAAAACGACTAACGCGAATTCTCCATGAGGCGCAAAATCACTGTTTGTTTCCATTTCCCTCCCAAGACATTGATTCGCTAATTCTCTCTTTGTTCTCGCAGATTCCAGTCTTGATTGGCACGGCGGCAATATACCACACTCTGATTGGGTTTACCTTAGTCAGTGCGGCAAACTTCACAGCCTGTAAGAATACGATCGAATCCAAGCTCCACAGTAAAAATGCAACCGTTCGCCTCGAGATTGAACCCATCCTGTGGCCAACTACTGCGCCCATTACCCACTTTCGGTACGATAATACCCGGCGGCCCCTTTTGGTCACTACAGATGGCTGTATCAAGGAATGCGGCCAGAGTCCCGATATTCATAGCGTCAACGATGCCTTTCAGGTTTTAACAACTTGGGTGCTGCCGATGCTTGCACTGGTTGCTCAACTTCCTTTCGAGTCACTCTCCAAATATAAGCGGCAGAATCTTTGGGCCCTGATGGCCTGGATTGGATCTCCAGCAACAACACTCGCAGCAACTATCTGGAATATTTACGTCATCCGAGAATGTGCGAAAAAGGCCGCGGAAGACAATAATGAACCTTGCCGCAGGGACGTCTATTATGTCCTCAGTTGTCTCAACCAATACGAGTACCCCTTACCGCCTCCCGACTGGGACATCCCAGGTCAAAATCACCAGGTATTGAACAATACTACAACGGGATACCATATACGAGATCAAGCATTGTTTTACGGTCTCTGTGTACCGCTACAGAGGGACAATACCGCAGCCCAACATCGAGAGGAGGCGCAGTGGATGATTCAGGAACTGGCATATCAGCTGAGAATGAACAGACGGCGGGCCGTATTGCCCTTGTGGCTATCTCTGATCTGGTTCTATGTTTCGTTTGTCATCTCAATTGTCATTGCATTCGAAGATCTCGGCGATAACACGACAGCACACAGCTTGGCACTCGGTCTCCTTTTATCATGGCTCCCTTCCTTAGTACTGGTGACAATCATCGACCGGAATCCCATCACTGCCACTCGGTGCAAGGTCCTCATCGAGCGGTGGCTATACAACTGCGACAAACTTCTTCATGACAATGATAAACGCTGGACAGAAGGAGATCACAATTTCAATGTCGGCGATTTCATAGGACAAGGCAGGTATCCGGGCTACAGGGGGGTTGGTATTACAGTACTCCACTGGATGGAAGATAAACGAATAACGCCGAATGGCGTCGACATGGGTCCTGACCATAAAATGGACGACAATAAGCACAATAAGTTCATGCGGCAATGTATTAGTCGGCCGTGGGCTTGGGTACGCCGATGGCTCGTTGGGTTATTTATACAATCAGTCGGTGTAGGGATGGCGTTCTTGGTGTCTTTCAATACCCCCATAGTCGGCCTGGGGTGTCGCACGTTCCTATATTTGCTTTACTATCTCTTCTCGCTCGGTCCCTGGTTGTTAGAGGCTTTTCTCAGGGATCAGTCACGCTACAGGAGTGTTCCACTCTACGTTAATCGATTCTGTAGCACCGCGGCGGCATTGCTCTTGCCGCTTATCATGTTCTTTCAGGTGTTTAACGCACTCAACTCTTGTTACTGCAAGGCGAGTGTTCTAGGTACCAAGAATTATGGCGGGTATGTGGATTTTGAAAATGCACAGTATTATAAAGGGGCTTTCAATATCATGGAATATTGGGCGCCAGCGGCAGTGTCTGGTCTGTTGACTAGCTTTGGAGTGTTGTGTTGGGTGATAGCGAAGTGGAGTCGGTGTCGAACTTTGTGGAGTCAGCGGGAGGATCATTATTTGCAAGGGGGCAATAATTACGTTCTAACATGGATTGTTTAGGGAGTATGGACTTGAAATTGTGATTGTCATTGTGCAAGGGAAATTAGGAGCATCTGGGCGGCCGGTGTATGCGATATGAATTTGTATTAAGTACGGGGCTAGAATCAATGAATGAATCAGAATGATGACCTCTTCCTGTCTAGGCATTTCATCAGTCCGTCATGTAATATAACACTAGCTAACTCGAGATGATCCAAATGTCCTGTCTCGTTGGTCACTGAGGGATGTCGCTCGCTATATTAGGGCCTTGCAGCTGTTCCCAGACTACTTGCAAAACAGCTTGCACACCACTGGTTTTTCGGTTCCCTGTTGTCATCGACCTCATCTGCGACCTAGCTTCTTCGTTGTTGTCGTGCTTTACAAGCTTCCGTACCCATTCCCCAAAATGCCATCAAAATAGCCACGAGGATGAGCCTACCACGAGTTGAACCCACAACGCTGCTGTAGAGAGCGGACAAAGTTGAGATCTTATACGGAACATTTACATAGCCCGGTACTTGACAAGTACTCGCCGGAATTTCAAAGTCTCCGAACACCCCAATGTAAGCATCTTGGGCGACACATCAAAGTTTGGTGACTACAAATTAGCTGGACGACTGTTCAATCGGATATAGTCTTATCAGCGACCCCGAGACCCATTGTTGCGGAAACCAGAGGAGCAGTGTTCCTGAGCGGCCTGGTCGCATTTAACGGCGGCCAGGGGTCTCAACCGTCCAGTGGTCTCAACCCGAATACCTGCATGGCGCCCGGATATTCTGTCCATGACGGGGCATGGGAGACCCTGGAGTAGGGCGTCCGGGGCTGGGTGAGCAAGGTCTAGGGATCTATGTAGGGCCCTTCAGGGGACCTATATCCTTGGTGTGGCCTTGTTCCTGGTTATCGTGTGGTGACCAGGGTATTTGGATAATTCGCTGTATAATTCATCGACTTCACAAAGGCTTCGATGAGCGAGAATTAGCCTTGAACGGTGTATGGAACCGAGTTGTCGCATAATTGAGTTAGAAAAATGACATCAAGGGTAGGTATCGTTATCATATTGATGCTTAGTCATTTATTCTTCTCGTTCACATACAACCTTTGGGGCCCTGGTGGGCTGTAGTCCTAGTTACCCTTGCCCTAGGGCAAAACCGAGTAACAAATTAATGCCACAGTTTTGATAGTCCGGTCCCGGGCAAATGCTCGCCCGGACGGGACGGACTTTTGAGACTCCTGACGGCGGCTTTTAAATGAGGGCCGGGCCGGTCCTGCAGGCTTTATTTGCCGATTTGTAGGTTTAATGGAAGAAAAGATAAACATATTTTTCTTAAAAGACACTGTTGCATGTATATATAGACCTGACACGAGCTGACCGTAAGCGGGGCTGACAAGGCACAAGGCACACAACTTTCTCCTGTATATATCATGAGTCTTCCTCCTTCTCTTCTCTCTGTACCTTAAGTCTATTCACACGGTTCTCCCCTTCCATATCGTAACAGACACCGTCTGCTGCATACACTAAGAAATCCTGCAAAATACGAAACATATCCAACTCGACCATCGTAGCTCTGCCAACGCCGCATCCCATCAACCAGACCGGCAAGGCCCGGCTTTATGATTGTAGCTGGGCCGCTTGGGAACACTGCGGAGGAGGTAGGTGTGCGTCCGGCGATTCTCACGCTTGTTCTAGAACTCGCATCAACTCTTGTGGGGAACATGGTTTCGGTTTCTGGTTCAGTCCGTGAAAGTAAGGTAATGTCAGTGTAGCAGTGTCAATGAAGAATTTTCATTGGTGCCTGTCTAGTTTCTTATTTCTGAAGTCGGTTTGTTTATCAAGAAAGAGACACTTTACCAACACGCTGACTTGCTTGCCAATCGCGGCGGCTGATATGTAAAGTTGACTCTTTGACCACTTATTTACAATGCGACTTACTTGACGCAGAAGTTGGAACATATATATCGGCTGTTGCGATAGTGAAGGGGAGAACCGTGTGTATTGGCTATAGAGCGATGACTGTCCAGGTACAGGTCTAAAGGTCCAAGATGCGTAGGGAATGGTAGAGTAGTGTGAAGTCTAAAAGAGCAGTCACGAACCTTAGGCTCTATCAACATCGGCGGTTAAGAGTCTACATATGATACTCGTGAAAAGCAAAACTTTCATTGTCTCAGGCTCTCCAATCCATAACTATAATAGTAATACCGGTGGCAAAGAAAACGAAGTCGAGGTTTTACAGGTGATATACGAAATGACCGCGCATTAACTTCAGTGCAATATGTAGGCGACAATCACGTGGCCTAGTTGCACTTATAACGTTCTTTTCACTATCGAGGTTCCGCAGTTTTGTACATCTAATCTAGCCAAATTGAGAGAGAATGTCTCATACTTAAATATTTGTTTATGTTTTCCTAGCGGGGCGGTTATGGCCAATGAGAGGTGAATTGTATGTATGATTGGTGGACCCTGCCGAACAAATAAGTATAGTACATATCAATGACGAACTTATTCATTAGCCATACTCTTTCCAATGTAGCGCGGCCTTCGTTGCCTCTGACAACAGTGCTAGAACGGGTGATTTCAGTACGTACGAGACTGCGGAACCTCGATATTACCCCTAACGCGATATACACCACCCATTTACCCAAACTGTGTAACGCATCCACTTGAATAGAGGTACGACTAGATCAGGTTAGTGTTCCTAAACAGAACTTCACAATCTTAAACAGGAATTTTATTTGGGTTCAGTGCGTTTTTGTGGTTTTCGCATTTGGCATAGTGTCTACCACATACGGATATAAATGTGCGCTAAGGGTGTACCTCGTATTCGAGTGGATACAGTTTCAGGTTATCTAAGAAAGCTTCAGGTCCTTGAAGAAAAAAACCTAATACCCGCAATGTTGATAGAGCCTAAGGTTCGTGACTGCTCTTTTAGACTTCACACTACTCTTCCATTCCCTACGCATCTTGGACCTTTAGACCTGTACCTAGTTATCACACGATAGCCAATACACACGGTTCTCTCCTTTACTATCGCAACATGCAAACCACTTAGTCTAGGCACCGGACACCCCATAGATCTAACTTATCCCAGTCCACCACCTCCTCCTCAAAGTTCCACAAATTGGCGTTTATTAGCTTAGAGAAGTGAATTGTTTCTAGCGAATCTTGATGTTGAATGCCTGTTGAAAGCAAAAGAGAAAGGATTCGAAGCTCAATTGTCTATCAATACAAGAGAAGGAAAATACTAAACTTATATACAGAGAAAAGACCATACTCGGCGAAGCCGAGTATCACAACCGGAGCCCGAAGCCGTGTACCAGTGCTGGAGCTAGGCCTCCTCCTCAGCATGGGGGCAGGCGAGGCCCATGGGGCCACAAGCCACCGGCCTGATGCCCGCAGCCTTAGGCCGATGGGGGCTGTAAGCCCCCGAACGCCACCGAAGCCACCAGGCCAAATCTCATGCCAACAATGCCTGGTACATCCTCTAGTCCACACGGTACTCCTTCTTCATCATTGACTCTGTTTCGCAATCGAATGAAGGCTCGAAAGGCTTTGTCAACAGTGTCGAGGGAAACCAGTGGATTGGGATCCACAACAGCTTCTAACTTGCAACTTCGCCTTTCTAGTCCCCGATTGAGCCACTTCAGTGCTGCTACATATTTTCCATTTATGTAGCAAGCACATCCAATCAAACAAGTAACCATCAAGGTCCAGTCGTGGTTTTTGGGAAGAACTTTCTCGTAAATTTCGAGGGCAAACTTAAGCCATTTCTTCGCATCTTCGGCATCACTGGAGTGGGAGTCCGATCGCTTATAAAAAGCAACTCCAATGGAATACATCGTATCAGCAGTACGGACTTCGAGCCCCTCCGATGTTTGCTGAATAGCAAGGGCCATTAGAAACCACTCCAGCGCGTTTTCGTACTTTCCTTGACAATGGCATATCTTACCGAGGGTGTAAAGTAGGTCTTGATTTTTGAGGCCCTCGATAACATATGTGACCAGCTCCATGTTATTGTATTTCAGCAACGCCTGGCCAAACCATCCCTCCGCTTTTTGAGCCCATTCATGTGCAGTGCCGCAGTGCTCTGCTCTCCCTAACATTTGAGCTATGTTGTATAATTGACCCTCGATGTTGGGATAGTCGCTCCCAAGTATTTTCTTAAGCTCGTTCAGTTTCATTTCGTACCATCCGATATGATTTCTGTGCTGTCGCTGTTCGCAGTTAGTCGCCTCTACGTCGATGTGGACATCTGTACCTCGGTTCCGATATACCTCTAATGAGCCGCGTACCATACCATTCGAGGTATGGATGTTCGAGGGCTGTGAGAGGCATATGGATGATGGGAGGTTGGCAAGAACTCCTTGGGTGCTATGAGAGAAAGCCATTGACATATCTGACAGCATCATGAGCATCAGCCGTATATTACAGAATACAAACATACTGCTCTCTCCCAGCGCTGCGCTTCGTTCTATAGGAGTTCGAATGGGAACTGGTGTTTGTGATACACTCGGGTACGAATCCATAGTCTCCCAGTTATATGCCGCATTCATGGTGGCAGGGTGTGTTTTACCAGAGGTAGAATTGAACTCAAGTGGGCCTGGAGTCAAGGGCTGAGGCGTTTCATATTCAAAAGTCGACGGCGTTGCTTCGGCCGTGTTCATAGGTGGGATTTGTCTCTCAGCAGGAGGAGAACCGAACTCAAATGGACCAGGAGTGAAAGGTTGAGGTGTCTCATATCCGATAGATCATGGCGTTGCTTCTGCCAAATCCGTTAGCGACCACCAAACATTTAGGTGCTCTACAACATACCTGGTAACGGGCTTAATGGTTCAAACTCTTGCCCACCCGATCGTCTGAACCTCTTGCGGGAACGTTCGATCTTCTCTTTGTGCACCGGCTGCCCATGGAACATAAAGATTGTTTCCTTGCCTTCGAGTAGTCGCCGTCTATCTTCAATTCTATGCATAGCAACCATTTTCGCCTTTGGGATGTTTTTCTCGATCTTCCATTTCGACTTCTTGATCATGAGCTTCTTCTTGTACTGCGCCTCGCTGGGCAATCGATCATTATTAGCCACGTGTGACTTCTTTTTGTCAAGGAGCGCTACATACCTAGCATAGAAATTATGTTGGGTTGCCATAATCCTTCTAACATCGGTCAGAGTACGTGTTTGTCCGTTAACTCTCGGCAGAAAAAGTTGTTTGATTGTATCATGGTGATGTTTCCAATCGGTGTCCTTGCATTCGCTAGTAACGTATCCAGTTGAAAATCTGAATTGCCTCTCCCAGTCATCTTGTAGCTCAGTATGGTGCATATCCATTGCTGAATGCGTAATAGGTGGCGGTAATATAAGAATGAGACGAATGTAATACTGTCATAGGAATAAAGCCGAAACCGCGGCACTTGAGAAATTTTGAGGATGTTAGTGGGGAAAATCTCAGTTTATAACTTGGTAGGCCTGGAAATTTTGCACGCATACGGTATTGGGAGGTAGAACAATGTGATTGGCTATCAAAGGTATTGTACAGGTTGCACCTGCGCAGCAAGTCAGACTAAGCTCATTAACCGCCAGGAATATTTGCCCTAATTCGGGGTTCTGTGGCGTAATTATTCATCCGTGTGCGACTGACGCAGGTACGATATGTGAGTGGCCCGTCGACTAGTTTGAGGTTGCCCCGCGATTCTGATGGCTTCGGTTCGGTCCGGGGTGTCCATATCCGCGATCTACACCAGAATTGGTAATTGGTGCGGAACACCCAGCGCCTTCTAGAAAGTGTATCTGTTTCACCTGACGAAAAAGTATGTGAGATAATATACTACCAGCTGTACGCATAAATTTCTGAAGAGAACAATTTTGCCCCCCCGGGATAAGGCTCAGGGTTTGGGCAGTGTTTGCGGCCGCGATAAAGTCGCGGAGGAGGTGGTATCAGGTGAGTATGCGGTAATGATCACCGATTTGAGGTCTCATTGACCATAAGTCGCTGAACACAAAATCGTCTAGACTAATTTATATACCTTCGCGTCAGAATGTTGTCGGATTAGATGTACTAACTCCCATTACTAGAATTTTCCTAGGAATCAGGACAGCATTGGGTAGCCAAGTGAAAAATACAGTCGGCTGACAGACTACTCACGTCAAACACGGCAGCTCATCCGGATAACTTTGGAAAATTATGGAATTTCATCGAGTCTTGCCGGATGCGGTGCCGCTAGTGAAATCCGTTAATAACTTTACCCCTCTAGTTACCTCATAATTACTCGGGTCAGGCAGTAGAAGACCTGACGCTCCTTTTCCAGTAGGTTATCGCAACAAACTGACTAGATATGGTATAGCGATGGGTATAACATGATCTGAATATCAACAGAAAGGGCAAAGCCAGTGTGCTTTGACTTTGTTCTTAGCTTCACCCCCTGGTCAATAGTGACTCCACACCCTCCTCCCACAGCACAATCCAATGCCAGAAATAACGAGTCCGATCTTCTACTGCCTGACCCGAGTAGTTTTATGACTATTGCTAGTCTAATGCCAGTTTTAAATTGCTACGTCGATCACTGGATATCGACACCACAAAGTAGATAAAAAATGAAAAATTATAAACGAAGAAATTGTTGGCACCGGATTTGGCCCGATGGCTTGTATGGCGTTCGGCGTAAGGCTGCGGGCATGAGGCCGGTGGCTTGCGGCCCCCATGCCGAGGAGTAGCCCCGGCAGTGATGCTCGGCATCGGTCTCCGGATGTATGCCCTCTTCTTTCCCATATAGATTTGCTTGTCTTTCTCTCTCTTTGCTCTTTAGACAATCACTTTTGTACAATAGTCAATTCAATACCTCTATTCGTACTCGATTGATCTCGACAAAAATATTTTTCCCGCACATGTAGTTTTGTCTTCAACATCAATCGAGTAAACTTCAGATGTGTTATTGCTTAACAATAACTAAACAAATCCGCTTTTGCCAAGAGCCAAGGATATAAACAATCGAGGGCAAGGACACGGACATAAAGTTCGAAAGGTGTTGACGGAGATAATGGGCTTTCGCCCGAGATCATCGACCGGCATTATGTGTCTTCTTTGCTATCACGTGGGTTGCTATTTCTAGCAGTGTTCCCCACAGGGCAGGCCCACACCCACAGGCTTGATGCAGGTGAAAACCATGGGTAACTGGGCTAACTATGTTTCTTCAAGGCCACAGTTAAATGCAGTTGCCTGTAGGTAACTACAGTTTCTACAGATAACTGACGGTAGATGACTAATAAAATCCTAGATGATACTGCGCTTGTAATTTACAAAGATCGTGGTCCCATAAACCCACGTAATATATGCTGAAGCAGTGTCCTGACGAATTATAGCAACTTCTCGAGACTTCTAGATTGCTCCTCAAACCACAACCAGATTACCGACTGTGTTGATAGATAAGGTTCGTGACTGCTCTTTTAGACTTCACACTTTACTCTTTCCCGTTCCCTACGCATGTTGGACCTTTAGACCTGTACCTGGACAGTCATCGCTCTATAGCCAATACACACGGTTCTCCCCTTTACTATCGCAACAGACTGTATGGTGGAGTACCTAACCCTAAAGCCTACAGTTGGCCCAGTTACTCACAGTTATTGCCGAGCTTTAAAATCTTGGGTCCGGCCTGCGCAGTTTTTAATTTTCGGCAGCCGGGCCTGTTGGGAACACTGATTTCTTATATAGCATTGTAGACATCGTGTCCTTTTTAGCTTTCTCCTTTTCTCGTCCCTCAGACTTGGAGATACTACTGCGTATACGTGTCAACAAAAGGGTCCTGAGGCGATTAGGGCGGTGTAGAATGCATAAAAGGCAGAAATAGCGAGAGAAAATGGAAGGATATTGGGATATTGTAGCGGTAATGCGATAATGTGGATACACGGCAATGCAATCTACGACCGCGTTGGAGGACTACAAATGCGTACGGGAATGGTGAAAGAGATAGTTGGAGGAATACGGTCGGCGATGGAGATTGGGGTAGGAAGTGAACAGATACAGTGATAGCAATCTATGAAACACGTTCTGTTTTCACAGTTGGGGTATGTTCGAAAATCAGGAGTGTTAGTTATAAAACGATCGGTCATTGACTGCAGTGCATATGTAGCTGCCAAATAAGTGACCTTAGGTAGTGTACACGTTCTTTCATTCCCACCCATGGCGAACTAAGTCTTATTAAAGATCGTAGCGGCCCCCACCCCGCGTGGCTGGGGCTGTGCAAAAATTAGACTGGAATTAAGCTTTTCGGCACTCTGGACGCCTCATATTGTAGCCCGGACTGTTACAATGTACCGCGTGCCGGGTCTTCATGCGGAACTGACTCCGACATACAGATGTAACTTGCAACTTGCTCCCACAACTTAACAAAGTTAGGTGAAACCATTTTTGTATGTACAGACATGTTTACTCATCCGCATTAGGTCAGAGTTCGCAGAAAATGGCGATGGATTATTGGTTATAACGCCGTAATTGGGTTGTGTCCATGACGGGATAGGGCCAAGCAGATTCTGCGCCTCATGAAATGTCACATTCATACCTTCCTATCAGGGGTGCAGTTGCACATTGTGTCACTGCATTTTTGCCAAACATGTACAGTTGGTGTGCATAAGCCTGCAGCCTCGCGCAACAAAAAAACACTCTGCTAGGACCTAACTTTAGCCTGATAGTATTAGTATCTAAACTGGCTGACACATGCACTGCGATGTGTCGGATGTGCGCCGTAAGCAAAAACCCCGCACCTTGTGAAATCCAACATCCCCATCACTTCCCACCTTGAGCATTCAGCTTCTTCATAAATCCCCACACCTACTGTAACTATGGACGGACTCAGCGCAGCAGCCAGTATAATAGCTGTGATCAATTTAGCGGCGAAGGCGGCCACGACAATTTACAGCTACTCAGTTTCGGCAAAAGATTGTCCTGATTCCGTTCAGCACCTACAGCGAGAATTGAACGCAGTCAAAGGTATTCTCAACGAGCTGAAACCCCTCGCAGAACGCCTCGACAGGGAGCGTTGTGAAGCCAAACCAGTTCTGCTTAATTCCCACTTATTCGGCGAGGATGAAGAACTTGCTCAATGCCAGAGAACAGTTCAACAAATCCTAGATGGATTGGAAGGTGATTGGAGAGTCAAGCTAGGGAAGGAATGGAGGGTCAAACTAGGGCGGCGACTACGATGGCCTATCGAAGAGAAAAATATCATGTCGTTCATTTGTTTGTTTGTAATCATTTTGCATTCACCCCCGAAGGGAGGTGCCCGACTAAGTTACCATAAGCCGGCCGACCGCTAGCGGTCATGGCATTTTAACCCCATCCTCGGAACTTCCTCGGTCTTCAACCAGGAGGGCACAAGGCCGTTGAAACTCCCAATCTTTCTCCTAGGCAAAGTCGTCCCATCCCACTTCCCGCTACCCAGAGGCGGACCCTAAAGCCACTTACTCCCCCAAGCCCACCCCCAATCATATCGTTCATTACGCAGCTGGAACGATATAAAGCAACATTTTCCCTTTCCTTGCTAGCAGGTTCCATGTGTGTATCACCCCGTTGCCCGTTGCATTGCGATATTTTAAGTCTAATATACCAATATCTAGAACTATGGCTGCCGAGACCCAAACCACCATGGAAGAGATACATTCGGACATTCGTGAGGCCAGCATGCGTATGTACAAACCGAATTTCACAGTTTTTAGCTTCGAACTAGAATGAACTCATTTCTGTCTTGATGACTCAAGGGGAAGAAACGAAGCAACTCATCGATTGGTTGTCACCATTGCAGTATAGCCAGAAGCATGAAATCTCGAGCGATATTAGACAACCCGAAACGGGGACATGGTTATTCGAACATGAACTGTTCAAGGAATGGGAAAACGCCACCGCATCAAAACTATGGATTTGGGGAAATCCTGGAACTGGCAAGACGATCCTTGCGTGTGTCTCTGGATGGTCCGACTATTGTGTGGTGTTAATGCAATAGCAGATCTCATATCATCGATCGACTTTTCGGCCGTCTACGTGAAAAGAATCCTCGAGAACATGGGTTTGCGTATTGTTACTGCGAATTCCGCGATACCGCGACTACAGATCCTTCAAACATTATACGCACACTTCTCACACAACTCTTGTACTGCTGGAACAGAGACTGCAGTGAGAAATTTGCAGACCTCTTTGACAAGATTGCTCGCCGCCAGGGGCGGCCTTCAGTTGTTCGTGATCTTACAAAGCTTGTGTTGCGAGCGACCAACTGTTATAGGAGGTCAAGCATCATTATAGATGGGCTTGATGAGTGTTCATTGAACATTCGAGGGAGCCTACTTGATTTTGTTATCCAGCTGGCCTCCCAAGAAAACATTAACATCATCGTGATCAGCAGGAAGGAGGAAGATATCTACGATAGATTGAAGCATTTTCCCACTATTTCATTTAACGATGTCCGGGACAGTTTGGAAGAGGACATGAAAAGGGTTATCCACAAGGAATTCGCAAATGGTCAAAAATGGGCCCGTTTCGCAACTATGAAAGATGATGTTACTGCCAGTCTGATTGAAGGGTCTGGAATAAATACGTAAGTACATTCAGTGCGCGTTAACCTATAATTCAACCGTTGCTGATTAATAAACTTTCGGATGCGTAGGTTTCGGTGGTTAGAGTGTCAACTCGAACACCTCAGTACACTCGAAACAGAGAAAGCGATTAAGAATGCTCTACAAAACCTTCCTATCACTCTCTTCGAAACGTACGAGCGAATTTTGGACAGTATTGAGGATTGTAGAAGCTCCACCGAACTGGCTCGCAAAGCATTTCTGTGGCTCGTTGGTGCAGAACGGCCATTGCAACTTACTGAGCTTGTTGAAGCTCTTGCGCTTGAGGTTGGGGACACAATGCTCGATAGGACTGCAACTTTCAATGACACGAGGGGCCTTCTGAGGACCTGTCGAAGCTTCGTTGATCATAACGAGGAAACTGGATACATAAGTTTCTGCCATTACACTGTTTTTGTAGGTAGTCATTAAGAAATTCTAGTGAAGCATTTTTAATACATGTACGTAACGCCAGGAATTTTTTGTGTCCCAGTACTTGAAGACAGGTTCACGGTCGGCATACGCGATTTCTATATTGGACGCTCATACTCAACTTGCAAAGTTAACATTGACATACCTTCTACTTGACGACTTTTCTAAACCATGCACAACAAGAGTCCAGTTAGAAACACGTATCACACGCTATCAGCTTCACGATTACTGTATTTTTGGATGGCTTCGGCACATTCGCAAGGCCAAGGACGGGGTGAATGATCTTTTTATTTTAGTGGATAGACTAACTTTTGAATCTGGGAAAAAACTCTGCAGCCACGAGCAAATCTTGATCGAGAGATTTTACCAATCGCCTAAACACCCAGACAGCTACATCAATATCGAGCAGTATCAGATGCCAGTCCCCTATCTAGTTCAACACGAGTGCGAATTGTTCTCCGATCGAGATTCCGAAAGACTGTCTCGTGCGTTATTCTATCATATCATCCGGCATGACTTGGGGTGGATTACCCAGAATATTATCCAAAAAAGACCTGAGCTCTTGAACGCAACTGTCCTGGATAAAGGGACGCCTCTCTTCTTTGCTACTTTGGCCGGACACCAAGAAATGGCGAAAATGCTGGTAAAACTTGGAGCAGATGTTCATAAGAAGTGTCCAGCATACGATTTGCGTGATGTAGTCTTTCCATTGGTCCTAGATGCCCCGGAATGCGGATGGGTTGATATATTCCTGAAGTATATGCCCGAACCAGGAATAGACCCTAATACACGCAGCTGTGCACTAGACGAGAGCCTGTTACACACAGCTGCTTTCTGTACGCCCAGAATGCTCCCTATGCTTCTTAAACATTCTCTGGATATCAATTTCCGTAGCGGCAACGGATCAACAGCCCTTCATCATGCCGTATTGGCCAATTCTTATGATGCAGTGAAGGTCTTGGTTCAAGCAGGCGCCGACATCTATGCCGAAACAAACGCAGGGATTTCACCGGTTCATATCGCACTTAACCTCCGTTCATATGATATATTGCGTTGTTTCCTGGACCAGGGCGGGGGTAGCTGTATTGTTGATATTGAAAATATTGCTCAACACTTCCCTTTGATTTCGGACTCTATGACACTAGAAAGGCTTCGTTCTGGTGAGTTTGGATATCCCAGGATTCCGTCTCTATCACGCAGTTGTAAGAGGTTGCCAGATATCACTCCAACTAGCTGTTTACATGTTGGCAACCTGCTATCACGCTCATTTCATCTTCCGGAAAAAATTGCGCTCCTCATTCTAGATTATGCAGAGTATTGGGCAAGTACAACCGTAGCGAGACATGACCATGCAGTCTTCAAGGAAGATAGCTTTAGGTCGTATATTTCGGTTCCAGTCCAGGGAGATCTTCGGAGAATAGCCTTCCGTATTCGATCCCATGATCAAGGTTAGTAGCGGCCGCTTCTTTCGTCTCATTGTCTGACAAATTACCATTATGCTTAGGATGGAGTTACTACCCAAATTTTCACGGTTCATATCGACTCTCATACACGTGGTTCGAAGCACATATCATTGGTTCAAACCAGCCAGGGGACAAAGTGATTCATGAGTATTCATCTGAAGGGCGGATTATTCAAGTGAACGTCCATGCATCAAAAATTTCCCGCGATCATACCATCACGTGGGATGCGCGAGATCCGACGCCGGGGATGAAAGAATGGTTGGATTCAGTTCGGCCCGGTGACATAATTGCGGTTTATCCGAGAGCCAGGAATTTGGGCTGGGGAAATTTCGTGGAAGGAATTGAGATCGATGTTTTCTTTTCGATGGGCGTGAACCAGAGTCCCGAGGAAGAACCTACATAGAGTGATTTATAGTTGGGATCAGTTTCTGATTGTCATTTGGGATGTGTCCAGGTGAAACAGATGGCGAGGGACTGATAGTTGCTAGGTGCTGGTAGAACGTTCGAATTTTCTTTTGTTATGTATATACTGCGGGTTGATATTTTTCCTAGGTTGTTAGCCAAACGATAATTTTCATCATTATCATTCCGGTTGTTTCTTCCGGGTTAGGGTCGGGAGTCATTTAATGAGGGCTGAAGGATGTTTTCCAGTACCCATCGCGAGTTACAAGAGACTTAATTGCCCCTCGTCCAACAGAACTCCCTGTAGTCACCATTGCTTTGAATATGTTGAGTAATGGCCTTGTATCAGGTTCGTTCGGCTAAAATATCATAGACTGGTTGACTGGGTATCGTCTTGCAACCACCGCCCTACAGTATAATAACCGTGGTTTAAATAGTACGACACGGACTTTTCTTTGCCGTGCAACTATCCTGAGGCCTTTCGTGTGATTGTCGTGTGGTTCCTATATGATTCGAGTACGGACTTTGAAGGGTATTGGTGAGGTTGTGGTGAACTTCGGGATATGTGGATGACATACAGCAGAAGTTTGGTTTAAATAATAAATAAACGCTGGAGTGGTGTGGATCTCACATTTTGACATGAGATTATTTTGCCATTACAAATAAACTGAAACCAACAAACGTGCAAATCCTTGATGGGCTCGTACTCGGTACTTCTTCGGATTACTACAGCTACAGTCAGTGTTCCTAAGCGGCCCGGCCTGGGTCAGAAGCCGCCCGGCTGCCAAGAAAAAGCCTGCAGGCCGGCCGCCCGGCCGCCAAGAAACAGCCTGCAGATCGGCCGCCCGGCCGCCAAGAAAAAGCCTGCAGGCCCGGCCCTCATTTAAAAGCCGCCGCTAAGGGCGGCCCGGCCCAGCCTATGCAAAGCCGGGCCGGCCTGGCCGCTTAGGAACACTGGCTACAGTTACTGCAATATAATGGCATCGGGTTACTGCTCAAAAGATAAACCACTATGCCATCTTGCTGCTGTTTTCCACCCCCTACCTAGCCGGATCATCCGGAGGAGGGGAAATGGGCACTTTCATACTCTAGATAGAGTGAATACAGTATGATTAAAACAAACCTGCACAAGGACTCAAAACACTTCCGAGATTTTCAACCTCACAACTAACCTCACGACACTGCACCAACTCACAATAATACCTCACGATATCCTCATTTCAACCTCTTATCTGCTTTAATATACCACATGATAATCTCAGCACGACTTAAATCCGGAACCGAGTCGTTTCATGACTGTTATGCCATGGCACAAAATCTCACTATATTCAAACGTCAGACTGTGACTTTAAACGTATGTAGTTCAGTGCATCTTGCGGATCAAAGTTTCGCTGTAGTGTAATTTGAATGTTTGTTTTAATCTGAAATCTATCATTCATCGTATGTAGTTTAACCTTGTCAGCCCCCTCGAGACCCCATTCCCGGTTTGGTGGACATCGTTACCACCTCTCCCACCATAGCGTTAGGGCCCATCTCACTCTTACTCCCCTATCTCCTACCTTGATGCAGTAATGTCAATTACCCGCTGTTCCACCTGCGGAACTATGATTGTTCCCATTCTAACACTAAAGCAGTTGAATCCTGCAACATGCCTCATTCCATATTATCCCGAGTCGACAAATTATAAACCGAATATAAGCAAGGAAAACATCAAATATCTAGTGTAACAGTGCAGGAATGAATGTGTAAAGAATAAAAACGAGACGCTACGTTAAAACATACTTCAAGTAAACATAAAGTTATACATCAAGTTCTATATATTCAGACTGAAAAGAAAGGAAGCCTCTTGGCCGCAAAGTATCCAAAATACAGCAAAGAATTGTCACTGCTCGGCATACCAATCAGGTTCCCCGAGAGACCCGCCAATACCCAGTCGCTGTACAGCGCAGCGAGAACTCCCACAATTCCCAATGTTAAAAATGCGGCTAACTTCAATCGTCCGTCGTATTTACGGCGTCCGGCAGCGAAACCCCACCCAAAGACAATTGCAACGACGGCAACTCCACCAAAGACCTTACAAGTTAATACAACTACTCTATTTCCCCACGACTTGAAAATAAGTGATGCAAGCCCCGTCAATCCGATTGTAGTTCCAACTGCATATATCGCTATCCACCATACGATTTCTCCACCATCCGGAAAGCCGTTTCTCTTCAGCACAACAGCCGCATGTACGCTCAAGATTCCGAGAGTGATGCTCAAAGTTGCCTTCCAAAATGCGATCAGGAGGAACTCCCATCTTTGATGGCACCGAATCATAGTGAATATCGTAAGGACTAGGCCAATAATAAGACTGGCAGCGCCGAGAAAAATGTCAAACATCGGCGCCTTCAACTCGCGCCAGGGAGGCAGTGGTGATCGGCCGAGTGTAATCATAATGATAGTGTAATAGGTCAAGAGATGAGATACGAAGCCGATGGTACCATACGGTAACTACACTTTATGTTAACTAAGAGAAAGAAATTGTTGGAAGCGGGGATGCTGCTAACTGCATAGCACTGTATTTCGGACTGGAGGGTATCTCCCTTTTTGGGTGTAATTGATTGCAACCACTCAGGGGTCTCGGCAACTGTAGTTGATGCAAAAATGATGCAGGCAAAAATAGCTAGTCGTGTGATATACGGTGATGCTGATCGGGAAGACATCGCAACTACTCGAATAAGGCAAAATGAAGTTAGCAGAGATAAGTGGAGATATTTATGAAAGTAGGGCCCCACAGCACAAATTTCGTGACGTATTTCACTGCCACCACTGAATTACGCAGCTACCTGTGAGCCGTAGCTGTAGCACTTAAGATAGGTATTCGTCCTCACAATTACACCTACGATAAAAGCTTTTTGTGTCAGATTAGAAGCGAAAACAATAGTGTGCGAACCAGCGATAGATACGCCAGTGAGATACAAGTGAGGTGGCGATCTTCAACCTTAGCTTCGTGGGTTAATGCTTTGACAATACGTGGGGCGATACTGGAATATCTAAGAGGCTGAGACATTGAGGCGTAGCTGAAACTTATTCGAGCCAATAATTCTAATGGGAATTGATTTTCACTTAAGCGAAGTACAGATCCTTGCACTTTCTCCCTGCCACGATTTATAAACGTATAAACTTTCTATGCGCACAGTGGATAGCACACAAGCACAGCCCCAGTCCCCATTTAGACATATCATGCGCAGTTACAAAAACTCAAAAGCGCATGTAGAAATACTGCAGTAAAATCGATATCTTATACACTCCGCTTTTCTATTTTGAGAGTAGTCTTAGTAATGCATAAGACTAGTGTTTGTACTTTGGGCGTGGATCCACGATTTTCCTGTCTCCTGTATCTGAGAATTTGCTTGTTCCTTTGGAGCTATGGGTTGTATTGACATGCCAACCGCTTTGATTTATGTATGTGAAGACTATACATCGGGATTCACAAACTCCAGGAACCTCAGCCAATTACTGCCATTGCCTAAAAGCGTGCCTGTAGTTCCCAATGATACTAGTGGACGATGGATAGAGACAAGTTCAGTCATTCCGGATTTAAGGTTCATGATATATAATCAACACAATCAGAGACACATTATTAAGCGTTAAAGTGAAGTAATACCGAAGCAGCTGAAAGTTTTCATCGCCACCACAACAAATCCCAACCCTCGCCATCCAGGCTGAATGCACTGCTTCTTGATGCTTTGAACCCCTCGAATACAGACAAGAACCAAACCTCTGGAAGCGGGCCCCACCGACATCTTTGGGCTGCTCAAAAATCATGCAGATTCATCGTAAGTTTATATACAGATGGAACAGGAATTATTTATTAACACAATATGCATCCAGTTCATGGCAACAAGTATTAAGTTGTACTTGTACATACTGTGCTATGCCACACCATATGTTTCATTGGTGGAACCCTGTACTACTACCACAACTCCCTTTGCACGCTCGCCTAACGCCTAACCTTGTGCACGGACCGCTATTGCTTTTCGAGGATGAGCCACGCATAAAGCTTATTTATTTCCACAAAACATCACACCCTCAGAGAAGCATTGCCCCTTTTTTATTATGATTGCTGCTTTGCTGCGCCTTCGAGATAACGTGAAAAGTCGTTCAACGGCGTATATGTGCAACGCAGGGGTTCTTGTTGCATACTTGCATTCCTTTAGCCTTTAACAACGAATAGTACGTCAATAAAAATTGCGATTATATATTTTCCAGTCTTAACTCTTTCCCTCATTGCAAGGGTCCATCTATTGCTAAGTGCTAGTAGAATGTTTGAACTTGAATTTGTTATAGTTTACCGCTGTTATATACAGCGAGTTGATGATATTTTTCCTTGGTTTGTTTGCCGATCGATAATGATGATCATGTATCACTCAAATCGTTTTATATGGATTATGTTGCATATATGGACCGCCTCCCTGACGTACGGCTTATGGGCTTCAACTGGGCTGATGGAGATCATGATCATGGTCGTTCCAGACTCAGCTGGAGATGCCAGTGCGCATGCATGCGTACAAGGCATACTCTGAACAGCGTATATAAGATCACACGATTGTTCCTGTAGTTTAGAATATACAAGACTTCTAGCAATCAGTATTTCAACAGACTATGTTACGAATGTGAAGTGGACGAAGTCTATTCTACTATCTAAGGAGAAGCTCTGTCTTTATATACATGAGAGCCTGGAACGCTATGGAAGTCCATGGAAGCTCATGATTGCAAATACCAGTGGCGGTGGCGGTGGCGAGTGAAAACGTGTGGATGAGTCTACGACTGTGAGTCCGTAGCCTGTGAGTCAATTTGGCGATCTCAGTATAGGCGACTTCCTTACAGATCATATAGTAATAGATTAAGGTCCAGAGTCATCATTTTAATACATACAACAAATACTTTCACAGATTAACCGTTTCGAAGTTTTTAGACTGGTAACCCTAGGCCTGGGAGCTCGCTGGGTCAAACACCCAAAGGTGCGGAACGCAGGTTTGGGCTAATCGCATACAGGTTTTAATTAAGTGATGATGTATTTAATTTTGACTTTTTGCTGGATTAATATAATTGTGTATACGGTCAACCCATTTACATCATCAAGGAGGCAATACGTGAAGCCCATCCGCCGCACCACAAGTACCACATTTATACTAATAAACCCAAGCGTGATACTCATAAATGCCTACCAGAGTGCGATAAGATAAATTACAATCTTTGAGGAAGACTCCCCAGATAGTTATAAGGTAAACCGTTCTACGATTAATTGCCGAAACGCTATATAATGGTAAATGATAACGGAAGTGATCTAACTAATAGGAGTGAATTTGGAGACTTTCTCATCACAGTGCAGCATGTGTCTAGGGTTTCCTAGATAAACATCTTCATGTAACAGAAAAATTGGGAGCTGCTTGGTGTCATCACCAATTACAATCACCTCCGATCATTGTTGACGATAGTCATTAACTCAAGGTTTAGCCCGAAGGCTCTCAACGTCGGCGAAAGTGACCGCCTTCCTGAGCCTTCTCTTAAGGTCCACACTGTCGCCGACTGTGACTGCTTGTCGGCGAAAGTGCTTGGTAAAAGTTTGTTTCTTGTTTGTATATATATACGTACTTTGGACCTGTATCTAGTCCAGTCAACCAACGCGCTCATTCATTTCAATAATCATTGGCTACAGCAAGTATAAATATAACATAAAATTCCCAAATTCATTGATCATGATGCTTAGCATCTCGTTCCACTATAACTAGCGAAAATGAATGCTCCTTTTTGGTGTCATTTTGTATCATTTCTCCAAACTACACTATTGTATGGCGCTTGGCGATTAATTTACTTAGCTCCGAGGACAGACATATTAGCCGTGGAACAGTTACCTGAAACTGGCCGAGAGGCTCCCATCTTTGGTGGCACCGAACCATGGAAAAGACAGATCCACGAAAAAAACCCTCAGCGCCGAGAAAATTTTCATACCTCGGTGCACTGAGCTCGCACCAGGGTATCGATATCACTGAAGTGCGGCACAGTGCAGCATGACGATTGTGTAAGAGGTCAAGAGATGCGATTTGAAGCCGATGCTGCTGTATGTAACTAGGTTTCGTTTAATTTTGAAAATAAAATTGCGAAAGCGTGAATAGTACTAATTGAATACCATTGTAACTCCAATTATATGATATTTCGTTTTTGAGTGCAACCGATTTCAACAACTCTGAGGTGGCTACAGTTGACACAGAAATGACGCTCGCAAAATAACTACTTGAGTGATAAACTGGAAGGCCGTCTCAACTGCTTGAAAAGTAAAAATGAGTTTTATGGAGACAAGGGAACATTTGCATAGCAAGTCTTTCCGGGCCTGTTTAAGGTGCCATCAAGTATTTTACTGCTAGAGTATGTCAGACCATTAACGGAAGTTTAGCCTCACTGCGATTAACCGAACCAACTATTTTAAGATGAATAATCTCCATATCACGCAAAATTTGAGCTACTCGGGGTAAGTTCTGCCACTCCTAGCCCTGCTCCGGTTCTAGCATCGTACACTAGCTAAGCTCGTTGAGTTAAACAACGCTGTAATCTATATCAATATTTATGAATAGCACGAGGCTACTGGTAGTGCGCGAAGTCTTTCATGTGCCATGCTCAATTTCAAATCTGGCACCGCAGGTGGGGCCCAAAAGCTGCTACTCTTACGGTCGTTGGGCTTGAAATAGCCTTGGTACACTGTTCAAAACCAGAATCCATCCATCAGAACACAAGTCACGTTTCTGAGTCTTGACGCTACTACAATATTAAATAATGCCCGAATTATTGCTTGCCTACAACCCAGCAGTACAATAGTCAGTCTATTCCAGTGATAATTTTGGTGGCACGAGGTCCGCGCAATAAATAAGAAGCTCTTTTCTCTCTGACACGTTTATCCCCGAATATAGTTCTTGTTTCGGCGATTAGTGATGCGCGAGCAGTGGGTATACTAATCACTTTTGGCTGGGTAGATATATGTAACGCTTGGCGAATGAAACATCATTATTCTGATCACCGCTAATCACTAGCACATCCCGCGTGATGGCATGTATCCGCCCGTCGGCTCTCCGTATTGGTAGTGGAACCATCATAGCTATCTGGTCAGAGTGCTCGGCGACATTGCGGATGGACTGCTAACATTTTCAGACGGGCTGTGACAACAACGCGGTAACACCCGAACCCTACCCAACTGACCGAAAGCACTAACCTCGACTTATTAGCTTCTACTTACCGGCAAGGGATTCTCCAACCTCGCACGCCTCTGCTATCTCTCCGAGCCAACCTTTGGCGACCTCACTATGACCCCTCCGCTACACGCAACTCCTCCTCAAGAATTGTTTTTTGCACTGTTAGTTTTTATGGTGAATAGTTTCGATAATTGTGATGCCCACTACGTAATGGCAAATTGTGGTATATCTGTAACTGTTTTTCCTGTGATCCTTTGAACAACAGCAAGTTGCGATCATCTCTGGTAGCTCTACCATACTTGACCATTTCGCTAGTCTAGATCTGGGTCGCTGTATAAGTTTTCTAGAGTTCCCACACTCTGCGATACTCTGGGTTTCATCGTAATCAGATGCATGCTGCAAACCCCTAGTCCACCCAAAGTACACTTCCATGCGGCAGCCATCACTTCTGCGACAGTCAAAACCCCACCTTTTGGTCCTGCAGGAACCGATCTCGCTTGTATTAGATATGCCGATGCTGTGAAGTAAGCCTAGGACTGCAAAAGGAGTTTTGTCAGGGTTGAAAAATCTAACCTACTGTCAATCAATACACCCCAATCGCTAATCTACGTCTTGCTGAGCCTATCTATCCAACCCTATATCTTGTCAAACCCCATACTCAAGTTTGATTATTAGTGCTGGATACATTGTTCGGTCTCAACCTATTGTTCTGTCTCATTGCTTTCATTCCCATCCCGAACTCGACAATAAACCACACTAGTCAACATGATAATTTGCTGGCATTCCTAACTTTGCAACGATGGTGGCTAAGAGTACTGAATTTTGTTAACTCCTATACAAGATACAATAGAGATGCAGACGGTAGTTGCACCAGGTACACCCAATTCCCAAGCAACCGACAATGATACACTACAATCTCAGGCAACGGCAAACGCTTTGCCTCACTCCCAAGATCCTGGAACCCTCACCGGCGCCCAGACACTTCACCGAGGCCAGGTTTACACATTCCATGCGAAGGATCTGAAAATCACAATTGTGGATGTTGGTTCAAACCCAGGCAGCAACACAACCGGCAGTACAGGGGGAGTACAGGCATGGAGCCAATCTAACAACATCTGGTCGCACAGTCAGTTACGCCGTCTTAAAGACTTTGCTAGGAGACACAAGGGTCGTTTGTCAACCATCTTAAATATCGGCAATGTCGTCGTCATCATCGTTCTCACTTCAATTGCATTGGCGTGGGTGATCAAGGCCTTCGAAATAGATGAGAAGTCTTTGAAAGAATTGCGATGGGCAAACGAACAGAGTTATTGGGCTAATGATTTAGCTCGGTTTGAGACACGGATCTCTCTTCGCCAGCTCTGCTTGGATCACTCCGTATGTACCTTGTCGCCTTTACCGTACGAGAGCTGACTGACCCTCGGTGCAGGCTTACAATGAAACAGCATGCGATATAGTCAAAGCGTGGAATTTGCTTCCAGACATTGTGTTCGTTCTCAATCCGAAGAGAGATAACAACACTGGGGCGCCAGGGCTAGGTCAGGTTGGAAGTCAAAAGATGGACAAAAGCTTTTTATCACCTTCGTCAACCGATAGCATTGTGTTTCATTCAACTATAGCTGTCGGTTTGGCGATTGTGGCGTTGCATTTTCTGAACTATTTCTGCAATCAAGCGAACTACGATACAGCAACGACACAATAGTCAAGAACAGGGGCGGCAGTGTAATGGAGATGTAAAGATAATCAGATTACCTATCATGTGTATTAGTGACTTTCATCCCATCTTGGTTGTGCTTTGAAATATTCCGGCTGGTTTGGGCCCAGTGTCAATTGAGGATCTCCACCAGAAAATTTGGAAGATGGCATCATCCCCTACCCTTGACGTACAAAAAGAGTGGTGGCATGTGTAGTGTCATTAAAACTTCTTGGGACCCGGTTAAATTTAAGCACCAACTAAAAGATATTGTACCGAACATGATGCTTCACACGTTAAACATCACAAAAGTTCCATCCGAAGAGATTTGTTGAGGTTTCCACCACTCTTTGGCATTCAATATTGAAAAAAACTGTCAACGAAACCTCATCCGAGCTATCAGTTTCGTTATAGTACACCAATCTCCACTTAGATCACGGCTGGTAGTTCCTTTCACTGATTCCGAAGAGGCTTCAGTTACTCAGTGAGACATTTTTTACTTCTGTAAGCCTAGTCATGCTGCAGGAAGAAGCGAAGGTTACCAGAACTGCTTGAAATCTTGTCACATCATCCAGTTATCGTTGCACCTGAAGCTTTTCTCGTCGCCATTGCTAAATTCGCTTCCTAGTTACAACGGCCAGGAGCAAGAGTTCCGGTGACGTTGAATCTATAATCATTGTATCTCACTCGCAGGGTAGTATTGCGAGGGTGTTACAGATGTACATGATGTTACAGGTCTGATACACGGTCACGGCTGCAGGGGCTGATGCCTCCTGTATATATCTCGAGTCTTTCTCCTTCTCTCTTCTCTGTATCATAGAATACACGCACACGGTTCTCCCCAACTTCCATATCGTAACAGAGGGTGTTGCATGTATATATAGTGTTGACAGTAGTCCTAAACTCAAGGTATAGACTCAAGGTTTAGACTCAGAGTTTAGCCAAGAAGCTCTCAAAGTCGGCGAAGTGACCGTCTTCCTGAGACTTCTCCTAGATTCCACACAGTCGGTGAATGTGATTGCTTGTCGAAAGTGTTTGAAGCTTATTTCATGTTTGTATATATACACGTACTCTGGACTTGTATCTAGAGAATTGACGCACGCATTCAAAATCATTCAACATATAGAGCTGACACGAGCTGACCGCTAGCAGGGCTGATGGCACACTTCTCTCATATTACTCTCGTCTTTCCCCTTCTCTCTTCTCTCTGTATCTAAGTCTATACACGCATACGGTTCTCCCCATATTTCAACAGAGGGTGTTGCAATAGTACTTAGGGGAGAACTGTGTGTGTAGATCTTATGATACTGAGAAAAGAGAGGGAGGAAAACTCGATTTATACACAAAAAAAAATTGATGCTTCGCCACCCTTTGGCACTCTGAGTCACTTGCCACCGCATATATAACAGAGGGCCCAACAATGTGCTATGTTGAGCACCTAAGCAAACATGGCAAGTTCTGTAAGGTTTCAGAGCTCATTTCTATTGTCATGAATAGATAAAGCCCATCAGATAGCCAACACAATGCACTCTACGGAACAAAGTCATTGTGCGTTCACGGCTCCCGATCTGACCCGTGTTATAGATTGTCGCGTTATCTCATCACCATGATTTGTTCTTTCTTCGCACGAATGCTGCACCTTTCCAGTTTCTACAGGTTTGTGACAAATTGTTTAGGCGATTGTGTTCGTCAATCTGCAGCAGTGACTAATCAAGTTAAATTTGCGGATTTAGTTATTGATTCAACGCCAGCCAAATCACCACAAACCAGAGATTTTTTTGTTGCAGTAATAGACTAGTTTGAGCATTAATATCATGGATTTGATTGAGGGGAAGGGGAAGAACGAGAATTGATGAGAGCAAAAGAGAAAGAATGAAGAAGCTACATTGTCTATCGTACAGAGAGAGAAGAAGATAGACATATATAAAGAAAGAGATCATCTCAAGCACTAAGAACAAATCACTAAGAGCGAGCATCACAAGAAAGGCACTACTCTGGCCCGAGGCTCACGGGGAGATAAGCACCGCACCAAGCCCGAGGCTCGCGGGGAGATAGGCACCGTACTAAGCCCGAGGCCGGCGGGGAGATAGGCTCCATACCATGCCCGCAAAGTTAGTGTCCGCCTTAGTTCCGGTAGCCTTCGGGCTAAAACCTTTAGTCAACACTCCCCCTTTTAGCCAAGGCTTTCCAAACGAAATGAAACAAACGAAAGCCTAAGATCCTCCTCCAAGTCCAAATCCAATGTAAAATCCAAACGAAACAGTGCATATCCAAGGAGAGTCCAAATAATCCAAATTCTGCTCGTAATCCTAAGTCCACCTATCCGAGGCCAATTTCTTCCACAAGTTCACCGAGTATTTTACTCTCCCATGGGCCTTAGTAGTGAGAACTACCGACTTGGCAATTTATCCTTATTCGTACAGCTCACAATCTTATGTCCTTTCTGGCCGCTCCCGTAGCACACAAGGCCCTTCCCCCTCTGGCTGGTCTCGCTGGGGTGCCGACCACGGGCCTTTTGAGTCACGAATAAGGCAGAATCGGGATCGATACCGCTATCTCGGCGAAGGGTGACCTCGAATAATTGCAAATGCGTGATGATATTTGTTGTAGTGTCTGCTCTTCCACTGAGTTCCAAGGAGGGTTTGAACATCTTCCATTCATCAGATTTCAGGAGGTTGGATAGGATATAGAATCTTCGCAAGTTGTCATCAATCTTAATATCACATCGCCAAATCTCCGATAATTGCATCTTGAGCTGATATCCACTCTGCAACCGATGAGTAAGATTCAAGGTTGCAAAATACCAGCTTCTCTAGCTCGTACTAGCCATCGAGCTTGACCATCTTCTCAAAATCTACATTGATTTTGTCCCAGAGCTCTTTTGGTTTCTTGTATTCTGGGTATTGCAATTGCATAGTCGGTTCCATAATGTCGGTGATCTGTCCAGATGCTTTGTCGTTATTTATCAGCCACCGTTCCCAGTCCCTGAGAAAGCTACCGAAGCGTGATAGGTATGCCGATTCAGTTGATTCGGGTTCGAAGTTATAGTCGGAGTCTCGGGGGTCTTGAGCAACATTGGGAGTAGTTGGAGTTTCGCCAGTTGTCGATGGCACAATCGGTGTCCTCAGAACACTCATATCACCAGTAATAAACTTCCAACGGCCCTGCCGGAACAGTACGGTTTCCGCTTCGATTGCCCATTGATGATAATTCCGCTCATTGAGTTTGCTAACCATGGTGGTCAACATGGTGGGTTGTCATCGCACAGTCGACAGGAGGAGGTCGTCACACAGTCGACCGAAGGGGGGGATGTCGTCACCAAGTCGACAAGAGGTCGTCACACAGTCGACCGAAGGGGGGAGGGTACACCAAGTCAACCCAAGGAGGTAGAGGACACCAAGTCAACCCAAGGAGGTGGTCGTCGCAGGGCGTATCAACGTATCGAGTTGCAGAGGTCGATTAGAGAGGAAGCGCCGGTCTCATAACCTTTAGCCAACAAGAATACCCGGGATATATACGAGATTGGGTTTCGGGGGTGTATCATAATCTGTCACCCGGTTCAAGTGCTTTTTTTTAATGTCTAACTAGTGAATCGATCAAAGTAGGTCGTCGGTAATATATATCGCATAAATAACAGACCGTACCGTCCAACACGCCAAAGGGGACATGGTAAACCAATCGGCGTAATGTCTGTTTGTGATAGGCACTTGCGCAAATTATATCAAAAGCTACATATGCCATTCGTAGATAGATCTTCAATCGTATATACTCACTAACATCCACAGCCGACCGATGGCACAAAATGGCCAAGAGCAGGAAACAAGCAACGCAAAGGCCGTTCAACGGCTAAATAAAAGAAACGTTCACATAACAGCGACCCATACCATGCACCAGATACGTAGCTCCGCGTAAACACAAAGTTCATGAAATCTGCCGGTCTACCGTCGCTGATCTAACTGTTGTTCGCTTAAGGAGATAAAGCCAGCCGACAATACCGTAATTACTACAGTCCGACGGAAACAGCGCGGTTCAGCACACGAGTGATTCTCGGCGGGATTTCAGCCACCCCCTCGACGACACGGTTGCTTTGGTTGTGCCAGAACATTCCACCACTTAGAGTAGCATCATCAAACATTGCACGGATATTTGGATCATCGAATGTTGGATCCGGGAAGAAAGCGCGGTCCAGGAAATCATCGTTAAAGTAGTCATTTTGCATGTAGTCGCCATATTTATCTGCAGTATTGTCGTCCACAGCTGGCTCATACTTGTCGGATGGTTGGCCTTGCATAGTTATGACTTTGACATATGCAGTATTACGGGGGTTGCTGCTATGTGTTATAGTAGGTTCGAAGTTGGAGAACTTTGGGGAGATTTCTACGTCCGTGCAAGAAGACTCCGCGGTCTGACTCGATTTGCAATAGGGCGGTCGATCAACTGAATCCTGACGATTTTTATTTTCTAGTGTTGTGCAGTCAACCCGGAGATGCGACCTTGTCTTTGTAGTGTATTCTATCCTCTGCGTGACGGCTGATTGCGAGGAAACAGAACGGTCGAGTAGGCCAGCGCCTATGATATTGCAAACTCCACACATTACTGTAGCTTTTGTCCAGCCGGAATACACCGTTGATGAATGATCCACGGAATCTGTTACGATGTTTGGAATCCGGTGGTGGGATATTCCCTTCTGGTGTCTTCCAACGTTTTGGGTGAGGGCAATGTAGAGCCTATGGAAGGGATAGGCAGCACGAGATGTTCCACTGTAGTTGTCCCTGTGAACGGCAATTTTGAGATCGATGACAAAGGCGCTTCTTTGAGCGACGAGCTCTTTCTGGTGCTAAGGACAATGGTGGATTGCTGACGTTGAAAAGACTTAGAGACACAGGGCTTTTGAAGAGGCGAAATTGGTGAGCTTGCTCGACACTACAGGAGTGGGATAGTGACCCGGCAAACAGATCGTCCTTCGGAGAAGAGAAAACTAAAACACGTTGTTCTGTGGCTGCCGAAAGTATGGTGGGGGACGTAGCTACCAGAAACCCTGAGGATAGTGCGGCAAGGTGAATATCAGCAATCGCGTATATTTGAAGGTATTATATACGGTGCTCTGTTGGCACCTGCGTCGGCTCACGAATCCGCTCGAAGCTGAGAATTCGACAATCAGAGTTGGAGTTATCAGAAGCTCCGGCGCCGCAGGGACGGAAGTTGGCGAGCTTCAATCCAGTGAAACCAAATCGGTGTTGGGAAAGCTCAATGATTGGAGCAATTTCAGGTGTCTTTGGGCCAATACCTTTCCCTTCCGTACCTATAGTCCCCTATTAGGGGCTACCTACAGTTACACTATGGTTTGAGTTGCAATATTCATTAGATTAGATTATGCCTTGTAATAGAGCAGAGTCCGTTTACTGCGGCTGGACTGAGGTCATTTTTTAATGGTCATAATTATTCAGCCATATGAGTACTACTACGTATGAGTCAGTGTGGTGTGTTCTCAGCAGCTCCTGTGTCTATGAGGCTTCCTATCAAATTTACCTTTAGGGAGATTTTATAAATACGGATACAGATATAAGGTAAATCTGGCCAAATGGTGGACTATGCTTCGGTTGATGGTATTCAGGAGCAACCTATATGAAGTGCAATAGTCAAGCTATAGTAATTATACGAAAAATCGCTGAACTTGTTTTTCCGATTCTGCATTGTCCTACCGGACCGATTTCTTGGCCACATATCAATGTCGATGCCAACCGCCAACCACGAAACTAGCTTTATTATCAAATTAATTAATTTCTACCTCCCTCCTACCTTGCAACTAGCCCATCACTATTTCCTATATTGTCACAGCATTATACTACCGCACAAATATTCATTCAGTAGTCACGGCAGTACCACTGGTGCTCTTCTGGTTACGACTCGCTTCTCGGCCGACATTGCGCGTTTCGTGTTGGTCCTTCTGGTCAGGCTAGTGATTTTTAGGACATGAATCTAGATCTAACGATCTTCATGGAGATATTCTCCAGCCACCGTTAGTTCATTGTTGGTCACCATCTGCATGTGGGCCCGGTCGGATAGCCTATCGGCGAAGATACAGTATGCCCCTGAATTGTTTCGAGTGGCGCCCAACCAGGGCAACCTTACGCCACAGTCAGAAAAAGTGATTAAGATCGTCTGGAAGTAGCATTTCCACCGGGCGTGCATTAGGGGAACGGAGCCTGCGACGGGATACACAGTAGTAATACGCAGACGCTACAGTGAAGCATACCAGCAGTCGTTGGGTACGCGGTTAGCTCGTATTGATGCGCATGCGTGTCAAAATATTCCTTAGATAGACGAGGTAAGTATCCGATTGGATGGTCAAATGCAATGTGGGGTTGGCTTGAGAGGGGTAGATATTAAATGGGAAGTGCCGCGTGAAACAACTGAGCATCGAACCTGCACTTTGGCGAGTACAAGCACCCTTGGCTGTATTGCATAATGTGGCCAAGGCAGATGAAAACCAACGAATTAGATAACTGTGGATAACGCTCGAGGCTGTGTGAGGCTTCATTGGCAGTGGCGCACATGGTATCCTTCGACTGCAACTCTCATTCGCGCTATACATCGCCAGTTGTATACATACTTGCAAAATCCAACAATATAATCCAGCAGGAAATTGCAAACCCAAATCAGTTATATATCACATACTGAACATTACTTTCCACCACTCTTATATTTCTCTTCGCCAACAACAAATCTCTGCCATCTGTTTTCGTCAAGCATATCAAACCACTTTCATTTCGATTTTGTCCTACTATCACATTGCAATTACGTCCATCGTTATGTACGGACTACTCATCATCACCTTCCTTGTGACATTCGTTGCAACAGATAGTGGTGAACAACTTGTTGGGGATCGCCTTATCCGTCGTCAAGATTCCTGTCCTGGAATGAGTTTGTACCACCCTTCAGTATATCATAGACGTGAATGCGCATGTGTCTAAGCTCCCTTTGGCAGAATTTTGCAGTTTCGGGTGCATTCCCCTCGGATATGTATGCTGCTCTGGAGGCATATATTGTTACCCCGAAACGTACTGTACGACCGGCGATAACGGCCTACCTGCGTGCTGCCAAACTGGAAAAATATGCGACGGTCTGGGTGGTGTTGTAACCACTCAGCGCACCCAAACATTTATGTATACCGATACTATTGATATTTCCCAGGAGACACGCATATACAACATTCCCGAGGCAAAGACTAGCAATGTTGTGCCGATGGCCACGCTCAACGAGTATTTTTCACCCTCGGTACCTACAGTCTCAACGAAGTTTACCCAAGACACATCTTCTACCCAGGTGGTGATATTCAGTGGTGCTGCGATGCGGAACGCGTTTCCTGTGCGAGTCATGGGAATTGCGGCGGTTGTTGGGGTTCTCGGGGGTTGGTACATGTAGATGTTGAAGCAGTTAGTGTATGAAGGGTTTTGGGAAAGCTACGCGGGGTTGAGGAGTCAACATGGGGCGAACTTTCAGTTATTGTAGCATGCGATTTTAAACTGAATAAATCATGTTGTTGATGGTACTAGTCAGTTGACGGTGTCAAACCGCTGGTGTACCGATACACTTTGTGCTAAACCTTTCAACCAATATTTCCTGGGGGATACAGGTACAGTAAGTCGCATCGTTGAATATAAAGTCGTCGGGCAGTGCCGAGCTTGACTATATCAGACTACTTGTCACAAAACGATGAGCCTGGTCGAAATTTCCACATCCGACCTCATTGTAACGAATGGAACTGAACTGTACGACGATCTGGGAGATTAAGTTGAAGGAGACGATCGTCTTAGTGTTGAGGAGGTCGATGATGAGGTTCATGATTAGATTGAGGTGTGATTAGATGATGCGATAGGGTGATTAGCCTGTGGAGGAGTAGTGGCTTCGCTCTCTTCGAGAGGACATCTCACAGGCTGAGTTCAATTTTGATTCTTCCTACATTTTTCGTATTTGTGAGATAACAAACTAGCACTCATACACAGTGTCTCTTGAAGGTGATATCCGGGATCCTTTTGATACATTTCTCTTGGTTGCCGATATTCAGAATGTACAAAGCACTGCAATACCGAATTAACCTGGATATAAGGTATGCGTAGCATTGGTTTAGTGCATCACATCTGGTAAGACGCCGGCTAACGGGAAATCTAGATGTTTTGTGAAGCTTTTAGTTACCCTTTATTACCATATGTAGCTGCTAGCCAAATTAGTGGCATACCTAGTCTTAACGAACATAAGACTATGCCGGAAAACATTTCATTGGGACTTTCGATTCTGTGGTTGACTGTTACCAGTGATCAACCATGGCAGGCTGCAGGGCATTCAAAAAATCTATAAGACGAATGCCAAGCCTTCAGCCGATTGGTTATGCATGCATATCTGCCAAGGCATTGGGTGACAACTGGTGATCCATCCTAGCTGAAGCGAAGTGGTCTGTGAATTACCTCTTAAGGCCATCTCGAAGCGAACCTCCCAGTTATAGTTGGGTTCATACGGTACGTCGGAAGATTCGTGACGAGCGAGTGACACCCTGTGCTGCAAAGCGAGTGACATTCCATGTCATGAGCTTTGATGGAAGACTAACCAACAGAATTCCAGTACCGTGTTCCACATAGTTGCGAACCACGGTAAATCCCGTTCGCTAAGTTGGGTAGAATCGGGAACCTGTGGAGCTGATTTGCGCACTTTTCAATGCAATGCAATGTAATGCAATGCGATGCCTTGCATGACTGGCAGGAACAATCAGAACACAATCACAATCGTTGGCTAATGGTATCGGCGGGGTAGCCTTCTGAAACATTCTGAGACAAAATGTGTAATTGTCGTGCGACTGACTCCTATGTTGCTACTTGTGGCATGATTTGATGAGCTGGCAGATCTAGAGTTGCATGCTTGGACAGCCACCCAATCTTCCCTTGTGAGCCGAAGGGATATCGGAAATGGTGCAGATTTGTAAAGGACATAAAGACAGTGAAGCGAGTGATCAATCTCAACTTCGTTTCATCAGTGCGGGCTTGTACTATACTTACGACATAGACACCAACTGAATACGAGTACTGAACTATATCGGATGATTAAACATGGACAAGCTCCGCCGCAAGATGTCCTGACATGCAGAGAAAGAGTTAATTGCCGAAAAACTACTTTCATCTATTATTACGTCTTCAGTATATAGGCTCTTGATGAAAGTAGAGCTATCTCGACTTAGTATCCGTGAGTTGTACAGTTCCAAATTGTATAGCTCACCAAAATCCTTCCTCCGGACAGGGTTCAATCATCCCCTGGGGCTTATTCGATATCATTTACACTTTGATCTCACTGGATGTTGCGCGGTCCTGTTGGCCCTAGTCTTGCTCGCTTCAGTTCACATTGGGATGGTGATCTATTGGTTATAATCTATCATCTGTCGATATCGGTCAAGTGATTGCATGGGAACCAACCGGAACCTGCGTAGATTATTAGCTCACCTTGATATTAAAGCCGTACACCATCGCGTAAGAGAAGGCGTGATTCGGTTTAGCCCGACGGCTGAAGCCACGCCGTCAGAGTCGCTGCACAGGAGTTTGACTTATCGGGTGCAGCTGAAATTCCAACTGAGTGGTCTGACATCGAAAGAAAACCCCAAAAGTATCTTATAATCCGACCTGATTGTTTTGCAAAACGTGTTCATCCGCTTTACTAAGACTGCAAAGAAAATGGTTTTGCAAAGCCAACACTCCCGAGACATACTCCCACTGCCATTGTCAATCGAAGGGCTTTCTCCAATCGATGTCCAAACTGGGATTGCGGATGAAATCTCTGGAGGTTCTCCAGTTACGGTAAGATAGCAACATTAATAATCGACGAAACATATCCTAATACGGTTTAGGAGACCCACTATCACCACAGCCATTCGCATATAACTATCCCCCCCACCGCGCACACTGCCACTGAAGCAATCCTCGATTTCTCACCGGTAGGTGAATCAGTGCTTCGCTATTTCAATATCTTACGAGCTTCAAGGTTTTGGAAGTAGATGTTGAGAGCTTAAACCCTCGTGGTGAAGACCATTCTAAGTCTTTAACCGGACGGGGGTGGAACCACTTCCAACGCTCTGCAGACAAGCACGCACCTTTTGTCATATCGTGGTGGCCATTTGATCCGCCGCCATGCACAAAGGAACAACGTTATAGAAGCGCTAGTCACGTATACCACGACCGCCACTTACTTACTAAGTACGCGGAAAATTCACGACACCGAACAAACAGCGTCCGCTACATATCTGTACCGGCGGCATCCTACGACGCCCACCGTCCACATCGCCAGTACTATGCACGAGGATACTACGAAGGTTGGTCCTCCATTCGAGGCCATGTTCATACCCATCAGCATCGATGTTCCTATGCCCACAAAATCCACCGTCACCACATCCATTCGCCCGCTCCACACCCGCCGCATTACCACAAGCACAACTTGCGGCAGTTCCAAAGCAGCGAATGTTCAACGCGCATCCGTGGAGGAGCTTTTCACTCGCACAGCCGCCATCACCACTTGCACCCATCCATCTTGCTCTGTTTTGACATGTCCAAGACTGCTCGATCAAAAGACAAAGAATATTGTCTTATCTCACAGCACATCAAAAACACCTCTGACGCAAAGAGCATCTTCGAAAAGTTCCGGAAGGAATACTTCAAGAATTATGGCTTATTCACGCGTACCTTTTCATGGCGATTTTTAGCCGGAATAGAGGTAGCCAAGGTTTGTCAGCCCTATCTTTTACGGTTACACCACGGCTGATAGTACGATAGTTTATTCCCAATACCGACGGCTCCTTCCACATGATCCGCCGCCACCAGAGTCTCACACCAGATCCTGAATTCGAGCAGTGGGTGTGTAGCAAGGAAATCTTGAAGTTCTTTAACCGGCCGTGGCGGGCTTGGAGTTGTTATGCGCCGGATTATCTACCGATTAGACTGCAAAGATATGAGAGAACGGAGGTTCAGTGGGGCCTGTATTTTGAGGAAGGGGTTACGGTCACCACCGTTGCACTGACTACAGGAGTGGGGATAATTTTGAGTATAATCACAGGTGTGATTGTAAGTAGAAAGACTGATTTGTCGACTGGTGCTGGGTGGGGTTCCTTTGTAGCTGGGCTATTTGCACTGGCTACTGGCAGTGGATGTATTTTCAGCAAATCATGATAGAATGGATCGGAATGTCACGTGCTGACAATCGGAAATTTTTTCATACACAAACGACCCCATATGATTAATTCTAGTAATTACCATAGAGATATGAATCAAAGGACAGAGAGTGTGTCGGTTGTATAAGCTGAGCCTGATAGATGAGAGTACAACAGATCGAGGGAGCGCACAAATTCAACACCCGCAGTGGCGTCCAACCAGAACGTGCAGCAGAGCTATATATGTCTAGTGTTTGCACGGTTACAAGGTGCTGCCAGGCTGACAAATTCCACCAACGCTATGCTCAGGCTTTCTAGAGTGCTTGCAGTTGTTTGTAAGTATTAGGTGGGACTAATAGATGGTATGCTGTTGATGTGATGCTAATAGATTGGGCATGCATGATGGTTCAGTTATCGCACTGCTGTCGAGTTGGCAGCTACATTAGCGTAGTACGGTGTGATATGATGGTGTAGCTGTCTTCCTTATTGATCACGGTTAGGCTACAGGCCACAACAAGTGAACCAGAGCAGTAATAATCACTATGAAGTGTTAGCATGACATGATTAATTATATAGCCACTGAAAATCGTGAGCGTTGCCTTTGTGGGGTTTAGCTTTTACTGATCTGTATGAGCATGGTATGCAGCGAAACCGTCTCGAGTATATCATACCTCTAAATTAGTTTTATCTTTGCATTTTCCTATAACGTTAGGCGTGATGGCGGTGGCGGTGGCATGGTGGCGGTCGTGCTTGTGATGGTGATAGGTGATAGTGATGCAAGATGCTCAGATAGTGTTAAACTTGGAGTGAGATTGACTAGAATGTTGGCGTGATTGTGTTAACATAAATCTGTCAGCCAACCACAGTTGCACGGGAGACAGTTACTGGTGAGGTCGACACTGCAGAGACGGTCATAGTGATAGATGATTACCATGTGTAAAGGATAGCCGCCATTGCTTGCGCAATTCGGTACCAGCAGTCCATCGCCATTTTCAAAAATACAATGATGCACGACGATACTTTATGCGCAAACGGCACGACCGTGTAAGTCTCACATAGGACTCATGTGACGGTGATACGTTTTGTAAGGGTTTTCACACGAAACCCTCATGATACGATTACCAAACTCGATAGATTATAGCTAAGTGATTCTGACAAGGAATTGCGATCTTACAAAATACTGAACCCAGCTTTGAGGTTACAACGTCAGCTGTCAATTTGAAAAGATCGTATTTCGTTTTTGGTACTCTCGACCATTCGATTATAGAAAAAAGTGTCATATTAAAAAGTGTTGTAACCTCAAAGCTCCGTACAGCAGCAGCTGAGGGTATGGCTGCAGCAAGGATTGTAGTGGCCGCAGCTGGTGTAGTTGCATAAGGCATGATTCGGTTCTTTTACATCATCACCGCTACAATTGCCATTACTATCACAGCCATATGCGACGCTTACAAACAACTGCAGGCACTTCATAAGGTACCTCAGCACCCACTCCACCGAACCACATGAATTCACGACTTCGTTCTTGATTGCTCAGCATTTTCAAACATGAGAATATCCCTTAGTTTACATAAGCTCCGAAGATGAGGGTCGAGGTGGGGATAAGGTGGGGTCAATGCGCAAGCTAATGGTTAGCCCCTTGAGGCTTACCAACGCCATATAAGTATGTACTCGTGTATGTGAAAGATACCGAGAGCGTTTAGAATATCTCTCGTTCGAATCCGCTCTTTAGACTTCGCATGTATTTCTCTGGTATCTAGTGCCCAAACTCGGGAAGGAATTCCTACACAAGTAAGCTTAGCAGGAAGTCTAGTAATTTCGACACTAGTCTACAATGCCCACTGCTTACTTAGCATGTTCTAGGTTCTATCATCCCACCCGAATCGCGATTCAGTGCACCCACAGCCAAAAAATAGAAATCCATTACACCGAGCGAGATGAATATCTTTTCTAACGAGAACATAAATATATAATTTCTGTAGCTCAAAAATACTCTATATTACAAAGAGTCGTTTTTTCAATCTATACGGCTACATTTCTCTTGGTGTTTGCCGTTATCCTGAATGCACAATAAGGCACGTGCCCTTCAACATTGATGCCGCGAATGCTACATACATGCAGGTAACCTCTAGAACACGCCCATGTCAGTCACACGGTAGGCAATCTACACACCGAAGATTCCGGGAAATTCCGGGAGAGCGAGTGACACCCGGTGCTGCCTAGCGAGCGATATTTTTTGTTGTCAGCTTCCGATGGCAGATAAGCGAGCAGAACCTACCACTACCGTGTTCCATACAGTTGCGAACCGTGGTTGGAAACTTGTGTGATCCCGTTCACTTACCTAGGCCGGTTCACGAACCCGAGAGACTGATACAAGTATTAGCCCTTCCCATTTATATAATCTCGTACACAAATTGTACATAAATTGTACAAAATCGGAATACTCCCGGATAAACCGGCTAGGAAAAATCTGAGCTAGAATGACCCATTGTCGCGCAACGAACGAATGTTCCTGGCAGTGGCATGATTTGGTGACTCGGCATACGCACTTTTGCGAGCGACGGATAGTGCAAAGTGACACGAAGAATGTGGGGTAGGAAACGAATCTTCGCTTCTCGTTAGAAAGGAAGAGTATAGGATACCACAACTTTCTGCTGAGAGCCACCAAAGTGAAATACGCGCGGTGTTGTCTGCATTGTGATAGGTTACTACTCTATTGGGTTCAAGTGTGTTGACGTCAAACATTGAAAATAGAGTACGGCAATAAGTTGAACTGGATATCGGCTCGTTGGTTGGGGACATTGAAACCCCGGATAGTAGGGCTGCTTTACCTCGTCATCTCGTCCTCAGAGACATAGCCGTGTAGGCCCCAATACCCGTACACACACAAAAAAGATATCATTACCGTCCCGGCGTTAGAAAGCTGTACCTCTGCGTAACGTCGTTGAATGGATTATAAGGCCCGACAAACTGATTGACGGCTCCCATAGTACGTTACACTTCGTTCAAACTTGCGTAGGTTGTGTTGCTTTTTCGACTTGTAGTCTTCTAGAATCTGAGGAGATCTGATTGGCTTCGATTTCGCTTGTGTCTTGTCCTACCAATGCCGGTACTGTGCGATGCCGAATTGAACGCATCATTTGCTATCTCATTGCCGAAACTCGGATCTGTGGCCACATGGTTACCAGCCAGAATCCGAGTACTCGCTGTTGATTGTATGTATTCAATTCTGCACTCTGATTACCACAGAACCGCGCAGAATAGTCTTTCGGTCTGGCCCGACGGCTGAAGCACATCGTAGGATACTCTCCAAATAAACTGTTGCTTTATCTAGTGAAACAATATTGGAGCACTAATGGAGTGGTCTGATCTCAAAGAAACCGCTCTGGTAGCCTACGGTATCCAAAGGACAATTTTTAACATGGCCATCGATATCGTGAGACATCCATACCTTCTATGTTTCTATCCAGAGACCGTAAACAATACGAATTTTGAAAGTGACCTACATCATATCAACACTACCGTGGTTAATCAAGTTTCTCTAATTTATGCTGATCTAACAATCGCTGGTTTATTCTGTGGATTAGTCTTAGAAGAGGTAAGCTAACTGATATTAAAAGAACCCTGATGGATCTTAATCACATTTTAGGAAATCTAATGTAAATACTATTACGAGCATGTTATAAACAGTTCACCACTGCCTATACAATTATACTAAACTTCGGGCCGGTATGTACACTATGCAACCCAATTTCAAGAACAGGACATTGAGAATTTGATTCCTCCCTCCGAGGACCGTTCTAGATCATTAGTGAGGTGGGATGGAACTATCTCCAACGCTCAGCCGACAAGCATGTACCCTTCGACATATCGTGGTGGCCATTTGATCTGCCCCCATGCACCCGAGAACAGGGTTGCGCAAGCACCGGCCATCCACAGACGGGAGTCGCAGAGCGTTCCAGATACCGAAGAGAACCGGTTTCTTATGTGTCCGGGCCCCCAGTCTATTACACAGCTCCCAGCTCACGTCACCGTTACTATACACGTTTGTACTACGAAAGCTGATTCGACTGTCATCACGCCACAGTGGTACCGCGGTTCCAGCTAATGCTGGCACCTGTATGACGATCTCCCTGTACTGGTTCCTAGTTACACCTCCTCACCTCTACATTAGTACCATAGCTAAGTGCTACCGCCACCGAGTCCGTTCAGCTGAGGGTGGGTTTCGCCGGGTCGTCGCCGGGTCGTCGCCGAAGGGATTTAAACGAGTACAAGGACATCATCACCACAACCTGTTCATTTGGCTATGTTTTGCTATGTTTCGACATGTCTAAAACCGCCATGAACAAAGAAAAATATTATTTTGTCAAGGAACTTTACATAAGAGACGAAGCAGACGCCCAAACCATCTTCGAAGAGTTCCGGAAGAAACATTTTAAGACGTATAGAATGTTCAAAAGAATTTGCTCCCTCAGATATTTAGCAGGGATTGAGGTTGCTAAGGTTCGTCAATCCTAAACAATCCAGAATAGTACCTGACGCAGCAACAGTTTGTACCCAACAACGACGGTAATCTCAAATATTATGTATGGACCGAACCAATATTCCAAAGCTCCCAGAACATGAATTCCAGGAATGAAAACATAGAAATTGATGCACTTCAAACAGCCCTAGAAGGCGTGTGGGTGAGGCATTGATACCCCCAACCACATATTTGTAAGGCGGCATACACGTGCGCGGGCTGATATCCAGGGGCTATATTTCAAGGAGGGGGTTATTTTGGTTCCGGTCTCGCATTTTACAGTTGTGGTAATAGTTGAGATTAGCTACGAGTATAGTTAATAAAGGGCTGATATGTCTACGTGTGCTGAGCGGGGTTCCTTCATTGTTGCTCTCTTTGAGATTGTTACGGGAGGGGGGGCCATATTCAGTATGTCATGACGGAATGAACTTATTCAACCGGAAGTGTCCGGCTGGGCATGAACAAATCGCTGGCCCCTCCCCAACGAGATTGGTGGTGGTAGTGATGTACAGGGGGTTCAGGGCTCAACTTGTGATTCGCGGGCGAGAGATAGCATGTCATCAAGAGGAGCTATGTCTTCACGATCCCTATATTCAGGTTTTCACCATATTGATAGACAAGACAATTCAGGTCCTAAACGGGCAGTCAGGCAGCCGAACGAGTTCGTGAGAAATCATATGACAGTAGAATCGAACTTCATCACTGGCACATGCTAAAGCCAAAACACCTGCAAGTCCTATGCGATTCCTGGTGATTGTGTTATAGTTGGTCAAATACGCAGATACTTCATATGGGATATGACTGTTGAGAGCAATCAACAATGAGAATGAAAGATGCAGATTGTCTATCGTACAAAGAAAGAATAAGATAGACATACCTGGAGCGAAGCTCCACTCATGCCAGAAGCTCGCGGGGAGATAGGTACCGCACCAAGCCCGAAGCTTACGGGGAAATAGGAACCATATCAAGCCCCTAATCTGGTGGCTGTTTTAGTCTTGACGCTCAACGGGCTAAAGATCGCGGCTAATCTCGTGCTCGCTTTAGCTCTCGCCTTAGATTCGATAGCTTTCGGGCTAAATCTTTAGCTAACAATGACTGTGCCAAGCATACTAAAGCCGAATGCATCGAGTCATGAAAACTCACCATTTCGCGATTGATTTTCTGTATTCCTTAAAATGTTGATATTACTTTGTTGCTTAGAGCAGCGGTGTAAGGTTGATGTTCGGTGGAGGTAAGGTGTAGACTGTGCACACGCTAATATAAGGGTCGCACTGCAGCGTGGTAGATGTCCCCGTGCCATGTATATACAGTCGCGCCTAAAAACTGACGAGACGCGCCAGCGGATTTTGTGTTATGGGATTGGCAGGCGACATTCTAAAATCCGCTCGCGTGTCTTGTCACTTTTTGGACGTGGCTGTACATACATAAACAGCCTGTCTCTTAACAGGCGATTCATTCAACGATTACAGTTAGACAGTTACGGGAGCTGCAGGACAATTCCGCCGTTAAAAGGAATACGAAAGTCTTACTGCAGCTGGGAGATATTGGTCATTTAGTCGATGGCTTCATTGAGTTAAATATCATTAAATGGTTTAGGAGGTTCGGAAGGAAGTAGTACTACAGAAGACAAAGCAGAGTAGGAGAGAAGTATGCGGAAGGTATTTGCTGTAATATGAAAGATGAGTAGGAAATGGCAATCTTGTCGCGGCGGTGGTTATGCTAGTGGTAGTGCTCGCCACGGCGCAAACTCTCAGGCCGTAAGCTAGGTTGCTGACGCTGTATATAAAACTGACAATGTCCATTTTCCGAATGAATGCCCGAATCTTCGAGTACTAGTAGTGTTCGAACCTTGGCGATAGGTACAGTTAGTAACAGCAGAGCAGACGACCGGTCACCGATTATCACTTGTGTGGTCAATTATCAGTTCACGACCCCAATAAACTGCGCCTGTCTCGATTGTTTAAATATAATGTATCATTTACCACGTCAGATATAGCTGCAAAAAACTGGCAAAATTCATTGCTGCTTGTAGATTGGAATCCAGTTAATTAATAGCGGGGTATCATGCAAAGTGGCACTTTAAAGCCACAGTGGCGGCTAACGCTATGACTCAAATAAGTGGCCAATTACGACTCTTATCCCAGGGATTCCCCGCATTTCAAACTGATGGTGATACCCCACTTTCCTCATCACCACTTGAACACCTCGCCATATTGCAACCCATTCCGCAGTAGCCATCGAAAGACACCTCGAACTCTGAACCAACGTATCCGAAATCGCTTTTTTCTATGTTCGAACCATCCTCTATCGCCGCGGGTGTGTGTGAAATCATTAGTTTGGCTGGAGAGGTGTACAAGCAAGGTCGCCAGTTTCTACGAGAATGCAAGGACTGTCCCGGTGAACTCAAGCAGCTGGTTTTGGAAATCAATAGTCTGAAGGGGGTTCTTGAGGCACTCGAGCTATTGGTAGATGATGCCGCCGAGGAAGGTCTCCGTAAGTAGTCCCTCTTTCTCCACCTTGCGCTTCCTGTGCCCGCGCACCGTCCTCCCAAACCTCTAAGGCCAGTCCACTAAGATGGTTGACATAATAAGATACCATAGACAATTTTGGCTTCGCTAGTTGCCTCGAAGATCTTACGACTATCTCAACAGCCCTCAACAAGTTCCAGCTTTGGCGGTCGAAATCCGCAGTACTGACGAACCTCAGAATTACCGCAAAATTGCCACTAAATAAGGATGAGATAGTCGACCTCATCCGGAGAATCGAAAGGCACAAAGATATGATCCAAATGGCTGCTATGGCTGATAATATGTATCGCTCATCTTGTCACCCCATACATGAACGACTTCTAACTAGTAGGCTAGTCACATTGCACTGTCGCTATTGGAGAAGACGAACGAGGTTTCAAAAGACGGGTGTAATTTGCGGGATGATGGGCAAGAGAGCAGGCGGGAGGAGCGAGGTATGGCCCTAGCCTCCCACATGCACATCTGATTGGTTTCTGCTCACCATACCCCGGCTCAAAGTTGCCCATCGGCTCAAAGTTCTCGAGTGGTTGTCGCCGTACGAACATGACGTTCGCCACAAGGAGATTTCACGCAAGGTGAAGGAAAAAACTGGTCAATGGTTTCTGAATGCTCCAACCTTCAGAAAATGGCTCACTGAAGATGATTCACCAATATTATGGTGTCCTGGTATCCGTAAGTTCCACAACTGGACATATGGCATTCCGTCGCATACAGCTAACCACATGTCACATTGCGGTTTCTAGCTGGCTCTGGCAAGAGTTACTTAACGTATGTAGAGCTACTGCTCATTTTGCTCTAGAATCTCTGACAAGACACGGGCAGGTCGATTGTGATCGAACACATTCAGAAAAGCAGTATTCTCTCAACTGGTGACCCCAAAGTAGCATTGGCCTACGTGTACTTTGACTACAAAGATCGAACAAGACAGACACCGGAAAATGTAGTGGCAGAGCTGATTAAACAACTGGAGTTCCAGCTGGCAGATTCGATTGATGATACACCCCCTCTTCCTCACATCCAGAAGTTATACGACAGGTTGAATACAGAAGGCAAAAGGCCCACTCTCTTCGATCTACAGTACTCGTTCCTTTCAATTGGTGCGCAGTTTGATGACATATACTTGGTCTTTGACGCTCTAGACGAATGTGACGAACAAACGCAAAGAAGTGTGCTCTTACCGTTCATTATGGGGCTTCCGCTGAAGCGAGGAGGAACAAAAGGATTCAAGCTTTTGGTTACCGCGCGACCTTATTGTGCGGATATCGAATCTAAGTTGGAACCTCACGCACAGCAGCTGCCTATTGCCGCGGATGTGGGGGATATTGAATTAGCAGTGAGAGCGAAGATTGTACTAGCAAAGCAAAAGAGAGTAGCAGTTTCCGCACAACTGGAAGAGGAGATAGTCTCTGCAGTCTTAGAAAAGGCTGCTGGAATGTATGTAGCCCCGTCAATCCAAATATGAAAGTCAAGCGTCATAACTCAGGCTAAGAAATCTGCAATCTGCTTTTAGGTTTCTACTGGCCAACATCCATGCCGATTATATTCTACGACAGCGAACGGCAAACCAAAAGCGACAGGCACTTCAGGTTATTACGAAAGATTTAAACTCAACGTATGAAAGAGCAATGAGAACGATCGAAGCCCAATCAAAAGAGGACCGTGAATTAGCGCTCAAGGCATTGAGATGGATCGTGAACGCCAAACGCCCACTTCAATGGGCTGAGCTGCAGATTGCCCTAGCAATTCAGGAAGGCCAGTTAGAGCTAGATAAAGATGATTTTGTGGAGCCACACGATATCGTCGAGCAGTGTGGTAGTCTCGTGATTTTGGATGAATTGACAGATACCATTCGCCTAGTTCACTACACTGTTGAGGAATTCCTTCTATCCGTATCCTCTATTCAGAACGAAGCACACCTGATGATGGCGAACACCTGCATTAATTACCTTCTACTCAATGACGTCACGCACGGTCCTTACATGAGAATGCTGGAGAAGAACTTTCTAAAATACCCTGACATTGGATTGACAGTTCAGCACGCGATAGAATCTAAGAGCTTTCTGGACTACTCTGGACATTACTGGGGATACCATTGCCGTGTCTCGGGTGAACCTGAACAGCTTATCGACAAAGCCCTACGATTGATTCGCGATCCCACGCACCTCGATGTTGTACTCCTGGTCTTTAACTCACATGCGATTTGGCCATACCTGAATTATGAAAGATTAATACATCCTATGCACGCAGCAAGCGTTCTTGGTTTAACTGGTGTCTTCAGTCGTTTACTTGCCGACGGAACGCATAGTGTTGACGTGCGGGACAAGATGCTTTGGAAAGCACTCCATAGTGCTGTTGAGTCAGCTCAGGACGCGACCGTCGGGTTGTCGCTCGACAAGGGTGCAGACACCAATGCGAAGAACAAAAAAGACGAGGCGCCACTGCATCAAGCTGCTCCAAGCGGAGATGAGGTGATTGTCCAGAAAGGCGCTGACACCTGCGCCAAGAACAACGAAGGCGAGACGCCACTGCATAAGGCAGTTCGGGATAAAGATAAGGCGACTATCCAGCTGCTGCTCGAGAAGGGCACCGACATCAATGCGAAGAACAACGAAGGCGAGACTCCACTGCATCACGCAGCTCGGGATAGAGATGAGGCGACTGTCCAGCTGCTACTCGAGAAGGGCGCCGACATCATGCGAAGTGTAACTCAGGCCAGACGCCACTACATCAAGCAATTAGTTATGGTCGCACAGCGATTATCCAGCTGCTGCTTGAGAAGGGCGCCGACATCAATGCGAAGTGTAACTCAGGCCAGACGCCACTACATCAAGCAATTAGTTATGGTCGCACAGCGATTATCCAGCTGCTGCTTGAGAAGGGCGCCGACATCAATGCGAAGTGTAACTCAGGCCAGACGCCACTACATCAAGCAATTAGTTATGGTCGCACAGCGATTATCCAGATCGT